>Ga0129315_1000339_pt1 | contig 44578 bp, 57 predicted proteins | sample Cm827metagenome_FD_94432 | JGI IMG/M metagenome (GOLD analysis project Ga0129315, IMG submission 94432) | Eastern black-and-white colobus group fecal microbial communities from Wisconsin, USA - Cm827 metagenome | ecosystem: Host-associated > Mammals > Digestive system > Large intestine > Fecal... | reverse complement strand
GGATAGTTTAACGGCTTCTTCTTTAAAAGATTTGTCGTATTGCATTTTTCTCACCTTCCTATATTTTAATAATATCATAGATTTGGTGAGTTTTACGACTCTACTTAAATGCTACCACTCCAGACCGAGGAGTTCGTTCACAAGTTCATTCATAAACTCCCTCCAGATATAAAAAGTTCTCCGTTCATTATAGCATTTTTATTTATAATGATGACTCTCCTTTGGGAAATAGATTAAAATGCTAGTATTCCATCATCATGCTACAACTTATGCAAATTACAGTTTCTCCTGTTTAGAACTGTCTATTTCCCGTGCTGGAACTAAAACTGCCACTTCTGCAGACCGTAATACTTTTCCCACAGTTCGATATCCTTTACGAATAACCTTTTCAATCTCCATTTTATCGACACCATTTTTTTCTTCCACACGCACAATTTTAATTACAGAAGGATCAAATTCTTTTCTCGTATCTATTTCTTCTACTCCTCTTCGGTGGAGAATATCATATATCTCATCATGCACAGAACAGGAAAATTCATCTTCTGAACTTTCCAGACGATCTAACACCAAAATCAGATCTGAAATAAATGGTTCCAACACCGTAAAATGAATCTGCTCCGTTAAAATCCGGATTAATTCTGTTTTTTGCTTATCCTCATAAAGCCTGCGTACAAACAAATCCTTCATTCCCACTAATTCTTCTTTCATTTCACATAGGATTTTTTCATATTCTTGTTCAGACATATATCCACCTTCCATTTTCTATTCCACATTTGTTTTACAGACAATGTCCGTTGCGTGAACCATTTCTTCATTTGAAAGATTCGATGTTCTCTCGACTTCAAAAGTACCCAGACTTTTATTGGTAACCATATCAATAACTTCAATAAAAACAGTCTGATCCGGGTCATAAGCGTAAATAACTTTTACACCAGAGCCCGCTGGATATGGTGGAATCCGTAAAAGACTTTCACCGATAATTTTCACATATTCCAATTCGGAATCATTCCCTTCTGTCACCTGTAATTTAAGTGAAGTCTGGTTATCTTCCAATGTCATAAATTCCTGCGAGCATTTTGCCGGAATCTTTGTATTGTTCGGAATAATGACTGTATTTACCTCTTTTTTTAACACGGTATCCCATGATACCGCTCCCAACGACTGGGATGTAACATCCGAAATTACCAGTTTTGCGATTCCTTCTTCCTTATCTTCTCCGCTCTTCAGCCCCATCGGAATCACCGATGATTTAGATCCACTTTCTTCCTTTAGCGTGCTTGCAAATATTGCCGCTCCTTTGGCAACTGCCGTATCCGGATCTACTTTATACGCCACTTCTTTACCAGATATCTGTTCCAACCACCTTTTTACCATGGGCATTTTTGTCGAACCTCCTACCATAAGTACTTGGTCAATTTCTTCCCAGATAACTCCTTTTTCGCTCATTACATCATCTAATATGAATTGGGTACGTTCTATCAACGGTTTGGATGCTGCTTCAAAACTCTCTCTAGAAATATCCAAACGATAGGTCTTTCCCTGAATAGTAAAAAACGGTCTGGAATGTTCTACTCCTGAAAGCTGGATTTTTGTTTTTTCTGCTTTTTCGCGTATGTCAGCCATAATTGCATCATCTTCGTCATCCACAGTGCATCCTTTTTCTTCCAGCTGTTCACGAATCAATTCTACTAATTTCTGGTCAAAATTAATGCCTCCTAGCTGCGGATCTCCGCCTGTCGCAATCACATCAAAAAATCCGTCTTTTACATCCATCACTGTTACGTCAAATGTTCCGCCGCCAAGATCATATACCAGAATTCTTCCCTGATAGGAATGATCCAGCCCAAATGCTATTGCTGCTGCCGTAGGTTCATTTATCACTCTCAACACATGAAGACCTGCGATTTCACCTGCTTGCTTTGTAGCAATTCGTTTCGCATCATCAAAATACGCCGGAACCGTAATCACTACATCTTTCACCAGATTCTCTCCATCATACTGCTCCGCATCTTTACATATTTTTCTTAAAATCAACGAAGAAATCATCTCTGGCGTATAATTTTTACCACTTGGTGCTGTAAAATTATATATCTCACCATGGTTCCCCATATTCCTCTTCACAAACTGAACCACCTGCTCCGGGCATGCTGCTGCCATATTCTTTGCCTGTTCACCTACGAGGAATTCATCCTTTCCATCTGATGACACACCTGTAAATACTACAACAGAAGGTGTCACCTCGTCATCATCCATATTCTTCAATATCTTCGCTTCTCCCCGCTCAAAAATTGCAATTGCGGAGTTCGTAGTACCTAAGTCAATTCCATATACTTTCTCCAACATAATTACTCCTATCTTTGAAGTCTGCAGCACAGTCGGCGAATTTCTGATTTCAATTCATTCATTGCGCTGTCAGCTATGACTACCTCATTAATAACTCCATATAACTGTTTCACAAGTTCCTGTCCTGCCGGCTGATTTCCGAATACACTCTGAATCTTATCCATATTTTCCAGAATATAACTTCTCTCTCTTTCCATCCTGCTAATATGTCCGTCTGATCTTGAATCTATTCCTGTCAGTTGGCGAACAATCTGTTCTATACTGTTCATCTTTCATCATCTCCTGTATCCAATTGACGAACATATTCCTGACCTTTCCGCAGCATCCGTATTGCTCTTTCCAGACATTCTGATGCGTGGATACAATTATCTGTGATATGTCCTCTTTCAAAAGAACTCTCTCCTGCAATCAACTCATCAAGTAGTACAATTGTATTCTGAATTTCTGTTATTTCTCGGCTGAGATTAGAAATATTACTTTCCAGCTCATAATGTAGACTATTTTTCAACCTGATTTTATTTTTATTGTTTCTTTCCATCTGTTTCACTGTTATTTTGACAAATCAGCAATACAATTGTCACACTTTGTTCCCAGTATCTTAATGACAGCTGCTGCATTTTGGAGGGATCTCGCTGCTACAGAAACTGCTGAAACAGCATCTTGTCCGGTTCTGCTCCCCTTAACCAAAGCCATGACCTGGTTATTATTCTGAAGCAGTGTCTGTGCACTTGAAGCCGTCATACCCGAAAGCTCGTTTGATACATTTTTAATAGTTACTACTTCCTTTATAATTTCTTCTACTGACATTTTTTTATTTTCTCCTTACTATACATGTTTCAGTTAAACCAAACGAATCTGACGGAGTTTTTCCCCTGCGACCCGAAGCTGATTTATCGTTTCATCCAATTGTTGTTTTGTCATGGAAATCTGATTCAACATCTCCCGTCCTCCAGAATCTTCATTTCCCAATGCTGAATCCACACGCTGAGCCATTTCCTCCAATTTAGATTGATAATTTCCAAGCTTCGCTATCTGTTCGTCTATCTGTCTAACAGATACGTTTATTGCTGCAGCAAGCTGCTGAATTTGTGACATAGTTACCTCCCGTAATTCTTTTTATTTTTTAATTTGCTTCATATAAGTACGCCTTTATTTTCAGCACATCATCTGATGTAACAGGTGCGTAAGGAATAAATACCAGCTCTTCCTCCAGTTCAACAGAATCTGATAAAAGCCCTCGGTTGTTCTGAGATTTCCATCGTACAAAAGGTGAAGTCAAAGACTGTACCGCTCTCTCATCTACCCTTAGAAAAATCTTGGTATTAAATGCATCCGAGTTTCCAAATCCAGCAACCTGTGCTGTATAAGAAGATGCTTTCACCCACCATCCAAAAAAATGAAGTCCTTCAGATGGTCCCTTCTCTACAAACTCTTTTAAAACTGTTCCCTGTCCATATGGATCTGGTTCATAACCCCATTTATCCATTCCTATTCCAAACATATAAACAGTCTCATTTTCCGTTTTTTCCTCCATCAAATTTCGTAGTGTCTCTTCAAACTGTCTACACGGAATATCTTCCAGATAATATCCACATTGCTCCATCAATTTTGAGAAATGTGGGTATTGTTTTGAAAAAGTAATTTTTGTATTTGTAAAATTACAGAACAAAAATCTTGCATCTCCCTTTGTATGTTGAACCGCCAATGAAATTGCCATGCTCTCCATCATACCGACTGCCTGATTACATTCTCCGTCCGGAGCTCCAATTACTGCAATATTTCTTCCTGGTTCCATGAGCATCGGAATTCCGATTGCTTCTCCTCTGATAGAAATTCGTTCACCGAAAAATGCCGAAGGAGTCGAATTCTCACATTTTTTCTTTATCACATTCGAAATATTATCAGAAATCATAATTCTCTTTTCTCCTTCAAACACATAAGGTGCTCGATATTCTCCTTTAGCTTTTTCCCACCACTGATATCGTAACGGAGTCAGAACTGATTCGTCAGCAAATGCCACTACACTTTTTTTATTCTGTGAAACTTCTCCATAATCCAAATTCACAATGGCTTCTCTCGGACGTAGAAATGCTGCTGCTGGATTGTTCATAGCCAACGTCTGCATAGACTCGGATAAGGAATTTTTTAGTGCAATCCTAATTGGAACCTGTCCGAAAATTGCATCTCTCTTCTGTGCCAAAACAAGATTTCCACCAAGTGTCTGCGATGCCAAAATAAAATGAATCCCCGCTGCCCGAAATAGTCTTACTGATTTTTCTAACATTTCTACAATCTTTTCTCCTGTTTGCATGTCATCTCCAAACATCATCTGAAATTCATCTATGATAACCACTATTCTTGGCATTTCTGTCTGCGGTTCGTTCTTTCGGAGTTCACGAATGCTTTTATAATCTTTTTCTTTTAAAATCTTCATTCTTCGTTGATATTCCTGATAAAGAGCTTGCAGAACTGCCAACCCAAAATTCACATCGCTTTCCAGACCAAGTGCTTCCGCATGTGGCAGATACTCCTCCTTTCCGATATTAGAGAACGCCTTAAACGTAACTCCTTCTTTAAAATCCAAAAGATACAAGCGTAATTCCCGCGGTGAATACTGGAGACACAGGCTATGTATAATCACAGAGATCAGATTTGACTTTCCCTGCCCGACTGCACCTGTTATAATCGCATTATGTCTCTGATTAATCTCATCTCCTATAATAATCTGTACATCATTAATGCCCCATTTTCCTATCGAAAACTGTAGTCCATCTACTGAACTTTTGTTCCACACAGAATGAAAATCATGTAATTCTTCAAACTTTATAGTAGGAAGCGCCACATTTCTGACCCTATCCATAAACAAATCACAATCTCGAATAATCGTTTCTGCTTTTAAAACTTCTGGTATGGCAGACTGATCCGTATTCAACAGCCTCACTCGTTCCTGATTGTTTTCTAGAATTGAAATATTCGGTGCAATGGATTCAACATGAAATTCTGTTTCTTTTCCATCTGCTCCCTGAATACAGAGATAAGTTGTCGAAATTATAAGAAATGAACACCCCCATTCCGGTCCGCTTCTCATAAGAGTAGCCATCGAAGACAAAATTTTCGAGTCAATCGTTCCCATGTCCATCGCCAATACAACCAACGTATAGCCTTCTATTGGGCGATTTGCCATTCTTCTGAATTCAGTAAGGGACTCAGCTCTTCCCTGAACTGCATTTTGTACCGACTGAATCTGTTGCCGCAGATAGAAGAACCGTTCTTTTAATTCATCCTCATCCTGAATAAATTCCATGATTTTTTGTCCGCCAGAAGAAAGTGAGGAAAACGGCGCAAATATTCCGGACAAGTCACTATCATACCCTATAATAGATAACTGTCCTGGCGCTGTCTCCATAATTGCCTTATATAGGACAATCTTTGCCAGATCCGTCACTCCATCCTCATATGTATTGCTGATCCAAATATTTCCTTTCCCTATAAAATCAACCGTTACTGTCGGCGGATTTCCTATATACAGTTTCTCACATATCTCCAACAAATTTCCCACAGTTTCTCCCTTTCAAAAAAAGCCGACATCAAAGTTGCTGTCGGCTTTACTGATTATTTTTTTTTCATTTTTCCAACAATATTGGCCGCCACAGCAATCACAATCAGAAGCACAATATTACGCATAAATTTTCCCTGAACTACAGCCGCACTAGCCGCTCCATATCCCAGTACCGTATAAAGTTTTGTAGACCTCATTATGCTGTAAGCGAATGACCAAATTACACTACAAACCAATACAAGTGAACTTCCTCCCTTTGCAGAGCTATAACAGCCATAACCAATTCCTGCTGCTGCTATCAGCGTAGAGATTGGAAATACAACACCGCTGGTCAAATATGCCAGTACCACAGATACAACAAAAACAAGCACTCCCATTTTAGAAGATCCTCTTACTTCCTGTTGATGCTTTTTATAATTTGCCGTCTGCTCTTCTAACTGCCTTATGTAGTTGTTACGTTCTTTATATTCTTCCAGTTCCGGCTTCATTGCCTCCAATACTTCATTTGCAACGCCATTTGTCGCTCCCAAACTAATAGATTTGTTTGCATATTCCTGAACTTCTTCACAATTATCTTCCGTATACTCTCCACACGAATAGAGAATGCTTGCCCTTTGTCCAAGAGCATTTGCATAAAGTTCCGTCATGCCATATTTCTGAGCCATATCACATAACTTCTGGTTCGCATTTAGTGCTTTGTCATAATACGGATTTGCACTGCCAACCACCCGGCTGTTCTGTGCTTCCTGAATTGCCATCTGCCTCAGCACATATTCCCTATCAAAATAAGAGCGACAATCATCTGGTTCCGCAATTATTTCTTTATCTGTACACTCTAGTGCTTTGTGAAAATTCCCTAATTCACAAAAAATATTATATCCCAGGTTATAAAAATCTGCGTTTTCTCCATCCGGGCTTTCCGATACCCTTGCTTTTTCATAAGCATTACCTGCAAGCTCAAATTGATGATCTTCATAAAAAGTTCTCGCCTTATCTGTCCATTCTTTCAGTCTTGCTTTTCTCTGCTCATCTGGGTCAATTGTCTTTTCCTTTTTACTCAATTCCAGTTCACGATCATATTTCTTTCGCGACGATTCTGTTTCAAAAGCTTTTTTTGCATCAAATATAATAGAAAGCATTTTTGTAGCTTTTTCCGGCGTATTTACCTGACGCTTCGTCCACACTTTTTCCTGTTTCAAAAGCTCCTGCTTTAATTCATTTAATGTCATTTCGGATTCCAGACCAGCAATTTCATGATAAAAATCCAGCATTTCTTTTTCCCCTTCTCTCCAATTTTTAAATCAGATAAGAAATGATTTTGTCACGTTTATCCTTACTTACTCCCAAATTCAAGATACCGGCACCATTACTAAATAACCCACCGGCAAACACACCTTCTCCTAAAGCAATCAATTCGATATGGCGTTTATCTCCTAAATCTGAAACAAACACCTGAACTCCCCAAATATTATTTGCCCCGCCCGGTCTAAAATGTTTTAATCCCAAGAAAAATCCAACGTTTCCTGATAATACAACCTCAATATCACACTTATCTTCAAACTTTCCAAGTGGATCATCATTCAGTTCATTTACCTGTGCATTCAATACTGATGCAGCCTCTCTAATTCCATTTGCAATCTGCTGTAAACTTTTATCTGTAACTAACTCCGTTGAATCTGTTTTAACACGTGCCATTATTTTTATCTCCTCTCATCCATTTGACTATTTGCCACAAATTTCATACTTTTTACCGGTAGCATTACTGACTCTTCTTTTGTAGCATTGCTCCAGGCGTTGTCAACAAAACTTTCCCACGCATCCAATGCCTTGTTCTGTTTTTCATCTGCTTCTTCCCGCCTCAGTTTCATATTATGTTCTGTTATCCATGTATCTGCCATTCCGTGAAGTGCTATAAGTAATTTCTTCATACTTGCTTCATCTCCACTAATCGCCAACGCACTTTTACACTGATCCTTCCGCAGACAAACGCACAAAAGAATTTTCTGTCCCTGTGGTCCGCAAAATGTACTAAGCCACCCAAGTGATTCAAATAAAAGATGTCCTCCTGTAGCTTTTCCACTCTTTTCTTTCGGTTTTCCAAATAATCCTCTAGATGCCGCATTCCACACAATGATTCTCTTTTTTGTCACCGACACTGTCCAGCTTTTTGTTCCGACACCATCCATGCAGAAATCTATTTCAGACTTTGCACCAAAACTACGACATTCTACTCGGTCAACCGAAAACTCTTTAATTTCTGTTCCATCGTCTTCCTCCATTTTTATTTTTGCCAAACCATCTGTTGAAGGAAATAACTTATATCCTGATGCATTTTCATTTGCATCCAATGTTCTTATTAACGGAACCCTCATATCCATCCTCCATTCCTTTAGTATTCTCATTTACAACAGTCTATCATATTCCAAATTAGTACACCCCACACAAAAGTGTAGTTTGAATAAATTCAAGAAAAAACTTATTTCCATTCTTCAAACTATCTTTTTGTGCAGGGCTATTTTCCCCCGTCATCAGACTTGTGATTGTTATTTCTCGCATCAATTCTTATAATGGGGATTTCATTGCCTTTCATTACAATCGGCATTCACAATATACTATATCTTTTAATTTCTGCTTCTTTCCTGATCCGTTCCCTTTGAAAATTGGAATCCACCATTTTTACGTTGTTTTACATCCCCAATCCGAAGTTATAACAAGACCGAACCCCGATGTTAGCAGGAATTGTATTTTTCCCTGTTTGCAAAACAGTCCACTGGACTGTTTTTATCGCATGCTTGGCAACAAAAAAGCGGCTCATGACATATGGTCTTCTTTTAGACCGTATACATCAAAGGTGAAAAATATCAAGAAATATATGCTTACAGCGTTGTTCAATGCCCCGACGACAATAGACGGGTACTATAAGGCATAAGTCAATCATGATATGCCACAGTTTGCAATTTGAGAGGAGGATGTCTATGTTACTGGTAAAAATGATTGGAAAAGTATTTTTGATACCCATCTGGCTTCTCTTGGTCATCAGTGGAATTATCGTGAAGTTGGTGGTACATATAATAGCTGTTGCAAAGATATTTATTCTTTTTGGACTGATCGCCCTTATGATTGGAACGATTTTCTGTTATCGGGACTGGATTCACATTGCATTTTTGCTGTGCCTGATCGTGACAACTGTCTTGATCATGTACGGGAGCGTCTTTGTGGAAGTTGTGATTGACAGCCTGAGAAGTAAAATTGAAACTTTATTTTTGACATAGAGAGAGAATGGGAAAATGAAGAAAGAAAAAGAAGAGTATATCCAGTTACCACCGTTAAAAAAAGATACAGATATCCGGGTGATCGAGGCAATTTGGAGTTATTTGCAATTATCAGAAGAATCACGAAAAAGAGTGTTTGATTTCCTTGTTGATGTTAAAGATGGAAAGGTGGATTATAGTACGTCGTCTATACAGGCATACAGGAAGATCCGGAAGGAGAACAGTTGATTGTGGCAATAAATCTTCTTTTTGAAAGATATGAGAGTAACGAAAACACAATACTGTCGTAATTCGTATATCTGGTTCACAGGGAAAGGAATATCTGATATATTATATTTGTATTGAAAAATCGGGATTTGACGTAGCAATGATAGATGTTAATTTGCGTTGATTGTGGCAACGGTTGTTTTGGTGTTTAATGGTTGTATCAAAACAAAGGAGGCACAGGTTATGCTAAACGAAAATATTAGAAATCTGCGAAAATCGAAAGGACTTTCGCAAGAAGAACTGGCTATAAAGCTAAATGTAGTAAGACAAACAATATCTAAATGGGAAAAAGGATTATCGGTTCCTGACTCCAGCATGATTATTTCATTGGCAGAGGAACTGGATACGTCAGTAAGTACCTTGCTTGGAGAAACTGTACAGGAAGAATGCTTGAGTGAAGAAAATATAAAAAATATTTCTGAAAAGCTTGAAGTTATAAATCTTCAACTTGCTAAAAGAAGTGAAATAAGAATTAAGGTTATTCGCTATTTGCTTATTTTGGTGTGTGCGATTATTGCAGTAATATTTATCGCTTTTGCAGCTATGAATAGTGAATATTTGAATTGGGATTTTAATAACCCAGAGTTAGCAATTGCTGGTACTATATTACATGGCTTTGAATTTTTATTTGTAAGAATAGCACCATTTGCTTTTATTGGTTCGGTAATTGGAATTGTATTCACATATAGAAAGCGATAAATTCGGGTTGAACAAAATCGCTGCGCGATGGCCTACCAAGGCTGTGGCGCAGCTTTCTTTTTCTCAATAATAAAATAGGCAATGGCAATTCTTACCAGTATTTGATATTGTAAAGTTACCACACAAAACAATTCAATACAGAAAGACACCACTGCCTATGAAAAGAATACCATTTGACCGCTTTTCTGACAAGCGGTTTTATTATGCTAATGCACCTCCATGTAAGCAGGGTTTTTCATTAACTACTGATTTTACATGGAGGATTTTATTATGTACGAAGAAATTTTTAATCAGATTCGATCTGCTGCGAATAAACGGAATCTCAAGGATTCCACGATTCATGCATACTGTACCAGTGTTGCTCATTTTTTGAACCACACAGCCAAGGATATAGATGCATTAACAACTGACGATGTTGATATATTCCTAACTGAAAAGAAACTTTCCGGGATTTCACCAGAAACATACAATCACTACCATTCAGGAATCCGCTTTTTTTACAAAAAAATATTGAAGAAGAATTGGGATGATGATGACATACCTCGTATGAAAAGGGACAGAAAGTTACCAACGGTGCTTACAAAAGCAGAAATATCAGCTATTCTTGATGCTACGCCAAATTTGAAGCACAAAGCTATGATTGCTACTATGTATTCAGGCGGACTTCGTGTTTCAGAAGTCACACATCTTCATTATGATGATATTTCACGCACGAACAAAACCATACACATCCGTGATGGGAAAAGTCGCTCTGATCGTTATACTTTGCTTGCAGACCGGACGCTCGAAATATTGACAGAATACTGGTTTCAATGTGGCAGACCAAGGGGGATTCTGTTCCCAAGTTCATGGACAGGGGATTATCTTACAAAAGATAGTGTCATTCAGTTTTTTCGTGAAAGCGCCGAAAGAGCAGGCATTCAGAAACACGTCTCCACACATTGTTTGCGTCATAGTTTTGCAAGTCATCTGTTTGAGTCAGGCTGCGATATAAAATATATTCAGGCTCTTTTGGGACATCGTGATCCAAAATCAACAGAAATTTATCTGCATGTAAGCAATAAAACTCTGATTGGTATTAAAAGCCCATTTGATGAGATGGGCGGTGAATGATTATGGAGAAATCATGTACGATACAGGATGTATTTGAACGGTTTTATCCTTCTTATGAAAAGAGGAATAACCCTCCTTCTCATCATAGAAAAACAGCTTATCATATCATGAACTGTAAAACAGGAGCTTTTGGTGTAAACATCAGTGTTTGTGAGGACTGCGGATGCATCAGTGTTCACAACAACTCCTGCAGAAGCAGATGCTGTCCCATGTGCCAGGAGTTTCCGAAAGAGAAATGGATTGATGCACAAAAAGAGAACGTATTGGATGCACCCTATTATCATGTAGTATTCACAGTTCCTGAGGAATTGAATTCCATCATTTATAGCAACCAGAAGCTGTTATATGATGCACTGTATCATGCTGCTTCAGCCACATTGAATGAATTGTCAAAAGATGCAAAGTACCTGGGAGCTGATATAGGGTATATCTGCATTCTTCATACCTGGGGTTCTGCAATGAATTATCATCCTCATATTCATACCATTGTTCTTGGAGGTGGGCTTGATGATGAAAATAAATGGAAAGAAACAGGTGGAAATTTTTTTCTCCCATATGGTGTTATCTCGAAAGTGTTCCGTGGAAAATATCTGGATGAGTTAAAAAGCCTGTGGAATGATTCTAAGCTTAAATTTCATGGTACAGCAGAGAAATATCAGAACAGCTATCGTTTTAAAGAACTTCTTGATAAGTGTTATGAAAAGAACTGGGTCACTTACTGTAAAGAAACTTTCAATGGTGCACAGTCGGTTATCAATTATCTTGGAAAATATACCCACAGGATAGCAATCAGTAATCATCGAATCAAATCCATGACAGATACGACAGTTACATATGTAGTAAAAGACTATAAAAACGAAGGCTGCTGGAAAGAGAAAATAATTTCAGGAGAAGAATTCATCCGTCGATTCATGATGCATGTTCTTCCTAAACGATTTGTCAGAATCCGGCACTATGGTCTGCTATCATGTAGAAACAAGAGAAAAAAGATAACTCACTGCAGAAACCTGCTTGGATGTAAGAAATACATTTCTACATTAAAAAATCTAAATGCAGTAGAAATGATAAAGGTTTTGTATAACATCGATGTATGCAAATGTTCTTCTTGTGGAGGGAATATGGTATCACCCCACAAAGATAAATACAGTTCTTCTTTTCGAGCACATATGAGATGTTAAAATCTACAATTGCATAGAATAAATGACTTCCGCATAGGAGGTTTGTTTGTCATGCCTGAAATTGATTTCTTGAATAAAAAAACTTTTACCAAAACATCCGGTATGATAAACTTAAGGAAAAGAGCAACGATTGAATCCCCATAGCTATCGGCTAAAGGGACGCGACTTTGTTCACCAAGGTAAAATCGAAATTGATGTAAACGAAAGGGCAGTTTTTATCAGAACTCAAGGCTGCTTTTTCGTTTACACCAACTCCGATTGTTTCCTTAACAGTTTGTAAAGGAGATAGAATTATGAGTAAGGCATACGATTTTTTGAAAGAATGTGGATATTTTTATGTTTTAACAATAAATGGTGATTATCCTGCTGGCAGACCATTTGGTGCTGTAATGGAGCATAATGATAAATTATATATTTCTACGAATAATGGGAATCAGGCTCATAAACAGTTAAGAGAAAATGGAAATGTTCAGATATTGGCAAAAAAAGAAGGTACAAGAGAATGGCTAAGGATTACGGGTAAAGCAACGGAATGTGTTAACATCAATATGAAACAGAAGATGTTAGAAGAATGCCCTGTTCTTTCTAAACATTTTTCATCAGCGGAAGAAGAAAAGTATTTACTTTTCCAAATAGAAGTATTAGAGACTGAATTTCATTGATAACTTCCCATTTGTCAGGAAGTTCAATCGGGTTTGCACAGTGTCAAATACTTTTGACATGAACAAAAATGGACTATGTCAAAGAGTTTTGATAGTTGAAAATTTCATTTTTGATTAAAGTTTATTATAAGGAGGTGACGAAGATGGAACTTGGTAAGCAGATAAAGAAATATCGAGCAGAAGCAAATTTATCTCAAGAGGAGTTATCTGATAAAATTTTCGTTTCAAGACAAACGATATCCAATTGGGAAAATGATAAAAACTATCCTGATATTAAAAGTTTAGTGCTAATGAGTGAAGTCTTTCGAGTATCTCTTGATAATTTAATCAAAGGAGATTTAGAAAGAATGAAAAAAGAAATCGATACACAGGAATATGCAAAGTTTCAAAAGGATAGTGCCATTTTCACAGTATTATTCATTGCTTTACTTATAGTACCGGTACCACTCGTAATGTTATTGAAGTGGTTTGGAATGGCATTGTATTTATGCTTGTTTGGAATTGGAATGTATTTTGCTGTTAGAATTGAAAAGTATAAGAAGAAATATGATATTCAGACTTATAAAGAAATAGTTGCTTTTACTGATGGAAAAAGTTTGGATGAAATTCAAAAAGCAAGAGAAGAAGGCAAAAGACCTTATCAAAAATTTCTCTTGGCAGCTGGTTCGGCGGTATTAGTTGTTATAATTGCACTTATCATGACTGCTGTAATGAAGCTTTTCTCTTGAGAACATAAGGAAATTCAGTTTTTTGTTGAAAAACTAATCAAAAAGTAAAATTCCCGTTTTTCTTAGAAATTTGATTAATTATGGGAGGGTGCTTAGATGCTGACCAGACAAGAGATTATAACATTTTGCCATACATTTAAAGAAGTATATGAAGATTATCCTTTCCATGATGATAACTGGTGTCTTATGCGTCATAAGGAAAGCAAGAAGACATTTGCACTGATTTATGACCGGAATGGTGCCGTCTGGATCAATGTGAAGTGTGATCCGGAGTGGAGAGATTTCTGGCGCAGTGCATTTGTATCTGTGGTTCCTGCTTATCATATGAACAAAACACACTGGAATTCTATTATTATGGATGGAACGATTCCAGACAAAGATGTCAGACGAATGATTGGTGAAAGTTATGATCTGACGAAAGGGAAAAGAAAATGAAAATATTGATCAGCTGTTAATGGAGCGTCATTTGGCAAAGAAAGCCAGAAATGCAAATAAGAAACATCATTTGAAAGGCCCGCCAAAACGAACAGACGAAGATGATAAACGGTTTGAGCAGTCTCTTGAAAAACTGATTTTGAAACAGTTGTCTTGTCTGAAATAGATTAGACGGATTAAAAAGGTTTAAAATATTTTTAACGCAAGGAGTAGTAAGTTCCTTGCGTTTATGTATTTACAGGGGATAATTATCTTTCAGGCAAATAAAAAATTTTGGTTTCTACATGATTCTCTTTATATTCCAACTCTATATAATAGTCCCTAACAAAATATCCCTGGTAACAATCCTGAAGAGAATATATTTCCAAAGTATCAAAATCCACCAGACAGAGCGGTATGGGTTCCTTGGTTTCGTCTACGTATTTCCAGTATTTCAGGGAACCGGAGATTTTATTCAGGCATGTCTGGCAAAGATGGTCAGTTAATGTTTTTTCATTTAAGGTGTAGTTTTCCGGTAAGGTTATTTCAATTTCAGCCATTCCACGAGAAGAAATGCCACTTGCTCTTAGAAAAAGAACCTCTCACTAATATGGGAAAAGAGAGCCTCTTATACAACATGAAAATGAAAAAACCTCGCTATGGTAGAAATATGATTTTGTTGATATAATCAGAGTGTGAAATGATTTGATGCGGAGGAATGATAGATGGTAAAGTCAATAATGAAAGATGTGTTCTTTCTGGGTCAAAAGTCAGAACCTGCTACAAAGGCAGATCTGCAGGTGGGAAAAGATTTACAGGATACCTTACAGGAAAATCGTGATGGTTGTGTAGGCATGGCTGCAAATATCCGTGAAGGCAAAGTGAGAATGCGTCATGCTGGCATGTAAGCATACGAGCGCGCACGCGACTGAGTGCGTAGCACGAAGTGATTGGTATGAAAAAGAGAGTGATTGTTTATGGCATCAGAACGAACCGATGAATTATACAAGATTTTACTGGACAGAGGATATCCCAAAGAGTTCTGTGCAGAAATTGCCTATAAAAATATGAACACAGATTATACAGCCACCCGGATGCTTGGTTATTTGTATCGGGTAAATAATCCCCGAATCGAGGATCTGGTAGATGAAATGCTTGCTATCTTAAGTGATAGAGATGCAATCATTCAGAAAAAAGAAATGGAACATGCCCAGGCAGTAATCAATGAGATATACAGAAATGGGTTATAGAGAAAAAGTCAATTTAAGGTATTTAACAAATCGGGAGTTGTGAAGGAGTTCATATGGAATGGTTTAATGTTTTCGGACTGTTTTTTATTGCAGTCATTATGATACCTAATATTATCTTTGCAATTAAATGCAAAGACGGCTTTGATAACAAATGGGAGAATAAATATGTTGAGGTCACAGAACAAGTAGGAAGATTTGGCTGCTTCGGATTTATGATAATCAATATCTGCTATTCCTTCAATTCTGTTCTTATTTAGTGGAATTATGAGCAGATCAGTGTTATTGATTATCGCATCCGTATTATTTGCACCAAGTCATATTATGATTTCATATAAAAACGCAAAATGATTCAATATTTAGGGAAACAACTTTCTATTTTTGGGGGGAATATAAATGGATATAACTTTATATTATCAGGAAAAAGGAAATAAAGCACCGTTCATCCTTTTGCACGGGAACGGTGAGGACAGTTCGTATTTCAAAAATCAAATAGATTATTTTAGTGACAGATACAGAGTGATTGCTTTAGATACAAGAGGTCACGGGAAATCGCCGAGAGGTACTGCCCCTTTTACAATCGAGCAGTTTTCCCGTGACTTATATGATTTTATGGAGAGCCTTGAAATCTCTGATGCAAAGCTGTCGATTATAAAGGGGAATCACTTCATTGCAAACAATAGATCCGCTACATTTAATTTTGTAGAGTTTGTAAATTTAAATTTTGCTTTCGATGACCAGAATGAAAATCGTTACCGTTGCGCCTGTTTTCACAAGCGTTGCGTGACATAAAAAGAAGTCTATTTTATTATTTTAGTATCAAAAACAAAGGAGGTTCTTTTTATGTTGAAAGAATTAAAGAAAAATAAAATGAGTGTTGTTGCAACTGGAATTTTATTTGGTGTTATGGGGGTATTAATTATTCCTATAATAGCGGGAATTGTAAAAATATCAAATAAATTATCTCAAAAGCATCCTAGAATATACAAGTATAGTATGATTGCTTTTATCGGTATGTTATTGGCAATCAGTCTATTTTACTTAGTTATTAAACATCAGATTATTTTTCTTGCAATAGTTGCTTGTTTAGCAATGGAATTATGCGACGCTATAAATAAAAGAAGATAATAAATGGAGTACGACTATGGAAATATCAGATTTGATTAAATCAGCCAGAATTGAAAAGGGATTAACCCAACAACAACTGGCTGATGCTGTTTTTGTTACGCGACAGACAATTTCGAAATGGGAATTGGGAAAAAGTGTTCCTGATCAAGCCTCTCTTGTATTGCTATACCAGTGTTTGAACATCAAGGATAATGAGAAAAAACAGTTATCAAAGCTTATTTTTAATAAGCAAAATACTATATTAGTTTTGATCGCAATCTTATTTTCTCCTATGATTATTGGCGTGCGTTTTATCTGTTGTAAAATTGATAAGATTGAAAATCGAAAAATTAAAGTAGTAATCAAGACTATTGGCTTTGTTGTATTCTCATTGTATCTAATATCTTTAAAAGAAAATGTGGCATATTTGTTAATTGGTATATTTTCTGTAGTGTATTTGTTATATCAATTTTATTTGAGTGGTTTGGAAACTAAATGATTTGTGTCAGTAAGTTTAATGCAAGCGATAATTCATGAAATTCCAGTTTTTCGGTTCCTTAAAATGAGGATGGTATAGAGGGATATTTAGCATGTCACCTCCAAAATGATGAAATGAGAGGTAATGACATATGGCAGAGAAGAAATGTTATACAGTAAAAGAGTTACAGGAAATCCTTGGAGTCAGCAGACCGACAGTATATAACTTTCTGAAGAAAAATGAATTCCGGTGGATTCAGCTGGATGGAGGAAAGTATCGTATTTCCAAAAAGAGTTTTGATGACTGGCTGGATAAACTGCCGGAAGATTTTTAATTGATTTCATGTTAAATTACGAAAACGACATCCTAAAATTTTATGAGAAGAAAAATCTGGATCCGCAGATGCATCCAAATACAGCAGAAAATATAGTGGCGGTTCCTATGAGAGAGGCGGTTATCAACACCATCGTCCATTCTGATTTTTCAAGAGAAATTCCACCGGTTTTTGAAATTTTCAGCGACCGCATGGTATTTACCTCTTATGGCGGTTTAATACCTGGACAAAGTGAGCTTCGCAAATCATTTGCAATACATTTTATGAATTGTGATATTACAAGCGCAGAAATAATGATACAATAAAAGTAGATAGAACGCTTCATATCTATTCTATGTGCTATAATGTTTGTAAATAGGAAATTTAAGGCCTCAAGAAATCGGGATAATTAGAGGTAACAATGAAAAATATATTAATTATACCTGGTGGTGGAAGACCAAACGGAAATGCAAAGCAATCAATCGATGTTTTTACAAAGGGAGCTATAGAGGCCGGACATAAGGCTGGATTGATTTCTTTGAATAAGTTGGCTGTTAAAGGATGTATGGAATGTAATGCCTGTCGATATGGGAAACCATGTATTCAAAAAGATGATTTTAGTAACCTTATTCCCAAAATCAAAACTACTGATTGTATTGTTTTTGCTTCGCTGCTACTCTTTTGGACATACGACAGGCAGTTTCTTATTACAAATTTACGATTATCAACTATATCGGCTTTCGTGGCAGGGGAATGCTGTTAGCTGGCGGCTGCGGCGATACCAATGGTAAACCACAAATAGAAAAAACAAATTATTTAGCAAAAGCTTATGAATTTGGGAAAATACTCTACAGCGAGTAATACCGCACTTGAAACGAATATATACAGATGCTATATTAGCTATACGGAAGAAAACGATAGAATTTAAAATAGGGGTGAAACGACGTATGATTCGCAAATTAGAAAAAGCAGATGCCGATCAGGTTATACAGATTTGGCTTAATGGAAATATAGAAGCACACTCATTTATTCGGAAAGAATATTGGGAGGCAAATTCTGAGATGGTTAAAGAACAGCTTTTACAAGCAGAAGTCTATGTTTATGAAGCTGCTGATCTTATTCAGGGATTTGTCGGAATACAAGATAATTATATTGCCGGAATATTTGTAAAAAAAGAATTTCGCAGTTCGGGTGTGGGAAAACAATTACTGGATTTTATCAAAGAAAAACATGATTCTTTAACACTCCATGTATATCAGAAAAATCAGCGGGCAATGAGTTTTTACAAACGAGAAGGCTTTTTCCTTACTTCGGAAGATGTAGATCCGGATACTGGGGAAGCAGATCTTACCATGCAGTGGAACTCAAACAAAATGGTTATCAGAGAATATCAGACATCGGATTGTAAAGAAATGGCTGAATTATTTTACAATACCGTTCATAACGTAAATAAGGAGGATTATACAAAAGAACAATTAGATGTGTGGGCGACCGGACAGGTGGACTTGGAACAATGGGATCAGTCTTTCCGAGGCCATTACAGTCTTGTAGCATTTGAAGATGGAAAGATAGTAGGATTTGGCGATATAGATGAGACCGGTTATCTTGACCATCTATATATTCATGCAGATTATCAGGGAAAAGGAATTGCCACAGCTCTTTGCAATCGGTTGGAGAAAACCGCAAAGGGAAACATAACAACTCATGCTTCTATTACAGCCCGGCCTTTCTTTGAAAAAAGAGGTTACAGGGTTGTCAAAGAACAACAGGTAGAACGAAAAGGGATATTTTTGACAAACTATTGTATGGAGAAAAAATGCGATTGACATTCAAATTCCAATAAATTCTCTTTTCTACACACTATTTGCTTATCAAGTTTCTTGGAATCTCAATAAATGAGATTCCAAGAAACTGAATTTCACTCCCTATCGCACTTCAACCAGTTCAATCTCAAAATTCAACTCTTTTCCTGCCATCTCATGATTTGCATCAAAGCTGATCTTTGTCTCGTCTTTTGCTGTTACTTTCACAGGGAATGGCTGACCATACGAATTTGTCAAATAAACCTTCTGTCCCACTTCCAGTTCTTCTGAACCTGGAAGATTTGCAATTTCAAGTGTGAAAATCGCATTTGGATCAGGCATGCCATAAGCTTCTTCCGGCATCAAATGAATATTGATTACCTGTCCAACTTCCATATCAACAACCGCTGCGTCAAATCCTTTAATCATCTGACCTACGCCACAAATAAATTCCAATGGAGTTCCACGATCATATGAAGAGTCGAACTGAGTGCCGTCATTAAAGGTTCCTCGATAATGTGTTCGGCAGACCTTACCTGCATTACGTCCGGTAAGTCGCACCTGCATGCTGCCACAATCACCATTGCTGCCTCCGCAGCTTCCACAACTGCCTCCTCATCCATGCCCTTCTTCTTCCTGTTCCTCTCCATGATGATGATCACAGTTCACGCCAGAAGATACCAACTCTCCTTTGAGATATGCTTCCACTGCCTGATCTGCATCTCCCTCTGCACCAGAGCACACTTCAATACCCGCCTCAGCAAGAGCTGCCTGTGCACCTTCGCCAATTCCGCCACAAATCAACACATCTACTGCCTGTCCGGCAAGAAGTCCTGCAAGGGCGCTGTGTCCTTCGCCATTGGAATCAAGCACTTCACTGGAAATCACCTGATTATCCACAACTTCATACATTTTAAAAGTCTTTGTTTTTCCAAAATGTGAAAATATATTTCCATTTTCATATGTTACTGCTATTTTCATCTCTAAAATCCTCCTGTTTTCTTCATCAAAATACATATTAGCTGATATCAGTTTTATTTTCAACACTTTCCCTGACTTCAATTCTTTTAGCATTACAGAAATCAGATTCTCTGAGTTCGTAATCAATCGAAGTCTGTGGTTCTTCCAACTGATTAAAAAAACTATTGACTCTGACATTATGTTATAGTTTATCATAGAATCAACACGAACAGAAAGAGGATGAAAACATGATGACAGTAAAAGAAGTAAGTGATATATCTGGAGTGAGCATACGTGCCTTGCACCATTACGATAAGATTGGGCTTCTACCGGCCACAGAAGTTACGGCTGCAGGTTACAGGCTTTATGACGATAAGGCACTGGAACGCCTACAGATGATCTTATTATTTAAAGAACTTCAGTTTCCACTGAAGGATATCGCAGAAATTTTGAACAATCCGAATTTCAATCAAAACAAAGTTTTAGAGCAACAAATTCATTTACTGGAACTTCGGAAAGAACATTTGGAAAATCTAATTAATCTGGCTCGTGGAATAAAAATGATTGGAGTGAATAAATTGAGTAAGTTAAATTTTGAAGTATTTGATACAAAAAAAATAGACGAATATACCGCTCAGGCCAAGGAATCCTGGGGCAAGACAGAGGCATGGAAGGAATACGAACAAAAATCTGCTGGTCGTTCAAAAGAAGAAGAAACTGCGATTGGAATACAAATGATGGATATTTTTGTAGAATTTGGTCAAGTAAAGGATGGCAGTCCTGAATCTGAAAAGGCACAACTTCTTGTAAAAAAACTGCAAAATTACATTACTGCTAATTTCTATACCTGCACAGATGAGATTCTGGAATCTCTTGGTCAGATGTATGCAGGTGGTGGTGATATGACATCCAATATTGATAAAGTTGGAGGAGAAGGCACTGCTGTATTTGCAAATAAAGCAATTGAGGCATACATTCTTGCGAAATAGTAAAATATAGACGCACACCCTTTTATTCCAGATGAATACTGGAAATCACAAACTGAATAAGAACGAATCACAAGCCACCGACTTAGCCGGTGGCTTGCTCTACCTCTATAAGGAGCTTTAAAACTCCACATAATGATGAATCTTTCGCTGTGCCAGGTGGTACTGCTCCAGTGTCATCGCCATTTTTCCCTTATCCAGCGTAACTATGCCCTCCTCTTCCAGCTTTTTAATCGTACGGTTTAAGGTTTTTACAGTAATTCCGCACTCCTCATACAACTCCTGACGGGTCTTTTTGATCACGATTCTGCCCTCTTTTTCAATTTGCTCCGCCGCGGCATATTTTAAGATATAATCCAAAAGAATAAACTGGGGAGGATAAAATAGTCTTGCTCCGCGGTTGTAGGAAGACCGATACAGCTTAAACGCTACCTTTTGAGCCACCAGACGCAGGAAATGAATATCCTCATCGATCCATTTCTCAAAATCTTTTCGAAGGAAATAAATCACCGTCGTTTCCGTCAGTGTTTCAATTGTCACAGAGGTCTTCTCCATTCCGGCCAGGATCGTTACTTCTCCCACAAAATCGATAGGCTCATTTTTTTCGATCATAAAAACGTTTCCATTCTGAAACTCATTGATGACCCGATGCTCGCCTTTCACAATCAGTCCGAAATACTCCAATTTGAAATCCTTCTGATGGATGATATGGCCCGGTGGATATACCCGAACCGTATAACGGTGCTTTAACCATTCCGGCATATGCCGGATATATTTTTCCAGCTCCGGCACTTCTTTAACCAGCTGTTCTATCGTTATCATTTCGCGCTCCTTTGTCCCTTGATACGCTTATATTAGCACACCTTATAAAAAAAGAGAACGAAATGTTAATGGAAAATATCCCATTTGTCCTTTTTTTACAGACACTCCCTCTGATACAATCGCCTCTGTGAAACACATTTTTCGTTACTATTCCAAAATTTTTTACAAAAGGAGAATATCATGAAAAAAAACTATACCTACCCAAACCTGACGGTACGTATAAAGACTGAGTGGAAAATTTATCTTCTCGCTCTCATTTTTATCGTCATCGCCGACTCCATCGGACAGATCAAGATTCCTTTTGGTTTCGGTACCTTTATCCTGTTCCCGATCTTCTACTCCCTGTTTCTCGGCATTCTTTCCGGGCCGGAGGTCACAAAAATCCTGAAATCTGACCAGGTAAAGGCAGCTTCCAAACTGGTGATTGTTGCCATCTGCCCTTTTATTGCAAAGCTCGGTATCAACGCCGGAGCCAGCATTGAAACAGTCATTTCCGCAGGCCCTGCACTGCTTTTACAGGAATTCGGAAATCTCGGAACCATCTTTCTCGCAATGCCTTTTGCACTGCTTCTGGGCTTAAAGCGTGAAGCAATCGGCGCTACCCATTCCATCAACCGTGAGACCAATCTGGCGCTGATCACCGATATGTATGGACCAGATTCACCGGAAACACGCGGAAGTCTTTCTATTTATATTGTCGGCGGTATGGTGGGAACCATTTATTTCGGCTTCCTGGTATCTGTCATCGCCTCTCTTGGCATTTTCCATCCATACGCTCTGGGTATGTCCTCTGGAGTTGGTGCAGGCATCATGATGGCCAGTGCCACAGCTGTGTTGGCCGAAATTTACCCGACTATGGCAGGACAGATTTCTGCTCTGGCCAGTGCCAGCGAAACTATTTCTGGCATCGACGGTATTTACATGGCAATCTTTATCGGACTGCCGTTATGCAACTGGCTGTACGCAAAGCTGGAGCCTGTTCTCGGACGCTTCGGCAAACAAAAGGAGGAATTATAAATGAGATATATTGAATGGGGATTTTTATTTCTGTTATCTGGAATCGGCATCGCCCTTGCCAATTTTGTAGGATTTGGCATCGGCTTCATGGATTCTCTGCCTGGCATTGCCATTTTACTGGTAATTTCCTGTCTGGGCGTGCTCTTAAGCCGCCTGATTCCGTTAAAGCTCCCAATTGTGGCATATGTGTCTATCATCGGACTTCTGTTTGCAAGCCCGATTTCCCCATGCCGCGAATTTGTCATCGCATCCGCAGGAAAAATCAACTTCACTGCGCCGCTTACCATGGTAGGTGCTTACGCCGGTATGTCTATCAGCGATCAGGTGAAGTCTTTTGCAAAGCAGGGATGGAAAATGATCCTGATCGGAGTCTTTGTCATGACCGGTACCTTCCTTTTTTCTGCCATTATTTCACAGATCACGCTGTCTGTGACAGGTGCGATTTAACTGCCTTTTCATAAGGAGGAACTCATGAATAAATTATTTGTTTCAAACACCGCTATCTTACTGGAGGATGGAAAAATCATAGAACATCAGGATATTCTTATATCTGACGGTGTCATTCAGTCTATTGCAGAGCACGGAACCTTACACCCAGACGCTGACGCCGTCATCCTGGATGGATACGGAAAGCTTGTCATGCCGGGGTTAGCCGACTGCCATATGCACACGGGACAACAGCTCTTAAAGGGACGCGTGCTGGATGCGCTCCCTATGATCTGGACCCGTATTATGCTGCCCTTTGAGAGCACGCTGACGCCTGAAAAGATGAAGCTGTCTGCAGAACTTGCAGCACTTGAAATGATTCGTTCCGGCACTACTGCTTTCATGGATGCCGGAAGCTATCATATGGAAGCTTCTGCCGAGGTATATCTTCAATCTGGTCTCCGCGGAGTTCTCTCCGCCTCCACCATGGACGAGCCGGGTCTTCCTGCCTCCATCGCACAGACAGCAGACGAAGCCATTGCACAGACCGACCGCCTTTTCGATGCCTTTCACGGACGTGGCCTCCTTACGGTGGTCTACTCTCTCCGTTCTCTGATTTCCTGCTCGGAAGACTTGATCCTGAAAGCCGGAGCACGGGCGAAAGAACGCCGGACTCTTCTGCAGGCGCATATGAATGAATATCCGAATGAAGTGAATTTCTTTTTACAGAAAAAACAGCAACGCCCTCTGGAGTATCTGGACGATCTGGATATTCTAGGACCACATTTTGTCAGCGCCCACAGCCTTCTCCTCTCTCCATCTGAGGAACGAATCCTGGAGCAGAGAGACGTAAAGGTCTGTCACTGTCCGTTCAGCAATTGTGGCAAGGCTGTTCCGGATACGCCAGCGCTCCTGGAGAGAAACATCTGCGTCGGCCTTGGCACCGATGGCGCCGCCCACGGGGGTTTAAGCCTCTGGAATGAAATGAAAATTTTCCGTTCCATGATGAATATCCGCTTCGGTGCTCCACTTGCAAACCCAACTGTCATGCCTGCTGCCACGATTCTTTCTATGGCCACCAAAAACGGATACCGACTGATGGGATACAAAAACGCCGGCTCCATAAAAACCGGCTATAAAGCAGATTTTATTACTATTGATTTAAACCAGCCGCATCTTTATCCAACCGGAAATCTGACTAATACACTTTTAGAATGTGTTACGGCTGGCGATGTCTGCGATACAGTGGTTGACGGAAAGCTGATTATGAAGAATCGACAGATCCTTTCCCTGGATACCGAAAGAATTCTCCACGACGCAAGAATTTATCAGAAAGGAGCAGTATAATTATGACTTTTCTGACTTTCGCGCTGATATCCGCAATGAATCTTCTGATTGGACTTTGTGTCGGGCTTACCGGAATCGCAGGCTTTCTGCTTCCCATGTTTTACTCCGGATTTTTGAATTTTCCTTCCGCAGTATCTCTTGCCCTGAGTTTTTCGGCTTTTCTCGTATCGGGAATATTGGGATCAGTGAATTATAAAAAAAGTGGCAATCTGGATCTGAAAACCGGCTGTATGATGGCTCTCGGAAGTCTTCCTGGCGCTGTGTTCGGTGTTCGTCTGAATCTTCTGATTCCTGAGGAAACAATCAAGCTGCTGCTTTACGCAGTTGTTCTTGTCTCCGGAATTTCGATTCTTTTGCGAGAATACCAGCCTTTTGCACGGTCAAAAAAAGCTGCCAAAACAGCTCCCGGCGCTATCGATAAAAACGAATCCGGCACATTTGGAAATATCTTTTATATTTTTCTCGGAATCATCACTGCCGCTGTCTGTGCCGCATCAGGAGCCGGTGGCCCGGTGCTTGTCATGCCGCTTCTCACCATATGCGGATTTTCGGCACATACAGCGATTGGAATTGCTCTTTTCGATTCTATATTTATCGCCATGCCTGCCGCTTTCGGTTATTTGAAAGCAGCCATAGCGCTGACCGAAATACCTGATGCGGCATTCACCCTACATGCACCAATAGCTGCTCTCCACATTCTCCCGATCATCCTTGTTTTTCACGGAATCGGCGTATTTGCAGGCAGCCGTTATGCTGTGCGAATCAATCAAAAACTTCTAAAAACCATCGTGGCAGTTGCTTCCATTGGAATTGCCTGCCTAAAGCTCAGCGGCATATAACAGAAGGCATGAGCTATTTCTTTTTTGTGTGAGAAAAATTTCAGAGACAGATGTGACTCGGACGAATCACATCTGTCTCTGTTTAGAATTATCTATTTCCCGACCAGCCCTTTTTTATGTTGCATGAAGTGGCAAGTTAGAGAATTGAAGTTGGCGTTGAAAAAATGAAATACGCGTGAGCGATGCTCTATGGGGGATAATTCACTTGCTCTCTCAGAGAATCGGTGCCGAGAAATGTAGAAAGCAAGTGCAGATTTCTCTGTGGGCGGTATTCCACTAACCTCCACAGAGAATCCATGCCGAAAAATATAAAAAATTCTCTGTGGAAAACATTTCTCTAACCTCCACAGAGAACCCATGCCAGAAATAGTAAAAAATTCTCTGTGGAAAACATTTCTCTAACCTCCACAGAGAACCCACGCCGGAAAATGTGAAAAATTCTCTGTGGAAAACATTTCTCTAACCTCCACAGAGAACCCACGCCGGAAAATGTGAAAAATTCTCTGCGGAAAATAATTCACAAGCCTCCACAGAGAATCAACACCAGAAAAACAGAGACTCTCCGGCTTCCCCTCTTTTGAAATAACTTTCATTCTTAAATTTACTTCATACTTTCACAGTTTCTTTTCATATTGTCCGTTTTCCTGAATATAACCCATTTTCTTAAGATATGGTTCGTGTCTTCCTGCTTCTTTTTCAAACCGAAGCGACTTTACTCCTTCCAACGGTAATTTTGAATACAGGTATTTTCCCACCGAACAGTCACGATATGCCGGTGTCGTATACTCCAGTTCAACTACGAATGTTCCGTCTTCGCGTTTATTTCCAAGAAAAATACCGGCAGGAACCGCGTTACAAAAAACAAAATATACTGTATTATAAGTGATTTTCTGCAAATCAAATCCCACAAACCATTCCTGAATATCTTTTGTATAATAATTCAGAAAATACGCGATGAGCGAGTCGCCACCCTCGGCCTTCAACAGTTCGAATTGGTCATCTGTTTTTTTCAATCGTGACAGATAATAAATATTAATTGCAACCAAAGAGAAATTCATGATTGCTGTCGGATAAGATTGAATAATCAATGCATAAATAGCAAAAATAAATCCACCAATAGAATTAATCACCCGAAGCTTCACCACTGAAGACATTAAAAAAGATACTAATACCAAAATAGAGCCAAAATAGCCTATCATTTCTATAATCATATGTGTACTCATTGGATCCTCTACTAATACCCTGCTGCCTGATCAACAGTATTTTTCAAAATTTTGACAAGTCTGCTTGTTCCCAGTCTGTCAGCCCCAAGACGAATAAATTCTTCTGCATCATCAAAAGAAGAAATTCCACCTGCTGCTTTGATCTTAACATTTTTCCCAACATATTTTTTCATCAAAGCAACATCCTCAAAGGTAGCACCGCCTGTTGAGAAGCCTGTTGAAGTTTTAATAAAATCCGCTTTCGCATTTGTTACAACTTCACACATTTTGATTTTTTCTTCATCTGTCAACAAGCATGTTTCTATAATAACTTTTAAGATTCTATTTCCGCAAGCTTCTTTGATCGCTTTGATTTCATTTTCAATCGCGTCATATTTTCCATTTTTCACATCACCGATATGAATAACCATATCGATTTCATCTGCACCATTTTCAATCGCATCTTTTGTTTCAAATACTTTTACCGCTGTCGTATTATAACCGTTCGGGAAACCGATCACCGTACAGATTGCCAGTTTCTCTTTCACATATTCCTTTGCCTGCTTCACATAAGATGCCGGAATACAAGCAGATGCGGTCTGATATTTCATAGCATCGTCCAGGATTTGTTTTATGTCTTCCCATGTTGCTGTCTGTGCTAATAATGTATGATCTACTTTACTTAAAATATCTTTCTGATTCATTTTATATCCCTCTTCTATTTATCAATTAGAGAACCTGATTTCCCCGCACATACTTCGCTTTCACTTCTCTTTCATCCGCAAGATAAATCATTCTCTCCAGACGCTTCTTAACATCTAGTTTCTGTGGATGCTCTAATCGGCTGTCATCCAATACCAACGCATCAAATTCATACCCCTTTTCAAAGCTTCCCACTTTACCAAAGAATTCTCCTCCGCCTTTTGTCGCCATATAGAATACTTCTTCTAAAGTTAATGGTTTTAATGTATTATCCTGCAATCTCCAGCGAAGTTTTGATACCTGAATTGCCTGCGCCATCGCGTAAAACATATTTTCTGTAGAACCTGCTGCGAGATCGCTTCCTAAGCCGACATGTATTCCTTCTTCTAAATAAAGGCGCACAGGCGCGATACCAGAAGATAAATTCGTATTCGACTCCGGACAATGAGCAACATAAACGCCTCTTTCTTTCATCATATTGCGTTCTTTTTCATCACAATAAACACAATGTGCCATAATCGTTTTGCAGTCATTTCCAAACAGATCAAATTTTGCGTAGGCATCGCCATAAACTTCTGCCCACGGACACAACTCTTTTACCCATTCTCCCTCACTTGGATTTTCAGATAAATGAGACTGTACAGGTAACTGGTACTTCGTTTGAATTTTCTTTAACTCTATCATCAATTCGTCTGTACAGCTCGGTGTAAATCTCGGTGTCAAAATGGGTGTTGTATTTTGATACCCTCGGTTCTGAACCTCTTCGATCCAACGCACCGTCTCTTCCGCGGATTTTTCATAAGATTCTTCTCTTAGATAATCCGGAGAATTTCGATCCATGTTGACTTTTCCAACCATCGTACAGAGTCCGCTCTCTTCCAGTTCATCCATCAGTAACATTGTCGCTTCCCGATGAATGGTTCCAAAAATACACGCTCTGGTTGTCGCGCTATTTTTTAAGTTTTTTGTGAAAATCCTGTACGCTTTTTTCGCATACTCCAAATCAGAATATTTGGATTCTTCCGGAAAAGTATTAGTTTCCAGCCACTCTAAAAGTTCCAGGTCCATTTCTGTTCCCCGAAAAGAATACTGAGGTGCATGGGCATGCAGATCTACAAATCCCGGGATGATCAACTGATCTTTACAGTCAATCATCTCCAACTCTTTATATTGTTCCGGAATTTCGTCAAAAATACCTTCACTTTTTCCATCTACACAGACCACATACTGCTGCTCTGCCACGCAAAGCGAATCTTTATCTTTGCTGTAACAAAGATTACCTTTTAAAATAAAATCTTTTTGCATCCCCTTGTTCCTTTCGAAGATATTAAAAAACAACCCTTTCCAAAGCAATGTCGATTACTTTCACGAATTCACCTTTTACTCTGTTTGCAGTTTCAACTACTTCGGCATGATTCAGCGGCTGATCAAGGATTCCTGCTGCACAATTTGTGATGCAGGAAATTCCAAGAACCTTGATTCCCATCTGTGAACATACAATTGCTTCCGGAACTGTAGACATTCCAACAGCATCTCCACCTAAAATTCTTGCCATACGAACTTCAGCCGGTGTTTCATAAGAAGGTCCTGAAAACATCATGTAAGTACCTTCTGCCAGAGAAATTCCTTCCTCCTTTGCAATTTCTTTTAATTTTGAACGATATTCTTTCGAATAAATATTACTCATATCCGGGAATCTTGCTCCGAATTCCTCCGGATTTTCTCCGATTAATGGATTACTTCCAGAATAATTGATATGATCCTGAATCAGCATTAATGTTCCAGCGCCAAATTCCTTATTTACACCACCTGCAGCATTTGTAATAATCATTTTTTCAACACCTAAAGCCTTCATAATTCGCACTGGTAATGTGATTTTTCTCTGGGTATATCCTTCGTAATAATGTACGCGACCCTGCATGGCAATCACTTTGCGTCCATTAATATTTCCTAAAATAAAACGTCCGGCATGTCCTGCAACTGTTGAAACCGGAAATTCCGGCAATTCGCTGTATGGAATGATGATTTTATCTTCGATTTTTTCTGCATAATCACCAAGTCCACTTCCAAGGATCAACCCTACTTCCGGCACAAAATCTGTTTTTTCACGAATTACTTTTACACATCCATTGATCATTTCTAATTCTTTCATATTTTTCATTCTCTCCTATAAATTTTCTAATATTGAATAGCCCACAGTTCCTTCCGGCATATCAACTTCAAAGTTATCTGCAATCGTTGCCCCGATTACCGCAAATGTATCACTTGCCGGCATCTTACCCGGCTTTGTTAAAGACGGGGAGCAGGCAATAAAAGGAACCTTTTCTCTTGTGTGATCTGTTCCGGTATAGGTTGGATCATTTCCATGATCAGCCGTTAAAATCAATAAATCATCTTTGTTTAATGCTTCTAATAATTTTCCTAAATTCACATCAAACTTTTCTAATTCTTCTGCATAACCATTGACATCTCTGCGGTGTCCCCATAATGCATCGAAATCAACCAGATTGACGAAACAAAGTCCAGTGAAATCTCTGTTTGCAATTTCCAGGGTCTGTTCCATACCATGAACAGAAGATTTGGATTTATTTGATTCCGTGATTCCTTCCCCATCAAAAATATCAGAAATCTTTCCAACAGAAATCACAGAAAATCCATTGTCTTTCAACACATTTAGTGCTGTTCTTCCGTATGGTTTTAATGCGTAATCGTGACGATTTGCAGTTCTCTTAAATTCACCCTTTTTCTTACCAACGTATGGTCTGGCAATCACTCGTCCTACGCGCCATTCGTCTTTCATCGTAATTTCACGGGCAATTGCACAACAACGGTACAACTCATCCAATCCAAAAGTTTCTTCATTTCCACAAATCTGAAGAACGGAATCTGCCGAAGTATACACGATCATATTTCCTGTTCTGATTTCTTCTTCTGCCAATTCATCCAGAATTTCCGTACCACTTGCACTCTTATTTCCAATAACCTTATGACCTGTTCTTCTTTCCAGCTCATCAATAAGTTCCTGCGGAAATCCATGCTCTGAAAATGTTAAAAAAGGCTTTTGAATATGAAGTCCCATCATTTCCCAATGGCCTGTCATCGTGTCTTTTCCATTACTCTTCTCATACATTTCCATGTATGCGCCCATTGGATGTTCCACTGATTTAATTCCATTCAATTCGCATAAATTTGCAAGCCCCACCTTCTGAAGATTTGGAATGTGCAAATGTTCTGCCTTTTCTGCAATATGTCCAAGAGTATTTACATTCACATCACCAAATTTCTCAGAATCTGGCATTGCTCCAATTCCAAGAGAATCTAAAACAACTACGAATATTCTCTTATACTTTTTCATGAATCTAACCCCTTTCTATTTAAAGTTTCTCAATCGTATTTTATACATGTCTATTTTATCTCTATCTTGTATATCATAATATTATACATGGTTCTTTTCAATTCGCATTTTATACAAATTACACATATTGTTTTTGTATAAAGCAACAATTCTACTAAATGCGACTCAGATTTACAACTTATTCCCGAATTTAGTCTTGTATTATTATTTTTTTACTTGTATAATTTTTTCATTAAAAGATTCAAACATCCGAGGTAAATCATGGAAAAAGATTCAAATAATGCAAAAAATAAAAAATTAAAATGCCTGAAGGTATATGACCAGTTATATGAACTTATTCAAAATGGAACTTATCCTCCTGGATCCCAGCTTCCTTCTGAAACAATACTTGCCAAGCAGATGAATGTAAGCCGAATGACTTTGAGAAAAACACTGTCTTTTCTGTGGGAAGACGGCCTAATTAAAAATGTACAAGGTGTCGGACATTTTGTTATTGATCAAACCAAAAAAATATCGAACGACATGGAAAAGAAAGTATTGCTTCATCCTGTCTATTCTTATTGTACAGAAAAACTGGATTCTGTAGAGATGAACTTTCATATTGAACCTCCCAGAAAATCCATGACAGACTCTTTACAACAATATACTGCTGCCGTCGTTACCGTAGATCGCTGGTATAAAGCAAAGGATGTTCCTCTGGCATACTCTCTTAGCTTCATTCCTATTGAACTCATCGGAAAGAAACAAATTGACCTGAATCACAAAGAACAGTTACTGAATTACCTGGAATCTCAATGTTATCAGGAAACCGAACATTGCCATCGTCTCTGCTCTTACTCTGATGCCGGCAATTTCACAGCGGCCACTTACAAATTATCAAATGAAGATTCTTTTTTACTTGTGCAGGAAACAATCTATGATTCCGACGAAAACATCTTAATTTCAAACAAACATTATATTCCTTTCAATTTATTTAAAATTGAAATCCATTTTTAACGAGAGAAGGTTATTTTTAAAATGGAAACCGAACGACTGATATTGAGAAAATTTGAAGAAAACGATCTGGAAGCTTTATACTTGATTTTGAAGGATAAAGACGTGAATACCTTTTTGCCCTGGTATCCGATAAATAATATAGAAGAAACAAAAACATTTTATAAAGAACAAATAGAAAATAAGGAATATTATTTTGCAATTTGTCTGAAGAATGATGGTTACCCGATCGGCTATATACAGGTAGACACAGAATCTGACAGTCATGATTTAGGATATGCGCTTCGCAAAGAATATTGGCATAAAGGCATTGTCAGTGAAGCCGGTAACGCATTGATCACCTTGTTAAAAGAGAATGATATTCCCTATATTACGGCGACACATGACAGAGAAAATCTCAGAAGCGGTGCCGTAATGCAGCGCATTGGCATGAAATATTGTTATTCCTATAAAGAACAGTGGCAGCCAAAAAATATTTTAGTTACGTTTCGCATGTACCAGTTAAATTTTGATGAAAAAGAAGACAGAGTCTATCAAAAATATTGGGAACTATACGATGAACATTTTATAGAAACAAACCTATAACATCGTTTATATTTTTCAAAACAATAAAAAAGTTTCGAATATCTAATAGTTTTTACGGATTTTCAGTAAAAACTATTGTATATTTGGAACTTTTTTTGATATACTATTATCAAAACCAGGAGGTGATAGTATGATCGTTAGGCCCCACTATTTGAATTTATTGAAAACCTACCGTGATATTCCGCTGGTGAAGATCCTTGCGGGTGTTCGCCGTTGTGGTAAATCTACGATTTTAGAAATGTTACAGGATGATTTGATAAAAAGCAACATTCCTGCCGACCACATTATCAGTATGCGCTATACCTCGGAAGATTTTGACGATGACATGACCGATAAAGACATGTATCGTGGTATCAAGGAAAAAATGACAGACGATGGGCGCTACTATCTTCTGCTTGACGAAGTACAAGAAATCACCGGTTGGGAAAAAGCTATCAATAGCTTACTTGAAAATGCCAATACGGACATTTATGTAACTGGCTCCAATTCCAAACTGATGTCAAGTGAAATATCCACCTACCTGACAGGGCGCTATATCTCCATCCCTGTGTTTCCACTGTCCTTTTCCGAGTATATGGAATTCAAAAAGGCAAGCGAACGCACACCAAAAGAACTGCTTACTGAATATATTCGTATGGGTGGATTTCCAATTGTTGCTCTAAGTAATTTTGATGAAAGGTCAGCATACCAGATTGTCGAAGGTATCTACAATTCTGTTATCACCCGTGATATAGCAAAACGACATAATATTACAAATTTCGACCTGTTCAACCGTGTTGTAAAGTATATTGTAGAAAATGTCGGCAAGACCTTTTCTGCGAACGCTATCGTAAAGTTTCTAAAAAGCGAAGGGCGTTCTCTCTCAGTCGAATCGGTATATAACTATCTGGAATGGCTGGAAAAAGCATTTATCATCTATCGCTGTCAGCGGTACGATCTACAGGGAAAATCTGTACTGAAAACGCAAGAAAAATTCTATCTTGCGGATGCTTCTCTGAAATACTGCATGATAGGTTTCAATCCAAAATCCGTTGCCGCAATGCTTGAGAATATTGTGTATTTTGAGCTTCGCAGAAAAGGCTATAAAGTTTATATTGGTAAGAACGAAACAAAAGAGATTGACTTTATGGCGGCACAGCGCGACGAGCGTATCTATGTGCAAGTGTGCCGTAATCTGCCGGAAGAATCCGACCGTGAAGTTGCCAATCTGCTTGAGATCAAGGATCACTACCCGAAATATGTTGTAACTCTTGATGAACTTGCCACTGGAAATATCAATGGCGTAAAGATTGTGCATTTGGCAGATTTTCTGTTGAAAAGTGAGTATTAAAATTGTAACGAAGTTCAACCTTTTATAGTAATCTAACATTGAGACTAATCCAAATAAGATTAGTCTCTTGTTTGTTTTTAAAATAGTTTATCCATCCTCGGATTACCGGTTCTGCGCTTTATAATCAAGTCCCCACTGTTCCATCGCATCTAAAATTGGTCGCATAGATTCGCCCAATTCGCTCAAAGAATACTCCACCCGAGGTGGCACTTCCGGATAAACAGTACGAATGACTATACCATCTTCTTCCATCGAACGTAAACTGTCAGTCAGAACCTTTTGACTGATTCCTTCTAAATCCTTTCGCAGCTCGTTAAAGCGCCACGGGCGTGTGAGAAGATTTCTCATAATCAGAATTTTCCACTTGCTTCCAATCAACTGAACTGTTGTTGCAACGGGACAAGCGGGAAGTTCTTTTTTTGTTACCATATGATATGACCTCCGAGATTTCTAATAGTTCATATTTGAATGCTATACTAAAATTATAATGCTATATGCCTAAAAAGCAAGTGTGGTATGTAGAATAAAAAAAATTTTATCCTGTAAGCCTTGAAATAGCGCAAAGGTTACCAAAAAGTGACTGTGTTATAAAAAAGTGCGTACTTGTAGGGCGAAAAAATGATCGTTACAATAGCATCAGAAACGAGGAAAAGACTTTTACGCACAGTTAATGCATGATAATCACATTGCTGTTACTGCTATGAATAAAGATTTTCAAATGGTTCGATTGTCGGGAACTGCTGAAAAACTGACGGAGCAGAAATATTGGATAGACCGCATTTTCAAAGAAAACCCTAGCATGAACAGTGTTTATCCGAATGAAAGCCGCTACATATTGGATCCGTTCTGCATTGCAAATACAAATATCGAATTTTTTGATTTAGGCAAAGAGCCGATTCACCGTGAAAATTTTACAATAGGAAATCAGAAAGAATCAAAAAAAGGTTTTGAAATTTCCGATTCCTGCATAGGATGCGGAAAATGCAAAAACATCTGCCCTCAACAATGTATCCGTATCGGACAGCCGTTTGAAATTAATCAAAATCACTGTCTTCACTGCGGTTTATGTTTTGAAAACTGCCCCGTAAAGGCAATTACAATAAGGAGCGTGTAAAAAATGTTAAAAGATATGGGAGCTATTTTTATAGACAGAAAAGATTTTTTCCTGGAACTATTGCTGGAGCATTTGGAAATATCGTTAGTTTCCATTTTGATTGCCATCCTGCTTGGCGGACTTGTCGGAATTTTAATCAGTGAATTTCAAAAAACTGCAAAACCGGCTTTAGGTGTTATCAATTTCTTATATACAATCCCATCAATTTCCATGCTGGATTTTTTGATTCCCTTTTCAGGAGTAGGAAATACAACTGCAATCATTGCACTGACGGTCTATGCGCTACTGCCGATGGTACGGAATACACATACGGGCATTACCAATGTAGATCCCTCTGTTTTGGAAGCGGCAAAAGGTATGGGAAGCACAAAAACACAGATATTATTTAAGATAAAACTACCGCTTGCTATGCCTGTATTTTTATCCCTCTTATATTTGTGGAAACGTGATCCGCGCAGAAGTACTTGAGAAATACCCGGAATTGGAAGCTGTGCTTGAAAAGCTGAATGGACTGATTACTGACAGCGATATGGCGGACATGAACTATTCCGTTGAAACGGAAAATAAAGAGCCAAGAGATGTTGCGGAAGCTTTCTTGCGCAGTCACGATCTTTTATAGCTGCCAAGTTTTTGAGTAAGGAGGAGTGAAATGGAAACAGCAATTGAATTTAAAAATATCAAAAAAGTATATGACGAAAAGATAGTTATGGAAGAATTTAACTTATCCATAGAAAAAGGCGAATTTGTAACGATTATCGGTTCATCCGGATGCGGAAAAACGACTGCTCTTAAAATGGTAAATGGTTTGATTTTGCCGACTTCGGGGGATATACTTGTTGACGGCGAAAATATCCGCACCAAAAACCAAACGCAGCTGCGCAGAAATATTGGCTATGCCATTCAAGGCAGCGTGTTATTTCCACATATGACGGTAGAACAAAATATCTCTTATGTCCCGAATTTGCTGAACAAGCGAGAGAAAGAAAAAACAAAAAAAGCCGTATCTAAATGGATGGAAATTGTCGGGCTGTCCGAAGATTTGAAGCACCGCTATCCATCCGAACTTTCAGGAGGTCAGCAGCAAAGGGTTGGTATTGCCCGTGCTTTGGCAGCTTCACCGGATATTCTACTGATGGATGAGCCGTTTGGTGCGGTAGATGAAATTACGCGGGAGCAGCTTCAGACTGAGCTGAAACGAATTCACGAACAGACAGGGATTACCGTGTTATTCGTTACCCACGATATTTCCGAGGCGCTGAAACTCGGCACAAAGGTCCTCGTTATGAATGGCGGAAAAATCGAACAGTTTGCAAAGCCGGAAGAGCTGATCCGCCGTCCTGCTACGGAATTTGTAAAAGAACTTGTTAAACGAGATGAAACACGCTTTGCAAGTTTCACTCGTTCGCGTGCGGCGCGCTGCCAGTGAAAGGAGCAGTTATGAAACAGAGTGAAAGAAGAAATCGAAACGGCTGACGCTATTGTGATTGGCGCAGGTGCAGGCCTATCCACCTCGGCAGGATTTGTTTATACAGGTGAACGATTTCAAAGCTTCTTTGGCGACTTTGAAAAAAAATATGGCTTTCACGATATGTATTCCGGTGGTTTTTATCCTTACGAGACCCTGGCGGAACATTGGGCATACTGGAGCAAATATATTTATTTTAACCGCTATGTCGATCCTCCAAAATCCACCTATTCAGACTTATTGAAACTTGTAAAAGACAAGAATTATTTTGTGATTACCACGAACGTAGACCACTGTTTTCAGAAAGCAGGATTTAATAAAGATCGCTTGTTTTATACGCAGGGCGATTACGGCTTATTCCAATGCTCCAAAGCCTGCCATAATAAAACCTACGATAATGAAGAAGTTGTCCGACAGATGATTGCTGCACAGAGAGATATGAAAGTGCCAACGGAACTGGTTCCAAAATGTCCCATCTGCGGTGCACCAATGACGATGAATCTGCGCAGTGATACTTCATTTGTACAGGATGATGGCTGGTACGCTGCTGCAAATCGCTATACTGATTTTATTCGTCATCACAAAGATATGCATATTTTACTTTTGGAATTAGGTGTAGGCGGGAATACTCCAGGTATCATTAAATATCCATTTTGGCAGATAACAGCGGCAAATCCAAAAGCTGCATATGCCTGTGTCAACTTGGGGGAGGCCTGCACACCGACGGAAATCAGAGACCGCTCCATCTGTATTAATGCAGACATTGGAAAGGTACTCGAACAATTATAAGACAACCGATAAAGAAAATATCTTACCACTTAAAAAGTGGTAAGATCCATTCGTCCCCATACAGGCGGGGAAATAGAGGATATACCTTTCACGGGTATATCTTTTTTATTTTTACAGATATGAGGCAAATCGTTTTGGATTACAGTCGTGTCTCCTTCCTGCAATACAATCTCCGTTTCTCCGATCTGTACCGTAAGTTCTCCTTCTGTAACATATATGATTTCTTCCGAATGATGTCGAATAGGGGTGATGGTGTCCTGGGAGTTGGGCGCAACCTCAAAAGCAATCAAAAGTGCCTCTGGAGAGTACGCAGGGGAAGGTAAAGGTGTCAGAAAACGATATGTAACTGTATGATCTTCAGAATGAGTTACAATCTGCTGATCCTTTCGAAGTGTCAGATTCCCCATTACTTCCACATCATCCAAAAGCATATACAGAGGAACATGAAATGCATTGGCAATTTTTCTCAGAGAGGACAAGGAAGGGTCAATTTCCCCGCGCTCAATTTGAGAAATATAGCTGATAGACATACCGCATAATTCGGAAAGCTCTTTCATTGTCAATTTTCTTTTTTTACGATATTCTCTGATTTTTAACATAATACACCTCAACACAGATTTCTCTTAGTTCTTTGATATTAATTCACTTCTTTCATTATATAAGGTTCCTGTGAAAAAAGCAAAAAGAAGTGATGAATATTTACAAAATTTCAGTACTTTAGATTGACAAAGTATTTCATAAATAGTAAAATTTTTATAAATTTTAAAAGAATAATTTTTTTATTTATGTAAAACGGAGGAATGAAATGAAGATTACAGAAGTAAAAATCGAGAAATTTTTTATTGAAATGACCGAACCTTTCAAAGTCGCTTTCGCGGAAGTAACCCATACGGAAAGTCTTCTTGTAAAGATAGAGACCGACGAGGGAATTGCGGGCTATGGAGAGGCGGCACCTTTCGCACCGGTAACAGGAGAAACCCCGGAAGGATGTCTTGCGGTATTACAACTGTTCCGCCAGGGTCTGATCGGCATGAATCCATTGGAAATTGAAAAAATTCACGTAATGATGGATAGCTTAGTTCACGGAAATGGCTCTGCCAAATGCGCGATTGATATTGCACTGCATGATATAAAAGGAAAAGTCATGAACCAGCCTTTGTATCGTGTATTAGGAGGATATCAGAATACCGTACAAAATGATATTACGATTGGAATCAACGCTCCGGAAAAAATGGCGGAAACCGCCAGACATTATGTAGAAGACCTGGGTTATAGAATTTTAAAAATAAAGGTCGGAATTGAACCGGAAGAAGACCTTCGAGCCCTTGATTTGATTCGACAGGCGGTAGGTCCTAAGGTTCGACTGCGTGTAGATGCCAATCAGGGATACAGCATTTCAACCGCATTAAGTGTTCTGGAAGGCATGAAGCAGTATGGAGTTGATGCAGTGGAACAATGCCTTCCTGATTGGGATATGGAAGGAGCTGCATACTTAAGACAGAAAGTATCGGGCATACAGCTTATGCTGGACGAATCCATCCACACAACAAAGGATGCTGCGAAAGCCTGTCAGTTAAAGGCCGCAGATATCTTCAATATCAAACTCATGAAGTGCGGCGGATTATACAGAGGCGCCCAGATTAGTACATTGGCAGAAAATTTTGGTATCACCTGTATGGTCGGATGCATGATGGAAACAAAAATTGCAATCACAGCTGGACTCAGCCTGGTTGCTTCTCGCAAAAATATAACAGAAGCAGACTGCGACAGTTTCTTATATTACAAAGATGCAGATACAGGCATGCCTGGAGGTTTTGAACGAGACGGCGATATGTTCCGGTTATCAGAAAAACCTGGACTTGGCCTGGATATTTCTTTCTAAAATATATATTAGAAAAGAGGAGGATAAAAATATGTTCCCATTATTTGAAAGTTCTACCAGCATGCTTGCAGTTATTTTATGTATGGTTGCATTAGCCTTTGGGTTACAGAAATTTAAAGTATTTAAGATCATCGGTCCCGCATTAATTGTCATTATTTTAGGTATCATTTTAGTAAATCTGAAAATTGTTCCTGGATATTGTGATATTTATGGTACAATCAGTGTATATTGTATCCCTATTTCCATATCCATGTATTTATTAAATGTAGATATAAAACAGATTTTGAAAATGTCGAAACAGCCATTATTATCCATTGCTTCCGCAGTATTTAGCGTAAGCCTCGTAGCGATCATTTTTGGTTCAGTATTTGGCAAAACGATAAACGAGGGTTGGAAAGTTGCCGGTATGTTTGTCGGAACCTATACAGGCGGAAGTGGAAATTTAACAGCGATTGCAAATGGACTGAATGCTTCTGCAGATACCATTGCAGCAGCAAACGCAGCAGATTATGTGATCGGTATGCCAACACTTCTTCTTATGTTTGCAGCACCGGCTATTTTAAAAAACTCGAAAAAATTTCAAAAAATCTGGCCTTATTCCTTTACAGATAAGGAACTGGAAGGAGAAGGGGAAACAAAGGAACTGATGAAAGCCGAAGAATGGAGTATCAAAGATATTTCCATGTTATTGGCGATTTCCACATCAATTGTTGCAATTTCTACGAAACTATCAGGATTTTTCAGCGCAGACTTTGCCAGCGCAGGAAGAATTCTTTTGATTTCAACGTTATCCATCCTTGTGGCACAGATTCCTTCCGTTCGAAAATTAAAGGGTGCGATGAACCTTGGATTATTCTTTGGAATGCTCTTCTTAGCAGTCGTTGGTTTCTCTGTAGATATCCGCGGTTTCCTTGGTTCCGCCTTGAATATTACTTTGATGTGCTTCTTTATCATCTTTTGCAGTCTTGTACTTCATCTTATCATTACAAGACTTTTGAAAATTAAGTATGAATATGTACTTCTGGGAATCATAGGAGCTATTGCAGACGGAACTACTGCTGCACTTGTAGCTTCCGGTGCAAAATGGAACAGTCTGATTAGTGTCGGTCTTTTGATGGGTATCATCGGAGGCGTTTGTGGTAATTATTGTGGAATTGGTGTCGCTTATCTGGTGCGTATGATAATTGGAGGATAATTATGAGACAATGGAATTTTTATTTTTCAGGAATTTTATATGGAAAGATCCGAGAGAGCGAAGGAGTCCTTTTGGTTCAGAAATGGCTTTCCGAAAGCGGAAACTGGAGTGACTGGTCTTTGTTTACCGATAAAGAAGATGGAGAGTTTGCCGTGTTATGCAGACGCAGCATCCTGAATTTCTTCAGAAATAAAGAAGAATATGAAACAAAGATCCAGGAACAGCCAGAATCTTTCACAACAAAGAATCAGGAAGTTTTTACAAAACGGCAGAATACTTCCTATTTTCAAAGAAATAAATCCTTTCCTCTCGATCTGTTTTATGATCAGGATGGCATTTACAGTGTTGTGATGTGTGGAAGAGATTACACGGCTCTTCTGATTAGAAAAGGTATGGAATCAAAAACGATTCTTACCGATTGGGAAACACTGTACCCTGGTGACACAGAAAAAGATGGCGAACATCAACCGGGACCGGTGTATACCGTAGAATCAAAAGGAACGTTTTGGGTTCCTACCAGAGACGGCGAAAAGCTTGCCACAGATGTGTATGTACCAAAGAACTCTGAGCAAAGCACATTCCCTACTGTTCTTGTTCGAACACCGTATGGGCGATGTGGTGGAAAAGAAACGTACTATCGCTATGTTCAGAGAGGATATGCGGTAGTGATTCAGGATACCAGAGGAAGAGAAGACAGCACGGGAGAATGGCTGCCACAGTTTTATGAGATCGAGGACGGCGATGACACTTTAAACTGGATTGCCGCTCAGGATTTCAGCGACGGACAGGTGAGCATGACCGGAGGTTCTTATCTGGGATATGTACAATGGGCTGCTGCTGCAAGCGGAAACCCGCATCTGAAGGCAATGCTGAGCAGCGTATGTGCAGGAAGCGCTTTTATTGATATTCCTCGAAGAGGAGGCTGCTTTACTTCCGGTATGCTGGCCTGGGCATTTGCCATGTCAGAACAACGGATGAGAGGAGATTTGATGGCGCAGGAGAATTGGGATGAAATTCTTGACATACGTCCATTAGAAGATATTCCTAAAAAAGCGCTTGGACATGAAGTTCCATTTTTGAATCAGTGGCTTTCTCATATGGATAATGATGACTTTTGGAAAAAAGGAAACTGGTTTGAACAATATCAGGGAAAACCGGTACCGGCACTGATTTTATCCGGCTGGTTTGATGATAATGGTATGGGAACGACAGAAGCTTTGGATTTGGTAAAAGATTGGCCAAAGGGAACCTGGAAAACTATTTTAGGTCCTTGGAAACACAGTGGCAACGCAGATTATGATTTACATGGATTCAGCCTGGGTGAGAATGCCCTTCGATACGATATTGATCTTCAGTGTATGATGTGGCTGGAACATTTTCTGAAAGGTGTGGAAAACGGAATCGAACAGACCTCTGCGGTAGAATACTATACCATGGGTGAAAATCAATGGAAAACGGCAGAAAGCTGGCCTGTAACGGAGACATCGGAAGTTTTCTGTTTCCTTGATGGAACAGAGAATGACCAGGCTGCCGGAAACAAAACAGAATTTGGAACCGCTTCTCTCTCCTTCCTTTCACCGAAGCAAACGGGGAAAGATACCTATGAATATGATCCAGAACACCCTTCCATTCATATCATTGATCTTTCGGATAATGAACTGGAAGTCCCAGCGGATTATTCACAGGAAGAAAAAAGAACGGATATCCTCTCTTACTCAACACCGATTTTGAAGGAACCGCTGACAATTACCGGAGATGTGAAGGTACATCTATATGTTTCCTGCGATTGCCCGGATACAGATTTTGTGGTAAGAATCACGGACGTGGATGAAGATGGTCATTCCTTTAAACTGGCAGACGGAGTAATCAGCGCAAAATACCGTAATGGATTTGAAACACCGGAGTATATGAAACCGGGAGAAATCTATGAGATCACGATACGGACAACCAAATTGTCTCATACATTTCTTCCAGGACATCAGCTTCGTCTGACCATCACTTCCAGCGCTAAAAACTTTATTTTCCCGAACAGCAATACGGTGCATGGCTTTGACAGTAAAGAGCGTCAGAAAGCACAGATTACTGTTTATCGAGGAGGAAACTATGCATCAGGAGTAAACCTTCCAGTGGAGCGATAATTGAAGCGTCGGAAGTTATCATTTTCCTTAATGTCTCCAAAGTGTCCTTCCGTTTGTATAGAACGGAGAGAAAGATGGTTGTCGTTAGCCATCTTTTTCTCTTTTAACAGGGAAAAATTTCAGGGGGCGTTGTGACTGAACAAGTCACAACGCCCCCTGTTTGGTACTACCTATTTCCCGATAGCCCCTTAAATCATTAAGTTTCTTTATTCTATTTGCGTATTTACAAATCGATATGAATCTATTTTTTCCTTTTTGATTATATCTTTCTCCAAGCATTTTTTTATAAATCCTGAAGCACCATTTTCAGAAATTCCAAACATTTCAGCAATATTTCTTCTATTGAACGAATAGTCATATCTATATCGCTTAAAAAGTTGTTCTATCTGATCTATGGTTTTACTTCGAAATGAATTGCCAACTTGCCAAAGCATTTTTTCTTTGAAATAAATCAATTCCCAATCTCGATCTGAGTTGAGCTTTCTGTCCACCAGTTGAGTTTTCTCATCAATGAGTTGAGTTTTCTCATCAGTCAATTGAGTTTTTGTATATTGGTCCAACCTCATTTGGGCGGGACTAGCTACACTTCTATTTGGCAAAACAACCTGAAAATAGAATTCATTTGAATAAAATGTAGGTTTCTCAGCAAAATCAGTATAAGAATTGATAATTCGGCCAATTCCACTTCCTCTTCGATCCATGTAATGTAGTCTACCAAAGATATCAGATATGATTTCATTTCGTCTCATTGAAGGAACTCTTTTTAAATCTAAATCCTGAATCCTACTTCCATTTAACATTCCTCCAGGAGATGTGATTTCGAGACGATCATCATAAATATCTACATGTACCTCTGTTCCAACAATTTGATAATCCCTATGAATTAATGCATTTACAAGTACTTCTCTGACAGCTTTAAAAGGATAATCGCTTTTTTCTTCTCTACGCATTCCTCTAATTGTCCACGCGTTCTTTGAGTTGTTTCTAATAAATGACTCTGCATCATTCAATAATGTAATGATACTTGCCTCCGAAAACTCATGATCATCTAAAGCATCTCCATCAATAGTTCCTTTCTCAGTCCCTTTCCATCTAGTACATACAATTCGTGATTGTCGAATATAGCCTTGATCACATAACAATAATCCTGCATTTGTTACAGTATCATCTTCATCAACAAATCCCATAGATATTAAATCTCTAGGTAAGATAAAATCTTCCCCAGTCTCTTTTTTATATGTTGCTTTCAATAATGTAAAACTAACATCTAACAACTTATAACGACTAGGCAAGGAATCATACGTACGATTTTGTCCTTTTAAAATCAAATTATTCAGTTCTGCAGTTGTAGCAAGTACCGATCTATCACCATGTCGAACGTATGCTTCCTGAGTTCTTTCATGCACATAATAATATGGATAATTAGGACCATTAGAAACAAAAAGATCCAAACAACTTTTTTCTTTTGTACCAGATTCTATCTCTGTTAATTCAAATCGAACATTGGGAGATATTCGGCTTGTTATTAATTCCGAAATTTTACTGGCAGTTGCTTGCACATCATCTAAACCAACGGCTAAATGAGTATCATCCGTAAATCCAAAATAAATGTGTCCACCACTTGTATTTGCAAAAGCTGAAACTGATTTTAACCAACTTTTTGGCTTTTCTTTTTCAAGACTTAATTTATAATCAATTCTTGTTGCCTCCGCTCCACTTTGGATAGATATTGGCATTCATTTCACACCCTTTCTATACATTATCTTTTATTTTACCATGAATACCGATTTCTATAAATGCTTATTTATTATTCTTTCTGTCTTCAACCTCCTCCGGTTTAGTAGTCATGATTGAGCAAAGCTTCAATATCTTCTCCATCGGCAATCTTTGCTAAATTTTTCTGAAGTTTTAAAATTTCAAGTCGAGAGCAGTTATCAATTTCAATGATTTTATTATTGGGTAGCTTTTTATATTTTGTAAGCTTCCGTTTTCGGCTTTTCCCTTGTCCGAATAACAGACTAACAGGCCTGAAAAATCTAAATCCTCCATCACTTTTTTCAGGATATAGACTGAATCATCGTCAGGTAAATGCAATTCGAAGAAACTAAAGTTAATTTTTTGTTGCACAAACTCAAAAAAATCGTTATTATAATCTTGTTTTAGCATAGTTCTATTATAACATAGAACGGAGAGAAAGATGGTTGTCGTTAGCCATCTTTTTCTCTTTTAACAGGGAAAAATTTCAGGGG
>Ga0129315_1000338_pt1 | contig 44579 bp, 39 predicted proteins | sample Cm827metagenome_FD_94432 | JGI IMG/M metagenome (GOLD analysis project Ga0129315, IMG submission 94432) | Eastern black-and-white colobus group fecal microbial communities from Wisconsin, USA - Cm827 metagenome | ecosystem: Host-associated > Mammals > Digestive system > Large intestine > Fecal... | reverse complement strand
TTTCCATTTGCATTAAAAGGAGATATTCTTACAAGTCTATGAACACCCTTTTCTGCTTTTAAATAACCATAAGCAAACTCTCCTTTTACCTTTAAGGTAACACTCTTTATTCCTGCTTCATCACCTTCTAAGTAATCAATAGTTTCAACTCTAAAGCCTTTTTTCTCACACCATCTAGTGTACATTCTTAATAACATTTCAGTCCAATCATTTGCATCACTTCCACCTACACCTGCATGTAGTGTTAATATGGCATCATTTCTATCATATTCCCCAGACAATAGTAACTCTATTCTATATTCATCAACATCTTTTTCTATACTTTTTATTTCATTGACGACTTCATTAATAGAATCTTCATCATTTTCTTCTATTAATTGAGATAGTATTTCTACATCTTCAACTCTTGTAACTAAAGAATTAAATTTATCTATTTTATCTTTAATCCTCTTACTTTCTTTAGTAACTTCTTCTGCTCTTTTTATATCTTCCCAAAAGCCTTGTTCTTGCATTTGTAGATCTAATTCTTGTAACTGTTTTTCTAATGCTTCCTTGTCAAAGAGAAGCCCTCAATTCTTCTATAAATTTTTTAATATCATTAAGCTTAGCTAATTCTGCTTCCAACTTAATTATCATAATATCACACCTTTTTTAAATTAATAATGTAGAATGTAAAATGTAAAATTATTGATGTAATTTGTTCCAAATTACTTATAATATATATTTTATTATTAATTTTACATTCATAAATAAGGGCTGCCTTATTAAGAAATTATACACAATGTATTAATTTTATAATTGAAATTAATACATTGTTGTATTTCTTTTTAATGAAACAGCCCCTTAATATTTTGTAATTTGGAACAAATTACTTCCTAAATTCTTCATTCTTAATTTTTCATTTAATTGCCCTAAGGCAATTAACTATGCTTCTCTTCCACAACAGTTTTTATATTTCTTTCCACTTCCACATGGACAAGGATCATTTCTTCCAACCTTGTTTTCATTTCTTACAGGTTGTTTCTTAACATCTCCTTCATCTCCACCATGGCTTGCTGAAGTTTCTTCTGCTACTCTTTCTCTTTCAACAGGTTTTTGAATTTGAATATGATATAAGAATTTAACTGTATCTAATTTTATTCCTTCTATCATTTCTTCAAACATAGCACTACCTTCCATTTGGTATGCTTGAATTGGATCCATTTGCTTATAAGCTCTAAGTCCAATTCCTTGTTTTAAGTGATCCATATTATCAATATGATCCATCCACTTTTGGTCAACCACTCTTAGAAGTATAACTCTTTCAACTTCTCTAAAGTGTTCTTCACCAAATTCTTCTTCTTTTTCATGATAGATTTTAGCTAATATATCTAATAATTTTTCTATAATTTCATCATTAGATAAATTAATTAAATCTTCCACTTTAACAAGTTTATGTGGTAAACATATATCTTCTAAGTAATGTATTAATTTTTCTATTTCTACTTCAAGACTATCTGTTATATTATCTAAATGACCTTTAACAGCATCTGTAACTATATCTTTGATCATTTGATTTATTTGATCTCTTAAATCTTTACCTTCAAGAACCTCTGATCTTTGTTTATAAATAATTTCTCTTTGCATATTCATAACATCATCATAGCCTATAAGGTTCTTTCTTATATCAAAGTTATTACCTTCAACCTTCTTTTGGGCATTTTCTAAAGCCTTACTTACCATCTTATGATCAATAGCTTCGTCTTCTTCCAATCCTAACTTATCCATTAAGCCTTGAATTCTCTCTGAGCCAAATATTCTCATTAGATCATCTTCAAGAGAAATATAGAATACTGATTCACCAGGGTCTCCTTGACGACCTGATCTACCTCTTAACTGGTTATCTATTCTTCTAGATTCATGTCTTTCAGTACCTATAATCTTTAATCCACCAACTTCTTTAACACCTTCACCTAACTTAATATCTGTACCTCTACCAGCCATATTAGTAGCTATTGTAACACTGCCTAATTCTCCTGCATGAGATATGATTTCTGCTTCTTGTTCATGGTATTTAGCATTTAATACTTGGTGTTTAATTCCTCTCTTTTTTAATAAAGAAGATAAATACTCTGATTTTTCTATACTTACTGTACCAACTAATACTGGCTGGCCTTTTTTATTACATTCAATTATGTCTTCTATTATAGCATTGTATTTTCCTTTAGTATTTTTATATATTAAATCACTTTTATCTATTCTAGCAACTTCTTTATTAGTAGGAACAACTATAACGTCTAAAGAATATATTTCTCTAAATTCATTTTCTTCTGTTAAAGCAGTACCTGTCATACCTGATAACTTATTATACATTCTAAAGTAATTTTGGAATGTAATTGTCGCTAAAGTTTTAGATTCTCTTTCAATCTTAACTCCTTCTTTAGCTTCTATAGCTTGGTGAAGACCATCTGAATATCTTCTACCTTCCATAAGTCTACCTGTGAATTCATCAACTATTATTACTTGATCATCTTTCACCATGTAGTCTTTATCTCTCTTCATTCCATAGTTAGCTTTTAATGCTTGTGTTATATAATGTTGTAATTCTAAATGTTCTGCATCTGCATAGTTATCAATTCCAAAAGCTTTCTCTGCCTTAGCAACACCAGAATCAGTTAGCATTACAGAATTAGCCTTTTCATCAATGGTATAATCAGTTTCAGCTAATAATTGCTTAACAAAATTATCTGCAACATTATAGAATTTTGTTGACTTTTCTCCAGCTCCTGAAATTATAAGAGGTGTTCTTGCTTCATCTATAAGAATTGAGTCGACTTCGTCTACAACTGCAAAATTTAATTTTCTTTGAACTTTTTCTTCTTTGTAGATTACCATATTATCTCTTAAGTAATCAAAACCAAACTCATTATTAGTTCCATAAGTTATATCTGCTGCATAAGCTGCTCTTCTTTCATCAGAATTTAATCCATGAACTATACAACCTGTAGTTAATCCTAAGAAATGATATAATTTTCCCATCCACTCAATATCTCTTGTTGCTAAGTAGTCATTAACGGTTACTAAGTGAACTCCTTCTCCTGATAGTGCATTTAAATATAATGGAAGAGTAGCAACTAAAGTTTTACCTTCCCCTGTTTTCATTTCTGCAATTCTACCTTGATGAAGAACCATTCCTCCAATAAGCTGAACTCTATAATGCTTCATTCCTAAAGTTCTCCATGCAGCTTCTCTACAAACTGCAAAAGCTTCTGGTAATATATCATCTAAGGTTTCACCATTTTTAATTCTATTTTTAAACTCTTCAGTCTTAGCTCTAAGTTCGTCATCTGATAGCTTTTGCATGGATTCATCTAATTCTTCTATTTTATCTGCAATTTTTTCTAGCTTCTTAACTTCCCTTTCGCTATATGATCCAAATATTTTTTCCAAAAAACCCATTTTAATTTTCCCTTCTAATTCGTATATTTTTATGCTGATATTTTTAATATTCATATTTATATAATTTCATTTATAAATTATACCATTTTAATCATATTTAATTCAACAAATATGTAACTATTTAATAAAATTATAACTAAAAAAGGGAAGTGTTATGCACTTCCCTTAGTATTTACCCTAAACATTTAATAATTAAATGTAATCTGGTTCTAATAAACCATAGTCTCCATCTTTTCTCTTGTAAACAACATTCACCTTATTGCCATCAAAATCTTGGAATACAAAGAAGTTATGACCAACTAACTCCATTTGAAGTATAGCTTCTTCTACTGACATAGGTTTGATACTAAATTTCTTAGTCTTAACAACCTTTCCGTTTTCTTCATCTAATACTTCTTCCTCATTTTCGAAAGCATATTCATCTATTTGAGTAAATCTTAAAGATTCATTATTCTTTCTAGATAATTTTGTTCTTTGCTTTCTAATTTGTCTTTCTAGTTTGTTAATAACTAAATCAATTGATTTATACATATCATCTGTTGCTTCTTCTGCCCTAAGTATAACTCCATTAAAAGGTATTGTAACTTCTACCTTTTGTTTATTCTTTTGCACTGATAGGGTAGCTTTAGCTTCAACATCAGGATTAAAATATTTCTTAACCTTAGATAATTTTTTTTCTACCATATCCTTTAATGCAGGTGTTGCTGTAGTATTTTTTGCTATTACTGAAACTCTCATAAAAGTTCATCCCCTCTCTATAAGCTTAAAGCTTAAACAGTAGAATTATTTGTTTGTTTATAAATATATTATACTATCAGTAACCGTTTTTATCAATAACATTATCCATAATTTTCAGAATGTTAACTTTTTTTATGCAAAGTAAAAAAAATTAGCCATTAGTTACACTAATAGCTAATTACCGCAAAAATAGCTGACCTGGATTTTGACCCCACACTCGCCTACTGGAGCTTTTGCTACTAGGAATTAACCCCTCACTACTAACCCTCTCAATTGCTTGGTAGGACTTACTTCTACACCGCACCATGCTCACTTAAAATTTTTCTAAGCTTACGTGGATCGTTTTGCCTGCGACTGGCATCGACTTTCATCCACAGACCTATCTTTACTCTATTATTATATATAACTTTTAGCAACTGTCAACATTTTTATTGAAAGTGCTCCGTTTTCTTTAAGTAACTTTTCACATTCATATAGGGTCGCCCCTGTTGTCATAACATCATCAATAAGTAATAATTTTTTATTTTTGATGTTTTTATCAGTTTTTAATTTAAATGCTCCTTTTATATTTTTGCATCTCTCTTCTTTTGATAATAGCTTTTGTTCTTTAACATTTTTATTTTTTATTACATCATTACATATACTAATATCTAAATTTTTATTTATCTCTTTAGATAAATATTCACATTGATTAAATCCTCTATTTTTTATTGTTTTTTTGCTACTTGGTATATATACTATATAATCTATATCTATTTGATTTTCTATAATCATATCACATAAAAAATCTACTAATATTGAACCTGCAACAAAATTTTTATTATATTTAAATTCTAATATAAGTTTTTTTAGTACTCCATTGTAGTATCCATATGAAAGAACTCCATTAAATTCTTTTACCCTTTTTATCTTACTTTTGCATAATGGACATATACCTACAAATTCACTTTGGCAAATTATGCAGCTATTCTTAGGTGGATAGATAATATCTAGCAATTCATCCTTTAATGAAATCAGTATTTTAGTAATCCGTTTTCCCATATATTCTTATTATATCTCCTCGTTATATCTTTAGCTAAATCCATATCTTTAGATATATCCCTAGCTACTAATAACACCTCCCCTATGCTTTTATCCTTAGTATTGTTTCCTACATCTGCACAGAAATATAGTATTTTTTTATAATTATAAAAAGCTTCATCTGCAAACAATACAACTATATCTATACCTTCTGTCTTCATTGAATATTCTCTTATATAATTAGTAATAATAAATGTACTTTTATTTTTATTAATATAAGTACTATCAATTTCTCTTGTGGAATCTTCCTTTAGAAATTTAATTACATTAACATCCTTTATTTTTATTTCTTTAGTATAGTAATTATAAACTTTGTTAATTCTATCTTCAGTAGGAACATAAATTATTACTTTCCTTTTATTATTTTTAAACCACATTAAGTAATCATATAATGTGTATGGGATATCTTCATCAAGCTTTACTCTAGTTGTTATTATTCTTGGTTCTGCAAAGACTTTTTTTCTAATTAAATCTCCTATTTCAAAGGAGTTTCCCATATTTATAACTTTATCTACTGAATATGATATTATCCTTTTAGCATAAATATATAAGTACTCTATCCCAGATCTGATTTCTTCTTTTGAAATTGTGGAGTAAGCACTTATATCATCTATAATACAAATATCATAGTAATTTCTTATATTTTTTATATTTTTAGAATTAATAAAAACTAAGTCTTCAGAGCCATCCAATTCTTTATTGCATGAATACTTAAAACTTGATTTTTCTTTCTTTAATTCTCTTAATATTTCCTCATTGCATTGTTCTCCATTCCATACATACAAAATTTTTTTATTTTCTTCAATTAACAGCTTAATTATATTAAGAAAAATTAATGTTGTATTGTATGGATTTGTTATTATATTTAAAATTTTTGTTTGCTTATTATACCACTTATTTATTTTAGATACACAATTATTAAACTCTTTAACGTTAATTAATATATTATCTACCATTTAAATTCTCCTACTCAGTGAATATTTCATTACTGGTAATATCTAAAATTCTATTTTTTAGAGATGAATATCTACTTACGCTCTTATCATTAGTAATCATATATTGAAGTGCCTTTGGAACTCCAACAACTACAACTAGTTCCTTTGCTCTCGTAATTGCAGTATAAAGCAAATTTTTATTCATAAGTAATGGCGAGCCCATAAATGCTGGAGTAATAATAACTTTAAATTCACTTCCTTGACTTTTATGAATAGTTATTGCATATGCTAGCTCTAATTCATCTAAATATATATAATCATAAATAACTTTTCTTTCATCATCAAAGATTACAGTTAGAGTTTTTTCTTCATCATTAATACTTTCTATAAACCCCATATCTCCATTAAATACGCCTACACCTTCATTATCTCCATATCCGTTTATTCTAACCCACTTCAAAGAATAATTATTTTTAATTTGCATTACTTTATCACCTTCTCTAAAGGTAACTTCTTTTAAATCTTTTTCTCTTTTACTTGGTGATTTTGGATTTAATACATTTTGTAATTCGTTATTCAAATTTTGTACTCCTAGAATTCCTTTTCTAGTAGGAGTTAATATTTGAATATCCCTATATTTATCCCAACTAGTATTGAATTTAGGAAGCCTTCTATTTATTAAATCTATTATTGTCCTAAGTATTTCATTAACATCTTCCTTGTTCTCAAAGAAAAAATCTCCATCTTTTCTATTTAAAATTGGCATTTCTCCATTATTAATTTTATGTGCATTAGTTACTATTAAGCTCTCTTTTCCTTGCCTAAATATATCCTTTAGTCTTACTACTTTTATAAACTTACTTTCAATTAAATCCTTTAATACATTTCCAGCACCTACAGAAGGAAGCTGATCTACGTCACCAACTATAATTAATCTAGTTCCTAATTTTATAGCCTTAAGTAAGCTATTCATCAGCATTACATCTATCATAGATGCTTCATCTATAATAATTACATCTGCTTCTAAAGGTTCACTTTCACTTAGCTTATAATAAGACTTTCCTTCATCACTAACACCCATTTCAAGTAATCTATGTATTGTCTTCGCTTCTCTTCCAGTAGACTCACTCATTCTTTTTGCTGCTCTTCCAGTTGGTGCTCCTAATACTACCTTCATATTGTTATTTTCATAGATTTCAATTATAGCTTTTATTATTGTAGTCTTACCTGTTCCAGGACCTCCTGTAATTATTTCTATTCCATTATCAAAAGCTCCTACTATTGCTTCTCTTTGTGAAGGTGCAAAATTTATATTATATTTTTTTTCGAAAACTCCAATTTCAAACTCAATATCTGAGTTAATACTTCTAAAGTTCTCCATACTCAAAGTTATTATTCTATTGGTTACACCTAATTCACAATAATAATATGGTAATGCAAAAACCGAATCCTTTCCCTCTATTTTCTCAACTTTTATTTTTGAATCTAAAGATAAATTATATAAACTCTCCTCTACCATTTCAGGTGTAGCTCCTAATATTTTGCTTGATTCCCTTATTAGCTCATCCTTTGGCATAAATGTGTTACCTGCGGCAGAAAACTGATTTAATATATATCTAATCCCGCTTTGAATTCTAAAAGGTGAACTTGCTTCAATTCCTATACTCTTTGCTATTCTATCTGCAGTTATAAATCCAATACCACTAATTTCATCTGAAAGAATATATGGATTTTCTAAAATTATCTCTTTAGCATTTGCTCCAAAGGTTTTATGAATTTTTATACATTGATTTGTACTCATTCCATGACCTTGGAAGAATATAACTATATCTTTTAAATCTCTTTGTTCTAAATAAGATTCCTTAATAATCTCAAACTTTTTTGCCCCTATTCCTTCTACTAATTTTATTTTATCTATATCTGTATCTAAAACTTCTAAAGTTTTTTCCTTAAATTTTTCAACTAATCTTTTAGCTGTAATTGGGCCTATTCCTCTTATAATTCCTGTAGATAAATATCTTTCTATTCCCTTTGTAGAATTAGGAAGTATTTCTTCATATTCCTCTATATTAAATTGTCGTCCAAATTGCTTATGAACAACCCATTGACCTTTTAATTTAACATGTTGACCTTCTTTTATAAAAGGAACTACTCCCACTGCATTTATTATTTCCTTTTCAGTTCTAATCTTACTTACTACATATCCAGTGTCATCACTTTTAAATACAATAGATTCCACTATTCCATTTATACAATCTTCCATGTTACATTCTCCAAATCTAAATATTTTTTGTTTATACTATTTTTATTATATAATATATCTCTAATAATACATAATAAAGATTATTTATTTTTAAGAATATTGTTTCAATATGGTATAATAATTATATGTTAGGAATTATGGAGGTGTTTATATGATTATTAAAAATTGTAATATCATATATCTTGATAAGATAGAAAAAGGTTCTGTCTTAATTGAAAATGGAAAAATAAAAGAAATTAATCCAAGTAATTATGATGATGAGGAAGTAATAGATGCCAATGGTTTATATTTATCACCAGGATTTATAGATGTTCATATTCATGGTGCAGGTGGCCATGATACTATGGATGGAACCTTTGAGGCAATTAATGAAATTTCCAAGGTAATAGTTAAACATGGTACTACATCCTTTACTCCAACTACTATGACTGTTGCTGTAGAAGATATTAGAAAGTCAATGAATGTAATAAAAGAAGCAAAGGAAAAAGGAACTGATGGAGCTATAGTATTAGGTGCTCATTTAGAAGGCCCATTTATTAGCCCAAAGGCTATAGGAGCTCAAAATCCTAATTACTTAATTCCACCAACATTAGAAAATTATAATGCAATGGTTGGAGATGCTGAAGATGCTGTAGTATCAATTACAATTGCACCAGAAATACCAGGTGCAAAAGAGTTAATTAAAGAATTATCTCAAAGAGGAGTAGTTTGTTCTATAGGGCATACTAAAGCTACTTATAACGAAGCTATGGAAGGAATAAAGTGTGGATGTGGTCACTCAACTCATCTTTTTAATGCTATGACACCTTTTGCTCATAGAGAACCTGGAGTTGTAGGAGCTATATTTGATAGTGATATAACAACAGAAACTATTTCAGATGGAATCCATGTGTCTTATCCATCACTTAGAATAGCTTACAAGCAAAAAACTTCAGATAAAGTTCTTTTAGTTACAGATGCTATGATGGCTTGTGCAATGCCTGATGGAATGTATGCTTTAGGTGGTCAAGATGTTGTGGTTAAAGATGGTGCAGCAAGATTATTAAGTGGAAGCCTAGCAGGCTCAATTCTTACATTAGACAAGGCTGTTAAGAATGTATATAAAAACGTTGGTATGCCTCTATATGAAGCTGTAAAAATGGCTAGCTACAATCCTGCAAAACATTGTAAAGTTTCAGATAGAAAAGGTCTTATTAAAGAAGGATATGACGCTGATTTATTATTATTTGACGAAGATATCAACATTAAAAATGTAGTTGTTGGTGGAAAAGTTATAGTATAGAATAAAGGAGCTACTTGGTAGCTCCTTTATAATGTAAAATGTATAATGTAGAATTATTGATGTAATTCCAAAGGAATTACTTAAAATATATTTTTATAAACTCCTAATGGAGTTTATTATTTAATTATTAATTTACATTACACAACATCACTTTTATTTTAAATAATTCTAATAAAAAAAGCTGAGATAAACTCAGCCTTTTTATTATAAATATTTCTTTATTTCTTCTACTTTATTAAGATTTTCCCATGGTAAATCTAAATCAATTCTACCAAAGTGTCCATAAGCAGCTGTTTGCTTATATATAGGTCTTCTTAGCTCTAAATCTCTAATTATAGCACCAGGTCTTAAATCAAATACCTTTTCTACTATAGCTACTATTTCTTCTTCAGATTTTTTGCCTGTACCAAAAGTTTCAATTTCTATTGATACCGGCTTAGCAACCCCAATAGCATAAGCTAATTGAATTTCTAATTTATCAGCAATTCCTGCTGCAACTAAATTTTTAGCTACCCATCTCGCTGCATAAGCTGCTGATCTGTCAACTTTAGTTGGATCTTTACCTGAAAAAGCACCGCCACCGTGTCTTCCATATCCACCATAAGTATCAACAATTATTTTTCTTCCTGTTAAACCACTATCTCCTTGTGGTCCTCCAACAACAAATCTACCTGTTGGATTTATATAATATTTTGTTTTATCATCTAATAATTCAGCTGGAACTACAGCTTTTATTACATGCTCCATTAAGTCATTTCTAATTTGCTCTTGAGTAACTTCTTCGCTGTGTTGTGTTGATATTACAATGGCGTCTATTCTTATTACTTTATTATCATCATATTCAACAGTAACTTGAGTTTTTCCGTCTGGTCTTAAATATGATAAAGTACCATCTTTTCTAACTTCAGATAATCTTCTTGATAACCTGTGAGCCATAGCTATTGGTAATGGCATAAATTCTTCTGTTTCATTAGTTGCAAAACCAAACATCATACCTTGGTCTCCAGCTCCAACAGCTTCTACTTCATCCTTTTCTCCTGCCCTAAATTCTAAAGCTTCATTAACACCCATTGCTATATCTCCTGATTGCTCATCAATAGATGTTAAAACTGAACATGTATCACAGTCAAATCCATATTTAGCTCTATCATATCCAATTTCTCTTACAGTTTCTCTTACTAGCTTTGGAATATCAACATAGCAATTAGTTGATATTTCTCCCATAACTAAAACCATTCCTGTAGTAACAGCTGTTTCACAGGCTACTCTTGCCATAGGATCTTGTGCTAAGATGCTATCTAAAACAGCATCGGATATTTGGTCACAAATTTTATCTGGATGTCCTTCTGTAACTGACTCTGATGTAAATAATCTTCTCATATTAATATCTCCTTTCATATTTTGATATTAATTCTAAAAATTTAGCTATATAATAAAAAAATCTCTTCGATAAGAAGAGATGTTAAAAATCATAACTTTTCTTATCTTGCAAATCAAATTGCTGGAATTGGCACCACACTCAAATACATGAAGTAGGTTGCCGGGTTTCATAGGGCCCTATCCCTCCACCTCTCTTGATAAGAACTAATATCAAATTTTACTTTTCAGATTATATCACTCTTACTATGAATAGTCAATATTTTCTGTAAAACATTTATTTTCTTATAATTTTTATTTATAAGCAAAAAAAGACAAGGTATACTAACCTTGTCTTTGTGGTGGGGGAGGACGGATTCGAACCATCGAAACGAAACGTAACAGATTTACAGTCTGCCCCCTTTGGCCACTCGGGAACTCCCCCTTATTATGGAGCTGGCAATAGGAATCGAACCTACAACCTGCTGATTACAAGTCAGCTGCTCTACCGTTGAGCCATGCCAGCATATATGGTGGAAACAACAGGGATCGAACCTGTGACCCTCTGCTTGTAAGGCAGATGCTCTCCCAGCTGAGCTATGCTTCCATATAAAAATTAAATTAAAATGGTGGGGGAGGACGGATTCGAACCATCGAAACGAAACGTAACAGATTTACAGTCTGCCCCCTTTGGCCACTCGGGAACTCCCCCATTTTATGGAGCTGGCAATAGGAATCGAACCTACAACCTGCTGATTACAAGTCAGCTGCTCTACCGTTGAGCCATGCCAGCATATTCAAATAAATTTAATGGTGGGGGAGGACGGATTCGAACCATCGAAACGAAACGTAACAGATTTACAGTCTGCCCCCTTTGGCCACTCGGGAACTCCCCCATAAAATTTATTTAATTAATTTCAGTCATTTGATTTTACTCGCTCGACTGACAATGACTAGTATATATTTATTATTTATTAATTTCAAGTGTAATATTTGTTCATTAAACGAAATTATAACTATTTTATTCTATTTTTCTTTCATTTTCTCCTATTTAATGCTAATATCTTTTTAAAATTATATTTTTAGCATTTTTATTTATTAAATTTAAATTTAGTCCAAAATACTGGAATTTATAGAGTTTTCTAATATATTTTTAAATATTTCATAGTCAGATGTAGGCATTCTTTTTTTAGCTAATTCTACACCTTTATTAATTTTTTCATTATTATCTTTATCTGAAAAATAGTTGTTAATTTTAATAAAATCTAAAACTGATAATTTTTTCATAATTACATTTAACTTTTCTTTTCTATCATTATCTAAATAATTAAATAAACTATTTGAAAAATTACTTTCCTTTAATAAAATAGTTTCTGTTTCTATTGAATTATTCTCTAAACTTTCCTTTGTATTCATATCATATTCATTTTTATCTTGGCTTAAAATATTATTACTTAAAACTTCTTCACTTTTTAACGGCTCCCAAATAAGTAAAAAATAAATAGGTATACTTGCACCTAATATAATAGTAAATATGTATAGTATTAATTTTTTCATATAATTCACCACCTTCATTTAATTACTCTCCTATTTATATTTTTTTATACATTTAATTATATTTTTATTATCTTAAACATATATTGGTATAATCGGGGGGTGAATTCTAGTGAAGCATAAAGTACATTATGATGATCATAATTCCTTCATTGAGATTGCTAATAAAATAAAAAAATATATGAATGAAAATACAGTAATAATTTGTGTAGGTACAGATAAATGCATTGGTGATTCCCTTGGTCCACTAGTAGGTAGCATTTTAATAGAAAAGAACTTCCTATTACCAGTTTTCGGAACACTACAATCTCCTATTCATGCTTTAAATATTGAAGAAAAATTAAATTATATTAATAAACTTCATCCAAACTCACTAATTATCGGAATAGATGCTTGCCTAGGAGAAGAAAATTCTATAGGTGAAATTCATATTCGTGATTATCCAATTCACCCAGGAAAGGGAGTTGGAAAATCACTACCAGAGGTTGGGGATATTTCAATAATAGGTATCGTAGATTCTAGTGACAGTGCTGCATTTTTTACTAGTAGAAGCATTAGATTATATTTAATCATGGAAATGGCTAAAGTAATATCAAATGCTATTATATCATCTTACTCTCTATAGAATTTAATATAAATAAAAAGGGAGCTCTTTAAGCTCCTTTTAAATTATGTAGAAATTACATTTATTCAATTAAACTGATTTCTTCATCATTTATATTAATATCTAACTTATCTAAATATCCTAAAACCTTACCTGTTCCTTCTGCCACTGCTTCAACAGAATTATTTGCAATTTCAACATTTACGCCAGTTTCAAGTTCTATTAATTTATCCAATCCGAATAATAAAGAACCCCCACCAGTCATTAAAATTCCTCTTTCAATTATATCAGAAGCAAGTTCAGGCGGTGTTTTTTCCAATACTGATTTAACACTCTCTACAATTAATGATACAGATTCCTTTAATGCTTCATTAATTTCATTAGATGTAATAGAAATTTCATCTGGTAATCCTGTGATTAAATTTCTACCTTTCATAGTTGTAGTTAATTTCCTTGAATCCTTTAATGCCGAACCAACAGTAACTTTTAATTCTTCTGCTGTTTTTTCACCTATCATTATCTTGTACTTATTTCTAACATATTTAATTATAGCTTCATCAAAAGAATCTCCAGCTACTTTAATAGATGCCCTTACAACTATTCCACCTAAGGATATTACAGCGATATCAGTAGTTCCTCCACCGATATCTACTACCATAGACCCATTAGGCTTAGTTATATCTAAACCTGCTCCAATAGCTGCTGCTAGTGGTTCTTCAATTAAATTAACCTTTTTTGCTCCTGAATTTCTTGCAGCATCAATTACTGCTCTTTTTTCCACTTCAGTTGCTTGAGATGGAACACATACTATTACCTTAGGAGCTGTAATCTTACTCTTTCCGTAAGCCTTTTTTATAAATTCCTTTAACATCTTTTCTGTTATTTCATAATCTGATATAACACCATCTTTTAATGGTCTTACTGCTACTATATTTCCAGGCGTTCTTCCTATCATTTTTCTTGCTTCTTCGCCAACAGCAAGTACTTTATTGTTATTTCTATTTATAGCTACTACTGATGGTTCTTTAAGTATTACACCTTTCCCCTCAGCATAAACTAAAACTGTAGCTGTTCCTAAGTCGATCCCTAGATTACCCCTATTCTTCCAAAACCACATTCCTGTTCACTCCTAATCTCAAACTATATAATTTTAATAAAACAATATCTTATACATAAAAATTTACAATATTTGCCCTATTTCTAATTATATATGGAATATGGTAAACCTTCAATATTTTTATATTCTTAATAAATAATTATTTACCTATCTCTATTGTCCAGAAGTTTTGTACTTAATTTTAGTAGCATTTCCACCTCTAATATGTCTTTCTGCTTTATTTAATTCTAATATTGAATGTGTTTCCTTGGCTATTGTTGGATTTATCTTAGGTAATCTTTCTGTCATATCTTTATGAATTGTACTTTTACTTACTCCAAATACTTTTGCAGTTTTTCTAATTGTATCTTTTGATTCTATAATATATTTTGCAACTTCTAAAACTCTCTCTTCTATATAATCCTTCAAAAATATTACCTCCCTTTATAATAAAATTTATTCATATACTTTAATATTTACTGTTAATACAAAACCAATAATGAAAATGTAAAATTGAGGTAGAAACTCTTTAATGAGTTCTAAAATGAATATACCTTTTTCAAGCTTATATAAATTACATCAACAATTTTACATTTTTCATTCTACATTTTTTAATTTTGAACTATTTACAATAATTTCATTTAATTATTCTTCATTAAATGTAAAATAAGTTGTTGGATCTAAATCTTTACCATCTGAATCTTGAACTTGTATATTTAAATGTTCTCCAAACTCTGTGTTAGTAAATATTTTTGAACTACTTCCAACAGTTCCTATAACTGTTTCTTCTGTAACTCTATCACCAACATTTACCCTAATATCATTTGATAAATTAGTATACTTTGTATACAAACCATTTGGGTGAGCGATAACTATATAATTACCATCATCTACTTTGGTTGATATCTCTTTTACTTCACCAACAGCAGCTGCCATAACTTCGGTTCCTAAAGCAGCACTTATATTTATTCCTCTAATGTTTCTACTTGTTCCATCAGACATAGCTTGAGGCTTTGGATATGTATATCCTCTTGATATTACCCCTTCTATAGGATTTGAAAATACAACTTGAGTATTTGTTCCTGATGAAACATCAACACCTTCTTCATTAGAAGCTATATCTTCTTCATCTTGAGTTAACTCACCATCACCATTACCTTCAACTCTTTCAGCATTTTGCTTTTTCACTTCAGAAGTTTCTTTATCATCAACATTTAAAGTAAATTCATTTTGTGCTTTATTGCTTTCTTCTAATGACTTATTTCTTCTAGTTGTCACTACAGCAACAGTAGCAATTACGCATAAACAAAGAAATAATACTAAATAAAAGCCCTCCTTTCTGAAAAAGTCTTTTACCTTATCTTTTTTGTTATTATTCATATCAACACCTCCTTTTTGTATTCTTGCCTGTTATAGTAAATTAATACAAATTAAAGTATATTTGTTTACATCAAATTTCTACAATTATCAACATTTAGCTTGTATTTACATTTGTAACAATAGCCATTTTTATAACTTTTAATACATAAAACTTCATAAAAAGAAGACTATCTAAATAACTGATTTATATATCAGTTATTTAGATAGTCTTCTTTTATTAATATTTTATTGTTATATATTATTCCTTAAATACTAAATTAGTTATATCTACTCCTGTATAATAGTGAGTTAATATTTCTTTATAATTAGATCCATTGTTAGCCATAACATTGGCTCCCCACTGGCTCATTCCTACTCCATGACCGTATCCTTTGCATTTAAAAATTATCTCATTTTCATTTATAGTATATTGAAAATTAGTTGATGTTAATCCTAAAGTTAATCTAAAATCTAATCCTTTAGCTTTAATTTTCCCTATTCTTAATTCTTTAATACCTCCAGCCTCACTTCTACTTAATACTTCAATATTATCTTTTAAGTTTTCGGGAGTAATACTGGCATCTGGATATTTATCATTAATTTTATTTACAAATTCAGTTATGCTAAAAGGAAATTCACTTTTAAATTTTGGCGCTATTTCCTCACCTTTACTTTCTGTAGATACTAAATAAGGAACGGAACTAGAAAATACATCTACTGCATTCTCTGTCATTCCAGAACTTGTAGAAAAGAATTGAGGATATAAAACTAATTCATTATTATATGATAATACCATTCCCTTAGTATCATCAACAGCATTAGAAATTTTACTCCAATATTCCTCTGCATTACTTCCCCATTTTTCAAATCTTTCATTCTTGCTTATATATACTTGACAGTGAGTTGTGTCACATACATCTCCACCATTTGCAATATCACAGGGTCTAAGCCTTTTTGAAGCAATATATGTCCTTGCTGCAATTGCTTGCGCTTTTAGAGCTTCATCATCAAAGGTTACTAACATTTCTCCTGATACAACACTCTTCACATATTCTTCTATCTGAACTTCTTCTATCCTATTTTCTTTTGTAATATTTACTCTGATAATATCCTTTCCCTTTAATAATATGTCTTTATTTTCCTCTTTAGGTTCCAATACTTCATCTTTGCCATTTGCTTTAGCTGGTATAGATTTAATTATAAATATTGGTACAAATATCATTAGTACTAATATTAGAATACTAGATATTATATTAGATGTAATATCTCTTTTCATAATGATACCTCTCTTTTTATTAATACAATTAAATATATGTTTTATTTACCCAAATATACTTTATATTATTTTTTATGTTAAGTTACTATTTAAACTTTACATTTAAATTCTGATTTAAATAAATATAGGAGTTGCCTTTAGACAACTCCTTATTAAAATGTAGAATATTCAATTTAAATATAATATACCTAAAGATGAAATTATTTTTCAATTCTATATATATTGGCTCCTAGGCCCCTAAATTTTTCTTCTATATTAACATAACCCCTATCTATATGATATAAATCGCTAATTTCTGTCTTTCCTTGTGCCACTAGGCCTGCTAATATCATAGCAGCACCAGCTCTTAAATCTGTTGCTTTAACATCACATCCGGTTAAAGTACCTACACCTTCTATTATAGCTGTTCTTCCATCTATTTTTATATTTGCTCCCATTCTAACTAATTCAGCAACATGCATAAATCTATTCTCAAATACAGTTTCAGTAATAATACTTGATCCCTTTGTAACTGATAGTAATGCCATCATTTGAGCCTGCATATCTGTTGGGAAGCCTGGATATGGTAATGTTTTTATATCTACAGGTGACTTTGTTCTTGTTCCATCTACTAAAATAGTATCTTCTTTTATATTTTCAAATATAACTCCACATTCCTTTAATTTTTCTATTGTTGGTCTTAAGTGATCTTCATTTGCACCATTTATAGTAATCTTGCTATTGGTTATAGCTGCTGCCACCATAAAGGTACCAGCTTCAACTCTGTCATAAATAGGCTTATAGGTTACTCCTTTTAAGGAATCTACCCCTTCCACTGTAATTTTACCTACTCCAGCTCCATGAATCTTTGCACCCATTGAGTTCAAAAAGTTTGCTAAGTCCCAGATTTCTGGCTCTTCTGCTGCATTTTCTATAATAGTTGTTCCTTCTGCTAAAACAGCTGCCATTAATATATTTTCAGTTGCTCCAACAGATGGGAAGTCCAAATATATTCTATTTCCCTTTAATCTTTTTGCTTTAGCTTCTACATAACCATGCTCCATATCTACTTCTGCGCCTAAAAGTTTAAAGCCTTTTAAATGCAAATCTATAGGTCTACTACCTATGTTGCATCCTCCAGGCATTGATATTCTACACTTACCAAATCTCGATAGCATGGGGCCCATAATTAAAAAGGATGCTCTCATCTTTCTAATTAATTCACTATTCATATTAACATTTTCTAAATTAGATGTATTTATTTTAAGATCACTATTTTCATTACTTTCAATATTACAATTCATACCTAATAATAAATCAGTTAATACTACTACATCTTCTAACATAGGTGCACTTTTTATAACTATGTCATTTGGACTTAAAATACTTGAAACTATTATAGGTAAAACAGAATTTTTAGCTAAACTAACATTCACTTCACCCCTTAGTTTATTACCACCTTCAACTATAATTTTTTCCATATTATCCTCCATTATATATTGTTAGTATGTTATGAATATCACCGGTGTTCCGATAACCAAATATTTTCCTTCATCATATGTCATAAAAGAAAAATTAATTTTACTTCCATCTATTAATTTCCCCTTTGAAACTTTTCCATTTAAAATATCTAGTTCTTCAATAGTTTTTTCATCTATATTGCTCCTTAGTAAATCTAAAATATTCTGCTTTTCTTCCTCTATTATTTTTACCTTTACAAACTCAAAATATTTTATATTTTTAGCTGCAAAACTTCGAATTTGTTCTAATTCTTTCTTTAATTGGACAGTAGTAATATCACTATTATTGTTTATATAAGTAATTTGAACCTTTGTATCTCTTTTATTGCTCCATACTATTGCTCTAATTTCCATAGAATCTTCATTTATAGAAATAGTATTACTATCAATATTAACTTTTACTTTATATTGTTTTTCAAAATTATTTTTTAATTTAAGTATCTCATCTTCTATGCTAACTTTTGTACTATACTCTAATCTAACTCCGTTTTCTATAAAAGTTCCATAGTTAATAATTTTATCTTCTAAAAAATAAAAATCATCTGAAATTAGTTCAGATTTTACTGGAACCGTACCAATAATTAATAAAACAAAGGTTAATATAGGTAGTACTCTTAAATACTTTTTCATAATTCCCCCTACCTTTCTTTTATGATTATTGTCCAGTTTTTTTCTTTTTATTCAAAAATAATAGTCATAATATAATATATAAAATTAGTTGAAATTTGTGATTAATTGTCAATACTTAAAAATTTTATACAAGCTACATTTATAATTATTGTCTTATATTTAATTAAATAAATCTAATTAACTACTAGTTTTTAATTAATACTATTATAAATATAGCTTGTTCAGGAATTACACGAAAAATTCCATTTCATATAAATTTATAAAATATAATTTTAATTATTTAAATTTTTATAATAAAATTTAAAAATAAAAAAACTCCTTGCGGAGTTTCTAAAATTAATCTTCTATATTGTCAAATAGGAGCTATCTAACAGCTCCTATTTACTAATTATATTAGTTATTGATATCTAAAGTCTTAATTCTTGCATTTGCTCTTGCTAATGCTCTCTTAGCTCTTTCTATATCGATATTTTTCTTTTCATTTAATCTTTTTTCAGCTCTTTCCTTTGCTTGGAAAGCTCTTGTTCTGTCAATATCTGAGGATATTTCTGCTGAGTCACAACAAAACTTAAGTTCATTATCCTTTATATATACTATTCCAGATGCTGTGAAAAGATTATTCTTACTTGAACCATTTATTATTGTTGTGGTTGTTGGAATTGTACTAATAATTGCAGGCGCATGATTAGCTTTGAATTCAATCTGTCCATCAATAGTAGATGTTATTAATGCTTCTCCTTCAAAATCTAATGGATTTTTTCCTGGAGAAATAATAGTTATTTTAAAAGTATTACTCATAACCACATCCCCTATTCTAAGGTTTTAGCTTTTTCTATAACTTCTTCTATAGTTCCTGCAAAAAGGAAGGCTGATTCTGGTAAATTATCATATTTACCTTCTAATATTTCTTTAAATCCTCTTACTGTTTCTTTTACTGGAACATATCTTCCTTGCATTCCTGTAAATTGTTCTGCAACAGTGAAAGGTTGAGATAAGAATCTTTGAACTCTTCTAGCTCTTGCAACTACTTTCTTATCATCATCAGATAATTCATCAACACCTAAAATTGCAATTATATCTTGTAATTCCTTATATCTTTCAAGTATATTCTTAACTTCAGTAGCAACATCATAATGTTCTCTACCTACTACTCTTGGATCTAATATTCTTGAATTAGATTCAAGAGGATCTACAGCTGGATATATACCAAGTTCAGCAATGCTTCTTGATAAAACTGTTGTGGCATCAAGGTGAGTAAATGTTGTAGCTGGCGCTGGGTCAGTTAAGTCATCAGCTGGAACATATACTGCTTGAACAGATGTAATAGATCCATTCTTTGTTGATGTAATTCTTTCTTGAAGGGCTCCCATTTCAGTTGCTAGAGTAGGTTGATAACCAACAGCTGAAGGAATTCTTCCAAGTAAAGCAGATACTTCAGAACCAGCTTGTGTAAATCTAAATATATTATCTATAAATAATAACACGTCTTGGCCTTGATCTCTAAAGTATTCAGCCATAGTTAATCCAGTTAATGAAACTCTCATTCTAGCTCCAGGAGATTCATTCATTTGACCGAATACTAGGGCAGTTTTATCTATAACTCCAGATTCCTTCATTTCATAGTATAAATCATTACCTTCTCTTGATCTTTCACCAACACCTGTAAATACAGAAAGACCACCATGTTGTTTTGCTATATTATTAATTAATTCTTGTATTAAAACTGTCTTTCCAACTCCAGCTCCACCAAATAGACCTATTTTTCCCCCTCTTTGATAAGGTGCTAAAAGATCTATTACCTTTATTCCTGTTTCAAACATTTCAGGTTCTAAGGATTGTTCTTTAAAACTTGGTGCTGGTCTATGAATTGGATACATTTCTTTTATTTCTACGTCTCCAGCATTATCAATAGGATGACCTAGAACATTAAATACTCTTCCTAGTACTTCTTTTCCTACAGGAACAGAAATACATCTTCCCATGTCTAGAGCCTTCATACCTCTTTTTAATCCATCTGTTGATTCCATAGCTATAGTTCTAACTATATCATCACCCATATGCTGTTCAACTTCAACTATTAACTCTTTATCCCCCATATCTATTCTAATTTCATTATAGATATTAGGTAAAGAATCTGAATCAAATTTTATATCTACTACAGGTCCAATTACTTGAACTACCTTTCCTACTTTTCCAGGCACAGTAATCCCTCCTTACTATTTTTGAGCTTCTGCCCCTCCTACAATTTCTGATATTTCTTGAGTTATCATTCCTTGTCTAATTCTATTATACTTAAGGTTTAATGAATGCAGGATATCATTGGCATTTTGTGTTGCTCCATCCATGGCAGTCATTCTAGCACTTTGCTCACTAACCTTAGAATGTAGCATAGCTCTTCTTATTTTACACTTGAAATATATATTTAAACTAGAATTTAAAACCTCTTCTAAACTAGGCTCAATTAAGAATTGTTCTGAACTTTCACTTTTTATTTCTAATGGAAATAACTTTTCAATTTTCACTTCTTGCTTTATAGGAGATTTAAATTCAGTAAATACTAAATTAACTTCGCCAACTTCACCATGTTTAAACATAAACACTGCGTCGTCATATATAGCCCTTACTTCTTTAATTGTAGGAATATCAGGAATTTCAACATACTCTTTTACAGTATCAAATCCATATTTTCTTGCATATGAAATCCCTTTACTTCCAACTACTACTATTCTAGCTGAAGCTTTATTATCAATAATCTCATTTAGAGTATTAACAATATTTCCATTAAAGCCTCCACAAAGACCTGTGTCTGAAGTCATAACAATATATAACTTATCTAAATCATTAGACCTTGTATTAAAGAAGGAACTTTCGTAATCTTCTGGTAGTGAGGATATTAATTTATTTACTATTTCTTCAGATAAATTATAATATTCCTCACTACTATTTAACTCTTTCCTTACTTTTCTAAGTTTAGAAGTGGCTACAACATTCATAGCTTTTGTTATTTTTCTTGTACTTTCAACTGACTTTATTCTTCTTTTTATTTCTATAAGTCCTGCTGATCCCAAGATTCCACCTCCTAAAGAATTGGAGCTGCCTTTTAGACAGCTAATTTAATTATTTAGTTTAAAAAACTCCTAAAGGAGTTTTTTCTCAATTCTTCATTTTACATTCTTCATTTTTCATTATAAAGTTATGCATCTTGTAAGAATATTTTTTTAAATTCTACAATAGAGTTATCTAATTCTCTCTTAATTTCATCGTTTAAAACTTTGTCTTCACATATTTTCTTTAATAAATCTCTATTGTGAGTATCCATATATTCTAAAAGTTCTCTTTCAAATCCTCTAACTTCATTTACTTTAATATCTGATAGCAAATCATTAACTACAGCATAAAGAATTACAATTTGCTTTTCTACAGCCATAGGTGAATATTGATCTTGCTTTAATACTTCTACTAATCTCTTACCTTTTTCTAATCTCTTCTTAGAATCTTTATCTAAATCTGATCCAAATTGAGCAAAGGATTCAAGTTCTCTATATTGAGCTAATTCTAATCTTAAAGTTCCTGAAACTTGTTTCATTGCTTTAATTTGTGCATTTCCTCCAACTCTTGATACAGATATACCAGCATTTACTGCAGGTCTTTGTCCTGAATGGAATAAATCTGACTCTAAGAATATTTGACCATCTGTAATTGAAATAACATTTGTTGGTATATATGCAGTTACGTCACCAGCAAGTGTTTCAATTATTGGAAGTGCTGTTAATGATCCTCCTCCATTCTCCTTAGATAGCTTTGCAGCTCTTTCTAAAAGTCTTGAATGAATATAGAATACATCTCCAGGATAAGCTTCTCTGCCTGGTGGTCTTCTAAGTAATAGTGACATAGTTCTATAAGCTACTGCATGCTTAGAAAGATCATCATATATTATAAGTACGTCTTTCCCTTGATGCATAAAGTATTCACCCATACTACATCCTGCATAAGGTGCTAAATATTGAAGTGGAGCTGATTCTGATGCTGTTCCACTTACAACTATTGAATAGTCTAAGGCACCAAATTCTTCTAAGGTATTTACTATATTTGCAACTGTTGATTGTTTTTGTCCAATAGCAACATATATACAAATTACATCTTTTCCTTTTTGATTTAATATAGCATCTATTGCTATAGCTGTTTTACCTGTTTGTCTATCACCTATTATAAGTTCTCTTTGGCCCTTTCCTATAGGTATCATAGAATCTATTGCCTTTATACCTGTTTGCAATGGTTCATTTACAGAACTTCTATCAATAATACTTGGTGCTGGAACTTCTATAGGTCTATAACCAGAATTAATTATTGGCCCCTTTCCATCTATAGGTTCACCAAGAGAATTTACTACTCTTCCAAGTAAAGCTTCACCTACAGGCACTTCTACTATTTTATTAGTTCTTTTTACTATATCTCCTTCTCTAATGCCTTCTTCTGATCCTAAAAGAACACAACCTACATTATCTTGTTCTAGGTTTAATGCCATACCGAAAACATTATTTGGAAATTCTAGTAATTCACCTTCCATACAATCATCTAATCCATATACTCTAGCTATACCATCACCAATTTGTATAATAGTTCCTGAGTCTACTGTTTTTATTTCTTTTTCATATCTTTCTATTTCTCTTTTAATTATGGAAGTTATTTCTTCAGGCTTAATATTCATACCTTCACCTCTATTCTGTTTTAAGCATTAATTCTTTTAGATCATCTAACTTAGATTTTACTGTTCCATCTATAACATCATTATTAATTCTAACGTATATTCCACCTAGAATTTTTTCATCAATAACTTGTTCTAAGACTATATTCTTTTTGTACTTATCCTCTAAGGTCGATATTAGATTACTAAACTCTTTTTCAGTTAATGGAATGGTAGTCTTAACTATGCCTTTTAGCGTATTCTTTCTTTCAAGATCTATCTTTTCCATTTCTACTAATTTTTCTTTTAAGTATAGTATTCTATCCTTTTCAATAAGAATTAATAAAAATGATAATAATTCTTCATCTATATGACCTTTAAAAATATTTATAAAGGTCCTTTTTTTCTTCTTTGTACTAATTTGAGGGTGCTTGATTACTTCATAGAAATCTTTATTTGTTTCTATAAGATTACATATTTCATGTAAATCTTCTAGATATTGTTGAACTTTACCTTTTTCCTCTGCTACCTCATATAAGGCTAGAGCATACCTACGGTCTAAATATTCATACATTATGAATTACCTACCTTAGTTATAAATTCTCCAATTAATTCTCTATTTTTTTCTTCATCAATATTCTTTTCTATAACCTTTTTAGAAAGTTCAATAGCTAAGTCTATAGCTTCCCTCTTTAACTTATCTTCAACTTTTTCTTTTTCTCTATTAATCTCAACCTTAGCTCTCTCTATAATTATCTTAGCTTCTTGTTGTGCTTCGCTAACTATTTCGTCATAAACTTTTTCAGCTTTTTGTTTATGCCTTTCTGTAATTAATTTTCCTTCTTCTCTAGCATTTTTTAACATTCTTTCATTTTCTATAGCTATCATTCTAGCTTTTTCAGCTTCTTCATCAGCATAATCTAATTTATCATTTATAAGATTTTCTCTCTCATCAATAATCGCTTGAACTTTTTCAAAGAAGAAGTACTTCAAAATTGCAAATAGTATAATAAAGTTAATTATAGTTGCAATAAGGGTGCTAGGGTTTATTTCCATTAACATATATAATCGCCTCCCTTTTGGAGTACTAAGGTACTATTTTACTCCAACGAATATTAAAAGGATTGATACTAATAAACCATATATAGCTGTTGCTTCTGCGAATGCTGCTCCAAGCATTAATGCAGTTGTTATCTTTCCACTAGCTTCTGGTTGTCTTGCTATTCCTTCAACAGCCTTTCCTGTTGCATTTCCTATTGCAATTGCTGCTCCTATCCCTACTAATACAGCTATTGCTGCTCCTAATGCTCTCATTGATAATTCCATAATAAAATCCTCCTTAAAATAAATACATTTTATATTTTAAAATAATAAACTTTTTTTCGTGATTAATGTTCCATATGACTTGAGTGTTCTGCTGTCATTTTTATATTTATCATGGTTAACATAATAAATATAACCATTTGTATACCACCATCAAATATGTCAAAGTAGGCATGTAATGGTACTGGTATTGCCAATTGTGCTACGAATCCTAGATGTCCTAATGCCTCATAACATAATTCGACTAAAAAAGTTGCGGCAAGTATATTACCAAATAGTCTCAGTGCTAAGGAAACTGGAAGCATTATTCTTTCCAAAATATTAATTGGTGTAATTATTGCAATAGGTAGGGTATACCCTACAAAATAGCTCTTTAGTCCATATTTTCTTATGGTGTAATATTGAACCATATAGAAAGTTACTAAAGCCATTCCTACTGTTACACTAAAACTTTTGGTTGGAACTGGTAGTCCAAATAAGCCAGTTAAATTCATAAATAATAAGAATACGGCTAGACTACCAATGAAAGGAATAATATCCAAAAATTCTTCTCCCATATTAGCTGTGACTACATTTTTTAATGTAGTATAAATATACTCTACTACCACTTGCTTTTTATTAGGTCTAAGTTTTAAATTTCTAGTTGCCCATATTGCAATAGCAGCAATAATAATTATTATTATCCATTGCATTACTATTTCTGGAACTATATCAATTTTTATGGGTCCAACATTGAATGACCATAATGGTTTCAGTGGTTCCACCTAATCACTTCCTTTCTCCTTCTTTAACCAATAAATTACGACTAATAAAAAATGGGTTAAATATCCTGAAATATAGGATAAAAGTTGTATTAAATTATTTAAAAATGGTAATGCTATTAAAATAATAGCAATTATTCTAAATACATAACTCAGTGGTAATAATATCTTTTTATCCTTTAACAAGGAATATTCAATAACTAGTCCATTAACGGATGTGTTAATTAAAGAAATCATTAACCCAAGAAAAAATATAAGAGCCACTTTTAAATTAAAGAATAGAGATAATATAAGTACAAAAATGAAACCAGCTATTAAATCATACTTTATCATATTCGAAATAGTATTTTTCATTTCTCTACTCATTTTATCTTCACTCCCAACTAACTCTTGTTATTATATTACTCTAAAATAATTAATGAAAACCTTAAATAAGTTTATTTAACAGATTATTACTTGATTTTACATTATTATAAGAATTTATATCTGATTTGCTTAAGTAAATTCATTTTTTTTCCTATTATCTTTAAATATAGCTTAAATTTGTCCTCTCCATTCATTTTTCTGAAAATTTATTCAAAATTTTATTTTTTACTCTCCTTTTGATAACATTTTCATATTTTTTTATTAATTTTATTTTTGCTTGATTTTATAAAAAAATACATTGTTTATATTATTAAAATTTATTTTTTTATTTGACAAATGCATAATTCATTAATAGTTTATTCATTTTTATTTTATATTTATTTTTATTATTCTCTAAAACAAATTATATAATTCATAAAATTTAAAATGCCCTCGATTATTCGAGGGCATTTACATTTAAATAAATCTATTCTCTTTCAACTATAAGCGCAGTTCCCATTCCTCCACCTATACATAAAGTTGCTAAACCTTTTTTAGCATCTCTTTTTTGCATTTCATGAAGTAATGTAACTAATATTCTTGCACCTGATGCTCCAACTGGATGACCTAATGCAATAGCTCCTCCATTTACATTAACCTTATCCATATTAAAGTTTAAATCTTTTGCAACAGCTAAACTTTGAGATGCAAAAGCTTCATTTGCTTCTATTAAATCTAGGTCTTCTACCTTTAAGTTTGCTACTTCTAATGCCTTCTTTGTAGCGTGGAATGGTCCATATCCCATAATTGCAGGATCTAATCCCTTTTGACCATAAGATACAATCTTAGCTAATGGAGTTATTCCTAATTCTTTTGCTTTTTCTGCACTCATAACAACAAATGCTGCTGCCCCATCATTAATACCTGATGCATTACCAGCTGTAACAGTACCATCTTTTATAAATGCAGGTTTTAATTTAGCTAAACCTTCTATCTTTGAACCAAATCTTGGGAATTCATCGGTATCAAATACCTTTGGTTCTCCTTTTCTTTGTGGAATAACAACCGGAACTATTTCTTCTTTAAACTTTCCAGCTTTAATAGCAGCTTCCGCCTTTAATTGAGAATTTAATGCAAACTCATCTTGTTCTTCTCTGCTTAAATTCCATTGTTTAGCGATATTCTCTGCAGTAACACCCATATGGTAGTTATTAAATGCATCCATTAATGCATCATTAAGCATTGCATCTACCATTTTTCCATCGCCCATTCTTTGACCCCATCTGGATGTCTTTAATAAGTATGGAGCTTGAGACATATTTTCTGCTCCTCCAGCAATAATAATATCAGCATCACCGGCTTTAATCATTTGAGCTGCTAATGAAACAGTTCTAAGTCCTGAACCACAAACCATATTAATTGTCATGGCAGGAACTTCTACAGGTAGTCCAGCCTTAATAGTTGCTTGTCTAGCTATATTTTGTCCAAGACCAGCTTGTATTACATTGCCCATCAAAACTTCTTCAACTAATTCACCTTTTATTCCTGCTCTATTTACAGCTTCTTTTATAACTAAGGCTCCTAAATCCACTGCTGAAACATCCTTTAATGAACCACCAAATGAACCGACTGGAGTTCTCACAGCACTCGCAATTACAACTTCCCTCATATTCACATCTCCTTTAATTTAATCTTATGAATTGTCAAACAATTAACACAATTAAATTATACCACTTTGTCCCTTTTATTCAACCCAATTATTTTAATTATTTTATTTTTTACTTATCTAATAAACTCTTCAATCTCTATATTGCTTATTCCAAAATAGTTTTCTATAATATCTGCAATTCTTTTTGATGCATAACCATCCCCATATGGATTAGCTGCTTTGCTCATTTTTAAGTATTGATTTTCATCTCTTATTAAGGAATTAGCTTCACTTACTATCTTTTCTATATCTGTTCCAACTAATTTTACTGTTCCATATTCTACTGCTTCTGGTCTTTCTGTAACGTCTCTTAATACAAGAACTGGTTTTCCTAAGTGAGGGGCTTCCTCTTGTAATCCACCAGAATCAGTCATTACCATAAAGCACTTATTCATTAAATTATGAGTTTCATTAGTATCTAATGGAGAAAGTAAATGTATTCTCTCTTTATTTCCTAACTTCTTTGTAACTACATCTTTTACAACTGGGTTAAGATGTACTAAATAAACTAATTCAACATCTTTATTCTCTTCAACTATTTTATTTAAGGCATCACATATATTTTCTATTCCTTCTCCCCAATTTTCTCTTCTGTGAGCAGTTATCATAATTACTTTTTTATTTTCAAAATCTATTTTATTTAATAATTCATTTTCAAATTTATAGTTTTCTTTAACAGTATGACTCATAGCATCTATAACAGTATTTCCAGTTATAAATACATCACTTTCTTTAACACCTTCTCTTAAAAGATTTGCTTTGGAGCCTTTTGTAGGGGCAAAATGTAAATCTGCTAGAGATCCTGTAAGTTTTCTATTCATTTCTTCTGGGAAAGGAAAATACTTATCAAAAGTTCTAAGCCCAGCTTCTACATGACCTACTTTTATTTGTTGATAAAAAGCTGCTAAAGCTCCTGAAAAAGTAGTTGTTGTATCACCATGGACTAATATCATATCTGGTTTTTCTTTAGTAAAGACTTCCTCTAATCCTTCTAATACTTTGTTAGTTATTCCAGTTAATGTTTGTTTACTTTTCATTATATTTAAGTCAAAATCTGGTGTTATATCAAATAGTTTCAAAACCTGATCTAACATTTCTCTATGTTGAGCTGTAACACAAACTTTAGATTCAATTCCTTCTCTTTTTTCAAGTTCTTTTACTAAAGGAGCCATTTTTATTGCTTCAGGCCTTGTTCCAAATATCGTTATTATTTTTTTCTTTTCCATTTAAGGTTCCTCCCAATATATTGTACATATTAATAATTATATATTTATTATCTTATACATCTAATTTCATTATACACATTATGTATTAAATAAACAAATATACAGCTTTTATAAGTTAAAGAAAAAAACCCCTTTCGGAGTTTTTTAACTTATTAATTTTATATTTGGAGCTACATAAACAGCTTCTTAATGATAAATTATTTAGTTCCGAATAATCTATCTCCTGCATCTCCAAGTCCTGGAACTATATATCCATGTTCATTTAATTTCTCATCTATTCCTGCAACATAAATATCTACATCTGGATGTTGTTTTTGTACAAATTCAATTCCTTCTGGAGAACTAATTAAGCACATAAGTCTTAAATTCTTAGCCCCTCTTTTCTTTAACATAGTTATTGCATCTGCAGCTGAACCACCTGTTGCAAGCATAGGGTCTACTACAATTACATCTCTTTCTGCTATATCTTGAGGCATTTTACAAAAATACTCAACTGGTTGAAGAGTTTCTTCATCTCTATATAATCCTATATGTCCAACTTTTGCTGCTGGTATAAGTTTTAACATACCATCTACCATACCTAAGCCAGCTCTTAATATTGGTACTATTGCTACTTTCTTACCTGAAAGCATCTTGCATTTAGTTTTACAGATTGGAGTTTCTATTTCTACTTCTTCCGTGCTCAAATCTCTAGTTACTTCATATGCCATTAGCATAGAAACTTCCTCTACTAATTCTCTAAAGTCTTTAGCACCTGTATCCTTACTTCTAATAAAAGCTAGTTTGTGTAATATTAATGGGTGATCAATTTGAGTTACTTTACTCATTTAAATTCCTCCTATAGCATTAAAATTTATATTATTTAATATTATTTATTATATTTTTTTTCTATTTCTGAAATTTTATTAATTCTATCTTGGTGTCTTCCACCTTGAAATTCAGTATTTAAAAATGTATTTACTATATCTAAAGCTAATCCCGGTCCAACTACTCTTTGTCCTAGTGTTAATATATTGGCATCATTATGCTCTCTTGTAGCATGTGCACTAAAAGTATCTGAACATAATGCTGCTCTAATTCCAGGTACTTTATTTGCTGCAATTCCAATACCTATTCCAGTACCACATATTAAAATACCAAAATCATATTCCTTTGCTACTACTGCTTCTGCTACTGGTAATGCATAATCTGGATAATCACAAGAATTATTTGAATTAGTTCCAAAATCCTTAACTTCATATCCTTCTTTTAATAGAAAGTTCTTAATTTCTTCCTTAAGCTCAACGCCTCCATGATCAGAGCCAATTGCTATCTTCTTCATTGCTACTCCTCCCAACTATAATATTATATAAATATGATATATAAGCTTTGTTATTAAATATCATACTTAAAAACTAAAGGAAAGAATCTATAAAAATTTTTCATAAGTTTAATTTTATAAATTCCTAGGTTATAAAAAAAAAAGGGAAAGGTTTCCCCCTCCCTCCCTAATTATACTTCCAATATATTGAAGCCTGCTGCTTTATTTAATCTATTCATTATAGCAAGGCCAACTCCCTTTTCTTCAAATGCTTCACATAGAATAAAATCTACATTTAAATCATCGCACTTTCTAAGAGCTTCAAATAAGTTTCTTGCCACTTCATATAGATTCTTTTCACTTCCTAAGGATATTATCTCTCCTAAAGGAAATCTGCTAGATATTTCTTCTGTAGCTAAAATTGCAACTTTTTTTTGATTATCTATATAATTTTGTACTATTTCATTAATTTTTTCAATAGTTTTTTCTTTATTTCCTTTTATTATTTGTAATTTTGCCTTTGGCGCATAATGTCTATACTTCATTCCAGGGGCCTTTGGCTTTAAATTTGCATCAGGTTTTCCTTGTATAGCTTTATCTATATTAATGTCTTTACAAACTTCCCTAAGCATTTCTAATGTTATTCCACCTGGTCTTAATACTACTGGTGGCACAACTGTGCAATCAACTATAGTTGACTCTACTCCAACATCACTTTTTTTCCAGCCAATAATACAATCTACTTTTCCATCTAAATCTTCAATACATCTTTCCACATCTGTTGGACTAGGTCTTCCTGAAATATTGGCAGATGGTGCTGCAATTGGACATCCTGAAAGTTCTATTAACTTTAGTGCAATTTCATTATTTGGCATTCTTATACCAATTGATTCTAAATTAGCACTAGTTCTATTTGGTATTATTTCTTTTTTATTTAAAATTATTGTTAATGGTCCTGGCCAAAATCTTTCTATAAGATCTTTAGCTACCTCTGGCACTTCTTTAACTAATTTATCTATATTTTTAGAAGCTACATGAACTATTAACGGATTATCTTGCGGTCTTCCTTTTGCCTTAAATATCTTATACACAGCATCTTCATTTAAGGCATTTGCCCCAAGCCCATATACAGTTTCTGTAGGGAATGCAACAATTCCTCCATTATATATTATGTCAGCTGCTTCCTTTATGTATTCAATATCTTTATTAACATCGTTAATAATACCTATCTTTGTTTCCAAATAAGATTCCTTCTTTCACATTACATTTATTATAACTCTATTTGTTCTCTAGCTATTTTTATATTTTCTATAGCTGAAGAAGTATAAATTGCTCTTACACAATTCTTATATATAACATCTAATAGCATATACTTCTTTAAAGCTCCCCTTTTTATTACTTGAAAATAATAACTTTCTTCAGGGTTTATTTTTTTAACTTTTATGTATTCTTCTAATGCTTCTGGATATTTTTTCAAAAAGCCTTTAGAAACTGGTTTTAAATATTTATTTCTGAATCTTACTGTACTTATAAGTATTATATCCATTTCTTCTTTATCTTTATCAGTATGAACTACAGCAACTTTATCACATAATATAACTGACTCTTTGAAAAACAATCCACTCCTAAACTTTAGTTTATTGTTATTGCAAGAAAACTTTAAATTATGATAATTCAATTTATTTATACATGCTATTACTATTAAAAGCTCTAAAACTCCTAGATAGAACCATAAAAATATGGATTCTATTTGTGATAAAAAAGCTATTAAAGGAAGACTCAAAAAAAGTATTATCATAAATATAAAGAAGTGCTTTTCTTGCTTTTTCTCCTTCTTCAAGGCCTTTAATATCTTCATTTACTCACCTACTTTAAAAGCCTCACATTTAAAAATGCAAGGCTTTTCTTATTAAATAGCGTCTGTATTACCCATTTGTTTCATCTTTTCAGCTTGATCAGCCGTAATTAGCGCATTTATAACTTCTTCTATATCACCATTTAAAAATGATTCTAATTTATAAAGTGTTAAGCCTATTCTATGATCTGTTACTCTTCCTTGTGGATAGTTATATGTTCTTATTCTTTCACTTCTATCCCCTGAACCTACTTGGCTCTTTCTATCTTCTGCTATACCAGCATTTCTTTCTGCCTCTGCAGCCTCATATAGTCTAGATCTTAAAACTTTCATAGCTTTTTCTTTATTTTTTAATTGCGATTTTTCATCTTGACAGGCAACAACAAGACCACTCGGAATATGAGTAATTCTTACTGCTGAATCTGTTGTATTAACGCACTGTCCTCCATTACCTGAAGATCTATAAACATCTATTCTTAAATCTTTTTCATTGATTTCTATTTCAACATCATCAACTTCTGGTAATACTGCCACTGTTGCAGTAGATGTATGAATTCTACCACTTGATTCTGTGTCTGGAACTCTTTGTACTCTATGTACTCCACTTTCATACTTAAGCTTAGAATATGCTCCAGATCCCTTAATCATAAATACTACTTCTTTAAATCCACCGATGTCTGTTTCATTTGCACTCATAAGCTCAACTGACCATCTTTGAGTTTCTGCATATCTTGTATACATTCTAAAAAGATTAGCTGCAAATAAAGCAGCTTCATCTCCACCTGCACCTGCTCTTATTTCTACAAATACGTTCTTCTCATCGTTAGGATCCTTAGGTAATAATAGTATTTGAATATGCTTTTCTAATTCTGATTCTCTTTCAGTTAGCATTGAAATTTCTTCAGAAAGCATTTCTTTCATTTCTTTATCATTTTCTTCTGCTAACATTTCCTTATTAGCTTCTAAATCATCTATAACTTTTCTATATTCTCTATAAGCTGTAACAATAATTTCTAAATCAGCATGCTCCTTACATAGCTTTCTCCATTCGTTTTGATTAGCCATAATTGAAGGATCTGATATCTTTACAGATAATTCATCATATTTATTTTCTATAAATGCTAATTTATCTAATAACATAAATATCACTCCGTACTTTATTTTTTTACATCTCCCTATTATATCATAAAAGGGTGAACTTTATCAACATTTAAAGTATCCCAGTAAAACTCTGTCTAGCCCTGCTAAATCTTTTACTAGTTTTACATCTGAAAATCCTGCCTCTTCCATTAAAATCCTCACATCTAATCCTTGATCGTGACCAATTTCAAAGGCTAAAACTCCATTTTCATTTAAAGTAAGCTTACTTTCCTCAATAATTCTTCTGTAAAATATTAATCCATCTTCTCCTCCATCTAAAGCTGTGTGAGGCTCATAAAGTTTAACATCATCCATTAAATTCTCTATTTCGCAAGCTTTTATATATGGTGGATTAGATACAATAACATCATACTTTTTACCTATTTTAATAACTTCTTCCAATAAATCACTTTTTATAAACTTAACTCTATTTTCTAAAGCATGTTTAACTATATTACTTTTAGTAACCTTTTCTGGGATATCAAAGTTATCAATTTCATCTACTTTTATATTTTTTCTATTCATTGCTAAAGATATTCCAATAGCTCCACTTCCTGAACAAAGATCACAAAGATTTATTTCATCATCCTCATTAATAATAGAAAGTATTTCTTCTACAAGTATTTCTGTATCACCTCTTGGAATTAAAACTCCTTCTTCAACATCAAAGTCAATTCCCATGAATTCAGTTTCTCCTAAAATATACTTTATAGGCATCTTTCTACTTCTTTTTTTAATTAATTCTATATATTCTTTTTCATCTTTATCGGAAACTTCTTTTTCCCTATTAGTAATAAGATATATTTTATCTTTTCCTAATACCATACCTAATAATAATTGTGCATCTAACATATAAGTATCTATATTTTGTTCCTTTAGCTCTTTAGAACCAATTTCTAACAGTTCACCTATAGTTTTTTCCTTTAATTTAATTCCTTCTGCACTCATAAGAGCTGCTATTGCAACTTCTAATTGTTCATCATCAGGTTCTTTAGTAGTAAGTTCTTGAAGCTTTAATCCAGGATAAGCTATAATTTTAGATAATATATTATCACTTTTGCCAAGCCATCTTATTAACTCATAAGTTATTCCTGAAACTATTGGAATTAATACTATTCTTAGTAAAAGTCTTTGAAAAAAGCCTCCCCATCCAGTAAAGCTAAATATTATTATACTAACAAACATAATAAGAAATAGAAAATTAGTTCCACATCTTGGATGGAATCTAGCAAATTTCCTAACATTTTCTACTGTTAATTCTTCACCTGCTTCGTAACAAAAAATTGATTTATGCTCAGCTCCATGATATTGAAAAACTCTATAAATGTCTTCCATCTTACTAATTGAATACATATATATAAGTAAAATTGCCATTCTAATTATAGCCTCAATTAGATTTAATAATACTGGATTTAAATTAAGTGCTCCAAATAAAGAAGCTATACCTGTAGGTAATGCAACAAATAATCCAATAGCTAAGGCAAAGGATAAAAGCATAGTACCTCCTACTATTAAATCATTGCTTTTATCTCCAAATTTATTTTTTAACCAAAGTTCAAATTTTGATTCTTCTTCATCATCTTCTTCAAAAAAAGAAGCAGAGTAATTTAAAGTATTAATTCCTGTAACTAAAGAATCAATAAGTACAAATATTCCTCTTATAAATGGAATATTTAAAAACTTATATTTCTTAGTTATTGGAACTATTTTTTTCATATCTATTTCTATTTTTCCATCTGGTTTTCTAATCGCAGTAGCTTGCCCCTTGCTTCCTCTCATCATAACCCCTTCAATTACAGCTTGGCCCCCTACTTCACACTTTCTCATTTTACCACTCTTTCTAATTATAAATTATTTTTATATTTAAAATAACAGTGTCCACATAGAGATTCATATTCTACATTATCTACATTATCAATAGCCACTTGTTCTCCTTCAAAGACAAATCTGTTATTTATTTTTCTACCATTTAATACAGCTTTTTTCCCACACTTACAAATAGTTTTCATTTCTTCTATGCTATGTGCTAATAATAGTAATCTTATACTACCTTCAAAGCCTTGCATTCTAAAGTCTGTTCTAAGTCCATAACAAATTACAGGTATATCTAATACCACAGCTATCTCAAATAAATTATCTATTTGTTCTGACTTTAAGAATTGTACTTCATCCACTAAAATACAATCTATATCACCATTTATTTCTTTATACTTCTTTACCTTTTCTAATATATTGTCTTCCTCATAAATAACAAAATCTACTTCTCTTTCTACACCAAGTCTTGAAACTAATCTTTCTCCACCTTTAGTATCTGTATAAGGTTTAATTAATATAACTTTCATTCCTCTTTCTTCGTAGTTATATGCTACTTGCATAAGGTGTGTTGATTTTCCAGAGTTCATAGCTCCATATCTAAAATATAATTTGCTCATATTTATGTCTCCTTTACATTAGATACATAGATTATAGCATTTTTATTTCTATAAGTAATCAAAAATATTTTTATTATGTATATTCTTGACCATAATATTAAGCTATGATATACTCTAGTAGTTATTTTAGTATTTGAAAGAGGTGAAAAAAATGAGAGAAGGCATACATCCAAAATACAATCACGAAGCTGTAGTTAAGTGTGCATGTGGAAATACTTTTACAACTGGTTCTGTTAAAGATGAACTAAAAGTAGAAATATGCTCTAAATGCCACCCATTCTTCACTGGTAAGCAAAAAATTATTGATGTCGGCGGAAGAGTTGACAAGTTCAATAAGAGATTCAATCTTAACAAATAGAAATTCTGGGAAAGATACTATCTTTCCCATTTTTTCTTTTTATGGAATTAAAAATAGATTTAAATAATAAATATCTTATATATAAGCATTTTTAATAAAATAAGTTCTCCTATAATTTTCTTAATTTTATCTTAGAATTTTTGTTTTTTTACTTTTAACAATAGCATTTATATTATAATATTTATATTGGTATAATTTTATATTTATTATGTTATTTAGAAAAGCGAGTGTTATTTATGAAGAAAATTTTAATACTAACAACTTCCACAGGTGAAGGTCATAATCAAGCAGCAAAATCAATTTCAACTACTTTTGAAAAGTCTGGGTATGAAGTAGTAACTCATGACTTTTTAAAGAAAAACAGTAAAATCTTAACTAAATTATTTATTACAGGATATGAAGTATCTGCTTCTTTTTTTCCTAAAACTTATGGATTTGCTTATAAGTTAACTGATACAAGTTTTACTAATAAACTTTTATCATTTGTATTCTCAATAACTAAAAGAAAAATTAAGAAAATGATAGATTTGACAAAGCCAGATATAATTTTAGTTACTCATCCCTTTGCAGTTAGCATTATGGGGAGCCTTAAAAGGAGTGGCTTAAATATACCAGTAATAGTAGTGGTAACAGACTTTAAAGCTCATGCTACATATATAGATAAGAGTATAGATGCTTATATTACCGCTAGTGAGAATACTAGAATAGATCTTTCAAACAGAGGGATTGACTCTAGAAGAATTTTTTCTTATGGTATTCCAGTTAAGGATGAATTCTTTGATAATGCATTAGATCCTCATTTTACTAAAAATGATGATTATTTTAATATACTCCTAATGAGTGGAAGCATGGGTTTAAAAAATATATCTTATGTATTAAAAGAATTATTAAACAATCCTCATAAACTAAGAATAACTGTAGTTTGTGGTAAAAATGAAAAGCTTAAAGATAATCTATTGAAGGAATATAGTCATTCTATAAAAAATAAAAAACTTCATATATTAGGTTTTTCTAAAGATATAAATTATTTAATGGAATATTCAGATTTGATAATAAGTAAACCTGGTGGATTAACTGTTACTGAAGCAATTAACAAACATCTTCCCATGTTAATACCTTTTGCTATTCCTGGACAAGAAACTCAAAATGTCGAATTTCTAACTTCTAATGGATATGCATTAAATATAGATAACTTATTAGAGATAAATCTTATTATAGATAAGTTAATATCTAATCCTAAGGAATTAGAAAAAATGAGAATGAACTTATCTAAGTTGTCATCATTATATTCTAAACAAAATATAGTTAATTTAGCTGATAAGCTAGTTATCAAAAAATTTTAAGTGTGCTATCCCACAATGAAAAATGAATAATGAAATTTGGAGCTGTTTTACAGCTCCTTTTCTATCTTTTTTCTATTTCACTCTTGTTGAAAATATTAATAAATTCCTTATTATTCTTAGTCTTTGAAAGCATATTTATTAATTTTTCAGTAACATTTTCCACATTTCCATCTCTATACATAACTTTTCTTATTGAATATGCAACTTCTTTTTCTTCATCTGATAAAATTAAATCTTCTTTTCTTGTACCAGATTTATATATATCGATAGCAGGGAAAATTCTTCTTTCTTGTAGTTTTCTATCTAAGTGAACTTCCATATTACCAGTTCCCTTAAATTCTTCAAATATCATATCATCCATTCTAGATCCAGTATCTACTAAAGCTGTTGCTAGAATAGTTAAGCTTCCGCCTTCTTCTATATTTCTTGCTGCTCCAAAGAACTTTTTAGGCATAATTAATGCTCCTGGATCTAATCCACCTGATAAGGTTCTACCAGTTGGAGTTATAGTTAAGTTATAAGCTCTAGAAAGTCTAGTTAAACTATCTAATAATATAACAACATCTTTTCCTTGTTCAACCATTCTCTTTGCTCTTTCTAAAACCATTTGTGATACTTTTGCATGATTTTGAGGTTCTTCATCAAATGTAGAATATATTACATCTCCATTTATTGACCTCTTCATATCTGTTACTTCTTCAGGTCTTTCATCAATTAACAATACTATTAATTTTACTTCTGGATAATTTTTAGATATGTTTTGAGCTACCTTTTTTAATAAAGTAGTTTTTCCCGCTTTAGGAGGTGCTACTATTATACCTCTTTGACCTTTTCCTATTGGACAAATTATATCCATTAATCGTGATGACAAATCATTTTCGTTATTAGTTTCTAAATGAAGTCTTTCTTGTGGATATATTGGTGTTAAAGATTCGAATGACTTTCTTCCTACCGCTCTTTCAGGATTTTCTCCATTTACTTTTTCAACATAAAGTAATGCTTTAAACTTTTCCCCTTCTTTTGACTCTCTAACTTTTCCTTGGACCTCGTCTCCAGTTCTTAAATTAAATCTTCTTATTTGTGATGGGGATACATAAATATCATTTTCACCAGTTTGATAATTGTTACATCTTAAAAATCCAAAACTGTTGTTCTCTAGAATTTCTAATACTCCTATAGCAGTATCAGATTCATTTATCATAACCTTTAATCTTTCTCTCTTTTCTTCCCTAATCTCTTCCTTATTCTCATTAGTAAGGGTTGAATTATCTTCATTCTTACTCTTAGGAGTTATCTTTTCTTGTAATATAACTCCATTTTTTTCTATACTTTTAGGAGAGTTGTTTAATATCTCTTCTATAAGCTCACTTTTCTTTAATTTACTAATATTCTTTATGTTAAGTTCTTTTGCTATTTCTTTTAACTCTATTAAAGTTTTTTTCTCGTAATTTTCTTTATTCAAAATTACACCTCCATATTTTATTCCTATGTTCTATTTATGGGAGTTATAAGATATCAAGATATGGTTATTAGAATTTATATATGTATTTATATTATGAATTAATACTCTCAATTTATCAAGTTATTTATTATTCTCTCCAAATTATTTAATTTTAATCTCCGAATTATAGCTCTAAATCCAAGCTCTATAAATTTAATAGGAGCTGTATTATAATACAACTCCTAAAAATATTATTAACTTACTTTTTTCTTTTTATTTTTCTTAACCATAAAATATCCTATACCTGAAATCATTACTGCAAATATAGCCATATTAGCAGAATTTTGTCCACCTGTCATTGGTAAATTACCCTTATTATTTGAAGAAGGCTTTTCAGTTGAAGGTTTTACAGTTTCAGGCTTATCATTGTTACCAGGCTTTACATTTTCCTTAGTATCATCTGCTCCTGCTATTAATAAGTTATCTATCTTAGTATTTACTCCGTTAGTTTTCCACTCGTGAATTATTTCATCTCTCATTACTAACATTGTATCTTTCATATTTTTAGCATTAGTAAAATTATATCCATCTCCACCTGTTGACATAAAATCATTAACTACAACTGTATAATATTTATCCATGTCTAAAGGAGTTCCATCTGCTAATCTTATTGATGTAATTCTATTTCCTGCTTCAGCATTCTTGTCATACCAAACTTTTATTCCTGAGAATTGTCCCCAACCAAAGTTATTTGGCATAATTCCATGTTCAATGGCAGCTTTTACATCTGCTCCCTTTAACTCCATAGTTACTAAAGTATTGTCAAAAGGTAATATTGTATATAAATCTCCCATTGTTAATAAACCTTTTGATAATGGTGCTCTTATACCTCCACCATTAGTTATAGCAATATCTACTCCTGCAATTTTTCTCATTGTTTCTGAAACAACTATACCAAGTGGTGAAAGTCCTTCATTTCTATCATGAGATAAATCTCTATCTAAATCTGCAACCTTTTCCTTTAATATAGGTTCTAATTTAGCTTCATATTTCTTTACTATTTCTTCTGAAGTTTTGTCTGGTACTATGCTAGCACTTCTTTTATGAAGCTCGTCTATATTAGCTTTAAGTGAAAGTAATTTTCCTGTATTATCAAAATCAAAAGTTAATAGTCCCAAAGCTCTACCATTGTATCCAGCTTCGACTATCTTAATTCCATTAACTTCTGCATTTGTAAATTGATGATCATGTGCTGCTATAATAGCATCAACATTTTTCACCTTGTTTGCTAAATCTACAGCTTCTCCTGTAGTTTTACCACTCTTATCTGTTGTTGCACCTAGGTGAGATAATACAACTACTGCATTAACTTTATCTTCATTTCTTAATTTATCAGCATATTTTTGAACTGATATTGAAGGGTCTTCAAAAGTTAAATCAGCTACATTTGCTGGAGTTGTCTTATAAGCTGTTTCTGGTGTTGTAACACCTATTAATCCAATTTTTACTCCATCTACCTCTATTATTTTATAAGGTTTAGCCCATTCAACAGTCTTGCCTGTTTTCTTATCAATAATATTAGCTGCTAAGAAGTCAAAATTACCTTCTTTTGCCCATGTAGGTATTAAGTTTTTACCCCAATCAAATTCATGATTTCCAATTGATGATGCAGGTATTTTTATTTCTTTTAAGAATTCACTTACTGGTGCCCCCTTAGTAAGGTTAGATATAGCTGTACCTTGATACAAGTCTCCTGCAGCTAATGCTATAGCTTCATAATTAGAGAATCCATTTAGTGAAGTTTTTTCTTTTATTGCTGAAGCTAATTTAGCTATTCCAACATTTTTACCACTTTCTTGAACATTACCATGTAAATCATTAAAGCTTAATAATTCAACTCTCTTTATATTCTTAGCCTTTAAGACATCATTTATAGTTAAACTTCTTACATTTGGAGTTCTACCATCTTCTGATACTGGTATTTTTAATACTCCATCATTAACTAATTTAACAACTTCTTTTCTTAAAGTATCATCATAGCTAACACCTGTTAACTTCCAGTTATTATCAATATTTCTGCTTATTTTGCCACCCTTAACACTTATTATATAATCTGTAATTAAGTCTCTCATGTCTGAAATACTATCATTATTAGTATCATAAATTTTTTCATGTGTTCCAGGTTCAAATACAGGATTTTTAGTTGCATTAAGCACTGAATCATATCTATAGTTATTAACTGATAAATAAACTAAATCATTATCTTCAACAACTTTCCCGTCCTTTTCAAACTTAACATTTTCAATTCTACTTCCTGCTGGTTTAGAAATATTTATTTCATAGCTAATTCCATCAAACATATCATATTGGTATAATCTAATATCCGGATTTAATGATACTGTTAAATCTCCAGTATTAAATGTATTATATATTGATGATGTCCATTCCATAAATCTCTTAAGTTGCTTTCCATTTGTTTTTATTGTGTAAAGCTTATTATCATATTTATATATATTTGATACATCAGATTTTTTGATATTTCCTGCTAACATATTAGATCCTGCATCAAATAGTGCTGCTGCAGATACTTGATATCCAGAATTAATATCTATTCCTTTTGACTCCAAATGCTTCTTACTATTATATAATTGAACTTCATTTACAAAGTCTGTTATTCCTTGATCTTTTACTAATGATTCTGGAATATCAGCTATTTCATTTTTATCTGCTAAACTTGCTCCTTCTAATTGACCTATAACTATACTTGCATCTGCTTTTGCTTTTTCATCATAATAACTTAAAGAATTCACTAGACTTGTATCTTCTGCTACATCTTTATTTAATGCTATAAATGATCCAGATTTATCTTTAATTTTATATCCATTGCTTCCATCTGGCTCTAGGGTAATATTTACTTTTCCTAAGCTTCCCGCATTATTAGTTGGTTGAATTAAAATGGCATTTCCTGCTGTTTTATTAACATTCGCTTCATGACTATGCCCCATAACAACTACATCAACATCAGGATTTTTTTCAGCAAGTTCTTTTGCTGAATCTCCATCTCCATATTCACTGTTATAACCCATATGTGCTGTAACCACATATACATCAGCATCACCTGCTTTTTTAATTTCCTCTATAACTTTTGCTACTTCTTCTGTTGGGTTAGTAGGTGTATATCCTATTAAATTTGGTCCATCCCACTTAGCAATATGTGGAGTAACAACTCCAATAGTTGCAACTTTTATCCCATTAGGTAATACTTTTATTGTATAGGCATCAAACACTCTCTTATTATCTTTATATAAGTTAGCACATAAAACCTTTACATTATTTTTTATTTGACTAGTTATATTAAATAACTTATCCATCCCAAAATTGAATTCATGATTACCTAGACTAAATGAATCATATCCTATTTCCTTTATCGCTAACATCATAGGATTATTTGCTTCATTTAAGAATAAATGATTATAGTTACCTTGAATAGTATCTCCATTATCAACGAGAACAGTATTTTCATTATTTGCTCTTTGTTGTTTTACTAATGTAGCTATTTGTGATAATCCTCCATATGAGGTTGTTGCTCTTGCATACTCATACGGAACATATTTCCCATGCAAGTCAGTTGTAGCAAGAATTTGAATTGTTTTGGTTGATAGTTCTTCTGTTGTAGCTTTTACTAACTTTATAGGTAAATTACCTATAATAAAAGTAAATGCTACTAGTGTAGCTAAGAATTTTCTTAACTTTACATTATTAATTCTCATTTTACCCCTCCCAATTTTATATTTATGTTATTTTAATAATAACCTTTATTAGTTAATAAGTCATCATAATAGTGCATTTAAAATAAACTTATTGAATCCCCTCTCTATTTATTAACTTTATTTAACTTTTTTTATATATTTTTACATTTAAGGCCAAAAAAATAATTATTTTATTAAATAGACATCTATTGTTAAGTTAGATATTAAATATCTATATTAAACACTTAGATGTCTATTCTTAAATAATCATTATTTCAATATTTTTTTATTAATTAATATTATCTCTTACCTGTATCAAAAGGTTCACCAGAAGCCTTAGGTGCTTGTGATGATTTAGAGAATAACACTAAAGCAATTAGAGTTACTATATATGGGAATATCTTTAATATAACTCCTGGGATTTGAGCTAATGTTGGTATTACTTGTGACACATTTGCAATAGTTGAAGCAAATCCAAAGAAGAAAGTTGCTCCTAATATTCCAAGTGGTTTCCATTGTCCAAATATTAATGCTGCTAAGGCAAGGAATCCAAGGCCTGCAACATTACCATTAAATTCTCCTGAATATGTTAAAAGAATTATAGCTCCACCTAAAGCTGACATTCCTCCAGATATCATAACCCCTATATATCTCATCTTAAATACGCTTACCCCAGCTGCTTGTGCTGCTTGAGGATGTTCTCCACAAGCTCTTAATCTTAAACCAAAACTAGTTTTATATAATAAGAATGCACTAACTAATAATATTAGTAACACTAACCATGTAGTAGCATATGTCTTTGTAAAGAAAAGAGGTCCAATTACAGGTATATCTGAAAGTATTGGAATATCTCTTGGAATAAATCCATTAGATACTCTTATATTTCCACTTCCTGTAATATTTCTTGCTAAGTATATTGTTAATGCTCCTGCCATCATATTTATTGCAGTACCACTTATAACTTGATCTGCATTTAAATTAATACTTGCAAAGGCATGAAGTAATGAGAATAATACTCCTACTATCACAGCCACTAATAAACCAATCCATAAAGCTCCTGCTACTCCATTTGCTTGTAATTTAGATACTGTAAGTGCTCCAGCAAAAGAACCAATTATCATAAGTCCGTCTAAACCTATATTTACAACTCCACTTCTTTCACAATAAAGTGCTCCTAGAGCTGTTATTAATAAAGGAATTGTATAAGAAATTGCATATGGAAAAACTTGTTCAATTATACTCCACATTATTTTTCCACCACCCTTTCATTAGAAATGTCTTTTTTGTTAGACTTATCTTTTTTAGCTTTTCTAAATTTCTTAATTACCTTGTCCATTACCATACTTGTAGCTGCAAAATAAATTATTGTAGCCATTATAGTATCAGCAAGTTCTGGTGGTACTTTTACAGCTGCATTCATAAAGCCTTTTCCCACATATAGTACTCCAAAGAATAATGATGAGAAAATAACTCCAATAGGGTTGCTAGCTCCAAGTAAAGCTACTGCAATTCCATCAAATCCTTGGCTTGGCATTACTCCTATTTGCATTATATTTGCATTACCTGTATATTGTATTACTCCTGCAAGTCCTGATAAAGCTCCAGCTATCATCATTGATATAACTATGTTTCTATTAACAGGCATACCTGCATATTCTGCACCAAATCTATTAAATCCAACAGCCTTTAATTCATAACCTAACACTGTCTTATTTAAAAGGAACCATATTATTAAAACTGCTATTAAAGCTAAGAAAATACCTAAATTTATATATGAGCCCTTAAATATTTCTGATAACCAATT
>Ga0129315_1000337_pt1 | contig 44580 bp, 40 predicted proteins | sample Cm827metagenome_FD_94432 | JGI IMG/M metagenome (GOLD analysis project Ga0129315, IMG submission 94432) | Eastern black-and-white colobus group fecal microbial communities from Wisconsin, USA - Cm827 metagenome | ecosystem: Host-associated > Mammals > Digestive system > Large intestine > Fecal... | reverse complement strand
TTTAGTTTCTTTTGTATATTTTTTTTGAACCTTACTCATAAAAAATCCCCTCCATAGTAAACAAATATTTAACCTAATTATAAAGGTCTTTTTATATTTGTCTACCATAAGGGGATTATACTATTAAGGAGTTTTTTTCTTTGAGTTTATTATGATGAAGTAGATATTTTTGCTATAATAGAAAGTATCTATTTTCATTGCTAAATTTTATATATGTATTATAATATTAATAAACTAATATAGTTAACATATATTATTATTAAATATTAATTATTATATAGACTATTTGCCAATATAGGTATATAAAATAGATTGAAAAAATGCAAGTTTATGTGTATACTAATAAAGTTATACAATAAATAAGGAGGATGGGAATAATGAGTGAAAATTTTATGACTCTACCTTTAATTCCTTTAAGAGGTATTAGTATCTTTCCCAATATGATTATACATTTTGATGTAGGGAGAGAAAAGTCTAAAGCTGCAATTGAAGCTGCAATGGATAATCAAATAGAAATATTCTTATCGACACAGAAGGATTATGAAATAGAAGAACCTGATTTTGAAGATATATTTGAAATAGGAACTATTTGTAGAATAAAGCAAATTATAAAATTACCTAATAATGTTATAAGAGTATTAGTAGAGGGTATAGATAGAGGTAGACTTATAAGTATAAACAACAAAGATGAATATATTGAATCAGAAGTGGAAAGAATTGAAGAGCCTTCTAACGAAGAGTATGAAGGTATAGAAGCTTATGTTAACCTGTTAAAAAAGAGCTTCAGTAAGTATTTAAACCTTTCTGGAAATAATAGAAGCAGTATCATGTCTATTTTTGATACCATCAAAAATTATAGTGAACTTTCAGATGTAGTAGCTTCATATATAATAATTGATGAGGATAAAAGACAAGAAATTCTTCAAGAAGTTGATTGTATTAAGAGAATAGAAAAATTATTAGTTATAATAGAGAATCAAATAGATATATTAAATATAGAGAAAAAAGTAGGGAAAAGACTTAAAGAGAGTATTGATAAATCTCAAAGAGAATACTACATAAGAGAACAAATTAGAGCTCTTCAAGAAGAAATTGGTGAAGATGACGAAGAGAAGAAGGAAATAACTAATTATGAAAATAGAATAAAGAAAGCTAAATTACCTAAGTATGTTAGGGATAAAGCTGAAAGTGAATTAAATAGGCTAAAGGCATCTGCTGGGCAAGGTTCAGAAAGTAATGTAATAAGGACTTATTTAGATTGGATTTTAGATATTCCATGGAGTAAATCAACAAAGGATAATTTCAATATAAAAGAAGCAGAAGAAATTCTAAATAATGAGCATTATGGTTTAGATGAAGTAAAGGAAAGAATAGTAGAGTATTTAGCTGTAAAAGAATATACAAATAGCCTTAAAGGGCCTATAATATGTTTAGTTGGTCCACCAGGAGTTGGTAAGACTTCTATTGCAAAGTCTATAGCACATGCAACTAATAGAAAGTATACTAGAATATCATTAGGTGGAGTTAGAGATGAAGCTGAAATTAGAGGACATAGGAAAACTTATGTAGGAGCAATTCCTGGAAGATTAGCTTATGCATTAAAAGAAGCTAAGGTAAATAATCCTCTAATATTATTAGATGAAATAGATAAATTAGGTTCAGATCATAGGGGTAATGTTGCTGATGCACTTTTAGAAGTTCTAGATAGTGAACAAAACAATACTTTTAGAGATCATTATTTAGAACTAGACATGGATTTATCTAAAGTATTATTTATTACAACTGCAAATTCACTTGATACAATTCCAAGACCTCTTTTAGATAGAATGGAAATAATTGAAGTATCAGGATATACTTATGAAGAAAAATATCATATAGCTAAAGGATACTTAATTCCAAAGTTATTAAAAGAGCATAAACTAGAAAGTAATCAATTTAAAATATCAGAAGCAGCTTTAAAGGATATAATTAACTATTATACAAGAGAAGCTGGAGTAAGAAGTTTAGAAAGAGTTTTAGGAAAACTTATAAGAAAATCTCTTACTGAAATGATGAAGAATAATAAAAGCTCTATTTCAATTAATGCGAATAGATTAGAAAAGTATTTAGGAAATAAAATATATACATTTGATGTTAAAGATAAAGAAGACAGAGTAGGAGTAGTTAAAGGAATGGCTTGGACAGCTGCTGGTGGAGATACATTGCCAGTAGAATCTGTAGTTATGAAGGGAACTGGTAAATTAACTTTAACTGGACAACTAGGAGATGTAATGCAAGAATCTGCTAGAATTGCCTTTGGTTTTGTAAGAGCAAATGCAAGTAAATATGGAATAGATGAGGATTTCTACAAAACTACAGATATTCATATTCACTTCCCAGAGGGAGCTATTAAGAAGGATGGACCTTCTGCTGGAGTTACTATAATAACTTCAATAGTTTCAGCATTAACAAATAAAAAGGTAAGAAATAATGTAGCTATGACTGGAGAAGTTACACTAACAGGAAGAGTTTTAGCTATAGGTGGATTAAAGGAAAAATCAATTGCAGCCTTTAGAGCAGGAATTGATACTATAATAATACCAAGAGAAAATGAAAAAGATATAAATAAAATACCTGATGTGGTTAGAAATAAACTTAATATTTTTGCTGTTGATCATGTTGATGAGGTATTAAAAAAAGCTATAATTGGAGTTGATACCATTGTTTAAGATAAAAAACTCAGATTTCGTAACTTCTGCAGTTAAAAAGGAACAATATCCAGTAACTGGCCTTCCAGAAATTGCTTTTGTAGGTCGTTCTAATGTTGGAAAGAGTTCTATAATTAATGCACTAACAAATAGAAGAAAATTAGCTAAAGTAAGTCAAACACCTGGAAAAACTAGATTAATTAACTTTTTTGAAATAAATAATAATGAGTTATATTTAGTAGACTTACCTGGTTATGGATATGCAAAAGTATCTAAGACAGAGAAGGCTAGTTGGGGAAATACTATTGAAACATATTTAAGTGGTCGTGAAGAATTAAAAAGAGTAGTTTTATTAGTAGATTCTAGACATAAACCTACAGCAGATGATATACAAATGCATGAATGGATTAAATTTTATGGATATGATGAAGTAATTATTGCTACTAAAAGTGATAAATTATCTAATAATGAATTAAGAAAGAATGAAAAAGTTATAAGAGATACTTTAAAATTAGGAAAAGAAGATAAATTATACTTTTTCTCATCTGTTAATAAAAAAGGAAAAGATGAATTAATAGATGATATTTTTGGACCTTTAGTAGAAAGTGAAACAGAAATTGAAACAGAAAGTGAATAATTTGGATTATTATAAATAAAAATTATTACTTTCAATATATAAGGATATAAATATTATGTAATTATAATTTGGAGCAATCCTAGGTGTTAATTAGTATAATATTTATATCCTTTTTATTTTTCTCTGTTTCAAGCTGATATTCATTAAACATCATTTTTTCTAATTCCTATAACAATAAATACTAATCCTAATATATTTAATAGAATTGATAAATTATATATAAAATTACGTTGATAAAATCTATCAGTATTAGCCCAATATAAGAATATAATACAGTATTAAAAAACATCGTGATTCTCTCTACTGAAAAATGAAATTTACTAATTTAGTGTTATTTTCATATATTTTCTTCAAGCCATTCATGTACTATCTTCATATCCTCGTTTTCCATGAAAGGATGCTCACTATTTTGAGAAATCGTTAACTTGCAACTGTGTGCTTTCACAAATTCTTGAATTACATCTATAGATTGAAGAGTGTCTTTCCCTCCATAAAGTATTGATGTGGGAATACTCCATTTTTCAATGGGATGCCCTTTAACATATTGGTAGTAGTCCCAACGCAATGTATCAATAGGAGTTGGGATTTCCTTTTCAAGACACAGTCTTTCTTCCGTAACATCAAACCAAATAAGCATCTGATTGATAAGGTATTCCATGTTTAATACAGGAGAGTGAAAAAGGCACTTTGTAAAATCCTTATCTGCATAAGTATTTAAGCTGAAATACGCTCCCAAGCTACTAGCATACAAAGAAACGTTTTTCCAGTTTGAAAATGTATAATCTGCAATTATGGAAAGGTCATGTATACCGTTCCAAATATCACAACGATAATCGTTGTCCTTTCTTTCTCCATGTTGGGGTAAATCAAAACTTAGGGTTTGATAGCCCTTATGTTCTGCAATTTTAGCAAAACTTTCAGCATACTCTTTGCAAGACATTTTTCCATGAACATGAATATATACTCTATCTGATTTTTCTCCCCAAACAATAGTGGGAATATTACCAATTTTAATTTTTAGAGCTTTCATTTTTACCTCCAATTGCTATCATTGTTTACTGTAAAATGTTAATAACTTCTTTACCAAATTCTAATTTAACTATTCGCAATCAAGCCAACTCAAATTATCCACATTTAATACATTTTGTTTCTTTTTTCATAGAAAATCCTCCAATAATAATATTGCTTAGTAATATAATACAATTATTTAATAATATATATTATTATTATTATACGCCTATTTGGAATATAATTCCATGAGGATGAGAACAATATACCCTATTAAAAAACTAATAATTATCAACATTCAAATATAATAGTTTTTAAGAACACATAGACTATCATATTAATATTTTTCATGATTCCAAATGAAAGAGGAATTATTACCTTCAGTGCTGAAAGGGGGAAGTATCATATGAGGGCGACTTGGAGTTTACGAGGTGGCAAGGAATACAATATTTATATACTAAATTTTAAATTATTACAATAAAAAACAGTGTCAATTATTATTCGAGGGAATATCATATACTATAAAAACAAAAAACTAAAAATCCCAAGGAGGAGTAAGTTATGGAAATGAATGAAATTCTAAATGGTTTAAATTCATGTGGCTGTAATGATAATGTTGCACCTAATTGTCCACAACAACCAGTTGGATCCTGTTGTAATAACGGTTGTTTTGGCGGATTTGGAAGTTGGATTTGGATCTTATTAATCCTATTCTATAGTGGAGGATTTGGCGGAGGATATGGTAACAGAGGTAGAAATCGCTGCTGTTGTAAGAAATCACGTAGACGTGATTGCTGTTGTGAAGAATGCTGCTGTAAAGAATGCTGCTGTGATGGTGGCGGATACGGAGGATATGGCGGATCTGGTGGATTAGGAAATTGCACACCTTATCTATTCTTATTAGTTATTTTATTCCTTTGTAATGGTTCAGGTTTTGGAAACTGCGGTAACTTCGGGTGTGGAAATTTATTTGGCGGATGCTGCTAATATGAATTAGAAAGGAGAGAAAATCATGTCAAAGAGAAAACATTGCCGTGAAAAAAAATATGATGATTGCTGCTGCTGTGAACCAGTATGTTGCGAGCCAATGGGAAATGCTTGCTGTGGAACAGGAAATATATTTGGTGGATTAAATAGTTGTATTACTCCAATTATATTCTTATTAATTGCATGTGCTTCTGGTCTATTAAATAGTAACTGCTCAGTTTTAATAATATTATTATTCTTACTATGCGGAGGCTGCTTCGGAAATATGTTTGGTGGAGACGGCTGCGGATATTAGTATAGAGGATGGAGGGCAATGCCCTCCAAAAAAATGCCCAAAAATATAAGCAAAAAAAATGTTTTTACATATAATAAAACAACAGAAATATAATTGGAGGAACCTTAATGTCTAAAAGAAGGCGAAGACGTAGGGAGGATAGAATAAATAGCCAATCCTCTAGTAATTCAGGGAATAATATTCCTTTCGGTATTAATCCAACCCAACTTATGAACCTTTTGGGTAGTAACATAGATCTTAATCAAATTGGAAGTATGCTATCTTCTATGAAAACTGATGGGGTAGATTTAAATAATTTTAGCTTAAATCAAAATACTAATAACCAAGCTAATCCAATGGGATTTAATGTTTCACCACTACAAAACATTATTAGTGGTTTAGGTTTGGGAAATTTTAATGTATCCAATAATGGAGCTAATATGTATGGCTATGAAAACAATATATCACATAATGGAAATTTAGATAGCACTGATACTGAAAATAATGATGAAGAAAGTAAAGAAGAGATAAAAGAAGAATTTCTTGAAGAAGATGAAAATGTACAAATGTTAGTAGCTATAAAAAGCATAGTAGACTATAATAAAGCTATTTTTCTAGATAAGGTAATTGATGCTTATAATAAAGGGCTTTTTAAATAAAAAACTGAATAAAAAGCTTTGGAGTAGATAATACTATTATTGTACCGGAGAAGTATTCTCCTATAGCAAACGTAGAGTAATCTTCGTTTAAGCTAAAACCCCCCCATCCCCCTTTTAGGCCGCAGATATGCGGCCTTCAAAATAAAAAAAACAAGCTAAAAATAATTATAAATCTTAGCTTGCTTTTTTTTTATTTACAATCTTTACATAATCCATAAAAGAAAACTCTGTTTGATAAAACTTTAAATTCTGAGCATTCCTCAGCAGCGTGATTAAGAGTAGAAAATGATAAATTTTCTAAATCAGAAACCTTACTACAGTTTATACATTGGATATGAGCGTGGTCGCCTTCTTTAGCATCATATCTAAAATTACCTTCACCAACGTTAATTTCTTGAACTAATCCAACTTCCACTAAAGTTTTTAATGCTTTGTAGACTGTAGCCAAGCTCATAGTAGGATACTCAGGTTGAAGTGATTTGTATATAATTTCTGCAGAAGGATGTTCATTTGTACTCATTAAATATTTATAAACTGCTAATCTTTGAGGAGTAAGCTTTAATTTCTTTTCTCTGAAGATAGAAGTTATATTTTCCATAATACACCATCCTTTTTATATTAGTATAAATATTATATAATATATAACACTAATTGTCAATATTTATTTCCTAGTAAGAATTTCTAATAAATATTTATTATTCATTAGAAAATTTAACTTGAAATTTTCTAATAATTCTAATAATATTGTAATAAAATAATTGTTATGATATTATATAGAATATGGTTGTTAAGAAATTAACAAAAATGCTATATTAAAATACACTAAATTATAATATCATAATTTTTTGTAATAATATATACTAAAGATAGAATTAATTTTATTTAAGGAGGAATTTATATGGGAAAATACAAAGTTGGAGATGAATTAATAGTAATTAGCGATCCATCAGAGGAAAAAGAGAAGATAAGAGAGCTAACTAAGTTAACATCAGATGGAGATTATGCTCAAATTACTTGGGGATTAAAAATAGTTAACGTAGAATATGATAAACCATATGTAACATTAACATATAGAAATTTAGATGGAGAATTAAATAAAGTTTTTGCAGAATGTAGAGATATAGCAAACTTCGATCATGAAAAAGTTTTAGAAAAAGCTCTTCTTAAAGCATTTACTAATGAAATAATAAATATTTCAGTAGTTAAGAATAGTATTCATTTTAAAAAGTAAAAATAAAAGAGGAGTTATCCTCTTTTATTTTTAAATTAAAAAAATATTCTATATTTACATTTATTGGTTTATAATGGGTATATAATAATTGATGAGGAAGAAAATATGGATATTTTTATAGCTAGACAAGGAATTTATGATGAAGATGGTAAGGTTGTAGCTTATGAGTTATTGTATAGAAATTCACTAGAAAATGGTTATAACCCTTTAATTGATGATGAAGTTTCAACTTATAAAGTTATTGATAATATATCAGCATTTGGTTTAGATATTTTGACAAATAAAAAAAGAGCTTTTGTTAATTTTTCCGAAGAGCTTATAAAGAAAGATATCGCTACATTACTCCCAAAAGAGAATGTTGTAATAGAAGTTTTGGAAACTGTTAATCCATCTAAAGAAATAATAAATAAATTATTATTTTTAAAGGAGTTAGGATATTATATAGCTTTAGATGATGTTGTAGATGTAGAACATATGATAAATTTCATTGGAGTTATTGATATAATTAAAGTGGATTTCATATTATCAACAAATAAGGCCAGAAGAGATCTTGCTTATCTTTGTAAGAAATATAATATAAAGATGTTAGGAGAAAAAATTGAAAATTCTGAAGCTTTAAATGAAGCGAAAGAATTAGGGTGTGTTTTTTTTCAAGGGTATTACTATAGTAAGCCATCTATATTTTTAGGAAAAGATATTGCTGTTAAGAATACTAGTATTTTTATGTTGTTAGTAGAGCTTATTAAGGAAGATTATGATGTGGACAAGGTTGAATATGTAATAAAAACAGATATTGCATTAACTTATAAGTTTTTAAAATTTATTAATTCATCTTATTTCAATTTTCTTCAAGAGATAAAGTCAATTAAACAAGCAATAATGTTAATTGGAAGAGAAGAACTTAGAAAGTGGTTATCTATATTATCTGTAGCAGAAATGGCATCTGTAAATGATGGATATGCCAATAGTATAATTATAAGAGCCAAGTTTTGTGAGGAAATTGCGAAGATAATACACTGTGAGGATTCGGCATCAGCATTTATGGTAGGATTATTTTCTAACTTACATTTAATGATTGAAAAAGATATTAATTATGTAGTTAAAGAGTTACCATTAAATTTTGAAATAAAAGAGGCATTGCTAGGCGGAAAAAATATATTTAGAGATATTTTGGACTTAGCATTGGCTTATGAAAATATGGAAAGCGATAAAATAACTAAAATACGAGAAAAAATGAGTATTAGTGAAGGATTACTATGGAAATTATATTCTAAATCAATAGAATGGTGTGGCAATATAGATAATTAAGTCGATATTTGTCTTACAAAAGTATGGTTCTAATACTTTATTTTAACAAGAATATATAATATAATATAAGAAAATTGTGATTTCGTTTTCAACTATTGGGGTTTGGAGGGAAGAGTATGAGTAAGTGTCCGTTTTGGTCAACAAACAAAGAAAGGGTTAATTGTTATAGTGATTGCCCAATGCATACTGCAGGTAATGAGAATGATTTATGTCCTTTTAATGAGTTTTTAACATCAGGTGCTAAGCTTTCTTTTGGGGAAAACTTAAATGATGATTTATTTTATTCTCAAGAAAGATATTCAAGCTATGAGGAAGATAATAAGGTTATTAATTATTAAAAAATAGAAGATATACGAAAAATAAGGAGCTTTTAAAGCTCCTTATTTTATACATTTATGAAGTAAATCTTGTTTTAATTTCCATAAATTCTCGGATAAGTCTACATAATAATTATGTGGATTTTCAAATCTTAATATTTCAGGCCACATTCTTAAACTTTCATTTTTAGAAAACTCTTTAATTTCTAATACAGAAGGACTTTCATAAACTTGCTGACCTTTATCAAATATTTTAACCATTAAGTCCTTAACGTAATAATTAGTTACAGTTTTTCTTTTCCAAGTCTCAATTGGATGGAATATTTCTAGTGGCTTAGATTCATCAATATTTTCATTATTTAATGCGATAATATCAGCTATAGCATTATCTGTATCCTTGTCATAAATTCTATATATTTTCTTAAAACCAGGATTAGTTATTTTTTCTGTATTTTCACTAATTTTTATCTTAGGGACTATGCCATTATCTTTTTCAACAGCTACAAGTTTATAAACTCCTCCAAAAACAGGTTCTGATTTTGCAGTGATTAATCTTTCACCAACTCCAAAGGAATCAATACAAGCACCTTGACTTAAAACATCTCTTATTATATGTTCATCTAATGAGTTAGATACTATTATCTTACAATCTTCATATCCAGCTGCATCTAGAATCTTTCTACATTTTTTAGTTAAATAAGTAATATCTCCAGAATCTATTCTAATACCTTTAGGTCTTTTTCCAAGCGGTTTTAAAACTTCATCAAATACTTTTATTGCATTTGGTAATCCAGATTTTAAAACGTTATACGTGTCTATTAATAATGAACAATTATCTGGATAAACTTCTGCCCATGCTTTAAAGGCTTCATATTCAGTATCAAATAATTGTACCCAACTATGGGCCATAGTGCCTACTGCTGGAACACTAAAATATTTATCCGCTATAGTACAAGCTGTAGAATCACATCCACCAATTATAGAAGCTCTAGCACCATATATAGCACCATCATATCCTTGGGCTCTACGTGAACCAAATTCCATTACAGTTCTTCCATCAGCAGCTCTACATATTCTGTTAGCTTTAGTTGCAATTAGAGTTTGGTGATTTATTGTAAGAAGAATCATAGTTTCTATAAATTGCGCTTGAACAACAGGACCTCTTACTATTACTAGTGGTTGATTTGGAAAAACAAAATTTCCTTCTGGAATTGCCCAAACATCACATTCAAATTTAAAGTTCTTTAGATAAGCTAAAAAATCTTCTGAAAAAATATTTTTACTTCTTAAATAATCTATATCAGAATCAGTAAAATTTAAGTTGTTTAAATACTGAATTAATTGATCAACGCCTGCCATAATACAGTATCCACCACCATCTGGTACTCTTCTGAAATACATATCAAAATAGGCTATTTTATTTTGAATTCCTTTGTCAAAATATCCATTTGCCATAGTTAGTTCATAAAAATCTACCAACATGGTTAAATTACGTTCATTAGTAACATCAAATCTGATTAAGTTTTCCATATACTTCTCCTTTTTTAAATATTAATATACTAAAGAAATTAATATTGAAACATATACCTATTGTACCTCTATAAATAAATTATTACAATATAGTTATTTATAGTATAAAAAAGTCAATAATAAATAGTAGAGGAGATAAGATGAAGGTTAATTTAGATAAGTATCAAGAAAAAGCTGTTTATATAAATGAAAAAAATGTATTAGTTGTAGCGGCTCCTGGATCTGGGAAAACTACCGTAATCATTAATAGAGTAGATCATTTAGTTACTGACTTAAATGTTAAGGTAGGAAATATAATTGTAATTACTTTTACAAGGGCAGCAGCAGATAATATGAGAACTAGGTATAAAAATGTATTTAATAGAGATGTTGCACCATTTTTTGGAACCTTTCATGGATTGTTTTATAAGATTTTATTAAGGGAAGGTTATAATATATCTATAATTCAAGGAGGAGTTGCTCATAGAATTATTAAGTCTGTTTTAACAAAATATTCTGATGAAGTTAGTGAAGATAAGATTAAGGAAGTTCTTAATAATATTTCGCTTTTTAAAACTTCTTTAAAAAATATTGAAGATTTTAAGCCTTCTTTATCTAAAGACATTTTTGTAGAAGCTTTAGAAAAGTATGAAGAATTCAAGAATAAAAACGAACTTTGGGATTTTGATGATTTATCAATTAAGGTAATTAAATTATTTAAAGAAGATGAAAATCTACTAAACAAATATTTAACTTTATTTAAATATGTTCTTGTAGATGAATTTCAAGATTGTGATGAATTACAAATAACATTTTTAAAGATGATGAATAAAAATAATTCTTTATTTGCAGTAGGAGATGAAGATCAGTGCATATATAGTTTTAGAGGGTCTAAGCCAGAGTATATGGTAACCTTTAAAGAAATTTTCAATGGTGGAGAAAAAATTTATTTATCTATAAATTATAGAAGTAATGAGAATATTGTTGAGGCTTCTAAGGATGTTATCAAAAATAATTTAAAAAGAAATAATAAAGTAATTAATTCTTATAAAAAAACTAATGGAATTATAAAGTTTTCATCTCCTTATGATGAAAGAAATCAAGGTGAAGAGATAGCTAACATAGTTGAAAAGTCTATATATAATGTAAGTGAAAATGCAGTTCTATATAGAACCAATATGGAGGCTAGAAGTCTTATTGATACATTTACAAGAAGAAGAATTCCCTTTGTTCTTTTAGATAAAGGATATAACTTTTTTGAACACTTTATTGCTAAAGATATTCTAGCATATTTAAGGTTAGCTATTGATATTAAGGATAGGGAAAGCTTTTTACATATAATAAATAAACCTTTTAGATATGTTAGTAAGAGTAATTTAGAATACTTAAGAGCCTATAGAGACGATAAGTGTCCCTTTGATATATTAATTGAAAAGAAAGATACTCCACCTTATCAAGCTAAAAAATTAGATGAATTAAGAAGGGATATTATTCACTTAAATAAACTGTCATTATCATCAGCTATACAGTATGTAATAACAGAATTAGGATATATAGATTATTTGAAGGAATATTCAGAAAGATACAATCAAAGTATTGATGACCTAGAAGATATAGTTGAAGAATTTAAAAGTGCAGCTGATGGACTTAAGACTATTATAGAATTATTTGCTCATGTTGAAAGAGTTAAAGAAAGTATAGAGGAAAGCAAGGAGATAAAAGAAGGTGTTATTTTAAGTACCATTCATGGTGTTAAGGGGATGGAATTTAAAAATGTATTTTTAATTAATGCAAATGAAGAAACAATTCCGCATAGATCATCAATGGAAGAAAACATAGAAGAAGAAAGAAGATTGTTTTATGTAGGAATAACTAGAGCTATAGATAATTTATATATATTCTCTCCTAAAACTCAAAGAGGAAAATTTAAAGAAGCTTCTAGATTTGTTATAGAAGGAAAGTTTAAGGAAATAGAAAGTAATGAAGACTATGGAATAAAAGTTAATGATATAATTACACATAAGGCTTACGGAATTGGAAAAGTTATAGAAATAAATAAGGATCTTATAAAAATAGACTTTGGAGATAAAGTAAACAAAAGTTTTTCTATTAAAGTATTGATGGAAAATAATCTTATTGTAATAAATAAGTAAGTAATAGTTCACTAATTAGATATTAGGCTGTATAATTTTATTATGGCAATAAAAGGAGAAAACAAGCTATATTATATAGATTATGAGGTGTATTAAATGGAGAATGTAAATTTAAGTAAGGTTAAATTTGCACTAGATGTGGGGACTCGATCACTAATAGGGACTGTTGGAATAGTTGAAGATAATAAATTTAAAGTAATATGCGAAAAATACTTAGAACATGAAGAAAGAGCCATGATAGACGGACAAATTCATGATATAGATTTAGTTGCAAAAGCTGTAAAAACAATAGTAGATGAAATTCAGTCAGAATTAGGAATTGAACTTAAAGATGTATCAATTGCAGCGGCGGGAAGATTCTTAAAAACAATAAATTCTGAAGGTATAATGAACTTAAACATAGATGATGAGATAACTAAGGAAGACGTAAAAAGTTTAGAGCTAATTTCTTTAAAGGCTGCTGAAAATGAAATAAATAAAACTACAGAAGGCAAACTTTATTGTGTAGGATATTCAGTTAGAAATTACTTTTTAAATGGTTTTGTTATTTCTAATTTAGTTGGACACAAAGGTGAAGAAGCAAAAGTGGAAACTATAGCAACATTTTTACCGCGCTCAGTTGTAGATTCACTATATTCAGTAATGAGTAAAGTTGGATTAAAAGTTAATAACTTAACTTTAGAGCCAATAGCTGCTATTGAAGCAGTAGTACCACAAAAATTAAGACTTTTAAATATAGCTTTAGTAGATATTGGAGCTGGTACATCAGATATAGCAATAAGTTCTAAGGATAGCATATCATCCTATGGAATGGTTCCACTTGCTGGTGATGAAGTAACAGAAGCAATAGCACAAGAATGCTTAGTAGATTTTAATACTGCTGAATACATAAAAAGAAGTTTATTAATAAGTGATGAAATAACATATACAGATGTAATAGGCTTTGAAAATACTATAAAATCAGAAAATATATTAAAGAGTATTAAACCAATAGTAAAAAAAATAGCAGAAGCTATAGGTAGTAAGATAATTGAATTAAATGCTAATAAATCACCAAGTGCATTATTCTTAGTGGGAGGAGGCGCTCATACTCCAGGTCTTATAAATGAATTAAGTGATGTAATGAATATACCTATTCAAAGAATAGCAATTAAAGATAGAAAGGCTATAGAAAATTGTATTAGTAATAATGATTTAGGATCAGCAGGAGTAACAGTATTAGGTATAGCATTAATATCAATAAAAAATGGGCACAATGATTTTATTGAAGTTACTTTAAATGGTTCAGAAGTTGCTTTATTTAATTCTCATAACCATAGTGTTGTGGATGTAATAATTCATGCTGGAATTAATCCTAATATGTTAATTGCAAAGAATGGTAAGAATTTAAGATATACATTAAATGGAGTAAAAAGAGTAGCTTTTGGAGAACGAGGAAAAAGTCCAAAGATAAAAGTTAATGGAAATATTGAAAGCTTAGATAAGATAATTAAGTCAGGGGATAATATCGAAATAACATATGCTATTTCAGGAAAAGATGCAAATCCTACCATTATTGATGAAATAAGGGGATTCAATAGCAAGAGTTTTTATCTTGATAATAAAATAATAAATCTAGAACCCATTATTTTAGTTAATGAAAATAAAGAAACTCTAGATTATTTTATAAAAGAAAATGATAATATTAATATAATTCTTCCTAAAACTATTGGGGATTTAAAAAAATATATAATTAATAAGGAAGTAAATATTAAAAAGGATTCAGAAACTATAAGTGATAGTTATATTATTAATGAAAATGACAACTTAATTACCTATGAGAAATCAAATAATCAGGAAGAAATATTAAAAGATACTATTGAAATAGAAGTAGGTTTTAATGATTCAAAGATAAAATTATATGGCAAAAAAGATTATATCTTTGTAGATATTTTCAATTATGTTTCTTTTGATTTAAGAGAAGCAAAGGGCACGATTAACTTAATGTTAAATGGAAATAAAGTGGGATATACAGAAAGACTGAATGATGGGGACAGTATTGAGGTTTTCTGGACATAGGTAATACTACATAAAATACAATTAAGGGGGCAATATTTATGAATTTTAAAGATGAAGCAATAAGTATAAAAAATGAATTGATTAATATAAGACGAACTTTACATCAGTATCCAGAGTTAGGTATGGAAGAATATGAAACTTCTAAGTTTATAAAAAACTTTTTAAAAAAAGAAGGCATAGACTTTATAGAAGTAGCTAAAACTGGAGTATGTGGAATTATAAGAGGAACTAAAGAAAGTAATAGTGATAATGTAAAAACTATAGCTTTAAGAGGAGATATTGATGGACTACCTATTTTAGATAAGAAGGTATGTGAATATTCCTCAAAAGTAGAAGGCAAAATGCATGCTTGTGGTCATGATGGACATACTACTATCTTATTGGGAGCTGCCAAGCTATTAAATCAAAATAAGGATTTATTTAGTGGAAATGTAAAATTATTATTTGAACCAGCAGAAGAAACTATAGGTGGAGCTAGATTTATGATTGAAGATGGTGTACTAGAAAACCCAAGAGTAGATTGTGTTTGTGGCCTTCATGTAGAAGAAAATTTAGAATGTGGAACTATTATGTTAAAGGATGGAGTAGTAAATGCAGCATCAAACCCATTTACAATAAAAATAAAAGGGGCAGGCGGGCATGGAGCTTATCCACACACTACAGTAGATCCAGTGGTTATAGCTAGCCATATTGTTTTAGCTCTTCAAACAATAGTAAGCAGAGAAATAAATACAGCTAATCCTGCAGTAATAACTGTTGGAAGTATTCATGGAGGTACAGCTCAAAATATTATACCAGAAGAGGTTGTAATAAGTGGTGTTATTAGAACTATGAGTAAGGAAGATAGGAAATTTGCAAAGGAAAGATTAAGGGAAATAGTAGAAGGTATATGTAAGTCTTCTAGAGCTTCTGCTGATATAGATATAGAGGAATCTTATCCTAATCTTTATAATGATGAAAAGATGGTAGAGTTATTTAAAATTGGAGCAGAAAAAGTTTTAGGAGAAGAAAATGTATTGCTTCAAAAATATCCTAAGATGGGAGTAGAGAGCTTTGCTTATTTTGCAAATGAAAGACCTGGAGTTTTTTATTTCTTAGGTTCAGGTAATAAAGAAAAAAATATTATTCATCCAGCCCATAGTAATTTGTTTGATATAGATGAGAATTGTTTACCTCTTGGAGTAGCAATGCAATGTGAAATGGCTTTTGAATATTTGACAAGAAGTTAAAATAATATTAATCTAGTATAATGGAGAAAATAGTTTATAAAATAGAAACTAGGAGTGATTACTATTGAAAATAGAAATAGGAACAAATGAAGCTGGCCAAAGGCTAGATAAATTTTTAAGAAAATTATTAAAGGATGTTCCATTAAGTAAAATATTTAAAGCCTTAAGAAAAGGTGATGTAAGAGTTAATGGAAAGAAACAGAAGGAAAATTATACACTTCAAGTGGATGACATAGTTGAAATTAAATATATACAAAGTACAAAAGAAAAACCAGAAGAAAAATTTATTAAGGTAAATGCAAGTGGAATGAAAATCACTTATGAGGATGCCAATATATTAATAGTTGAAAAATGGCCTAATATCCTTGTTCATCCTGATGAAAAAGGAAAAGAACCAAGTTTAACAGATTATGTATTATCATATTTAAATGAAAAAGGTGATTATTTACCTGAAAATGAAGTAACTTTTACTCCAGCACCATGTAATAGATTAGATAGAAATACTTCAGGTATAGTTATATTTGGTAAGAATTTTGAAGCTTTAAGAAATGTTAATGAATTAATAAGAGAAGGCAATGTTGAAAAGTATTACAATGCCTTAGTTAAAGGCAAAATTAAAGATGGATTATATAAGGGTTATATACTAAAAAATGAAGATGCTAATATTTCTAAGATTTATGATGAAAAGGTTCCTAATTCTAAGGAAATAGCTATGGAAGTTAAAACAATACAAACTAATAGTGCGTATTCACTTTTAGAAATAGACTTGATAACAGGAAGAAGCCATCAAATAAGAGCTCATTTGTCTCACTTAGGAGCACCTATTATTGGAGATAATAAGTATGGAGATAGAAAATTAAATTCATTCTTTGCAAATAAATTTGGCTTAGATTGTCAATTCTTATATGCATATAAAATTGTTTTTAGAGATACAAAAGATAAATTAAGTTATTTAAATAATAAAACAATAACAGAAAGCTTACCACCAGTATTTAAAAAGATTAAAAATGATGTGTTTAAGTTCAGAATATAATAAAAGGTGATTAGTATGGAACAAAAATCAGCCGGACGTGGTTTTTTAATATTATCAATAGCAGGTATTGCTGGTAAGCTATTATCAGCAATATATGTTCCTTTATTAACAGGAGTTTTAGGGGAAACTGGATATGGTATATATGTAGCAGGTTATGATATATTTGTATTTTTAATTGCAGTAACTAGTTTAGGTGCTCAACCTGCAGTTACTAAGGTTGTAACAGAGCTTAGAGCAATGGGAAATCATAAAGATGCTTTAAGAGCAATGAAGCTATCAATAAAGTATTTAGCATTAATTAGTATAGTAATAGCTGGAATATTTATGGCATTATCATTTCCAATATCTAAATTAATATATAGAGAAAGATCTGCTTTAACATTTGTATTCTTAGGGCCTGCAATAATTTTTGCAGCTGTTTTAGCTGCTTTTAGAGGATATATGCAAGGTGTAGAAGAAATGGAATCCTTAGCAATATCACAAATTGTTGAGCAATTAATTAATGTTGTGCTTAGTCTTGTTTTTGCAGCTTTATTATTATCAGTTACAAGTAAGCCGGAATGGGGAAGTGCTGGAGGTACTGTAGGTACTTCTCTTGGCGCAATCGTTGCAATAATATATATAATGTACATTTACAACAAAAAGGATTTTAAAGAAGAAGCAGAGTTAAATCACGATTCAAGTAGAAAAAGGGTTTCTGATAAAAGAATAGTTAAAAAGTTATTTATGTATGCTATTCCTATAACAATGGTGGCGGCAGTTCAGAATTTCGCAGGAGTTATAGATAGTATAACTTTAGCGAGAAGCTTAAATTCTGCAGGCTTTGATAAAGATAAGATAGATAGCTTAACGGCAATACTTTCATATTATAAAACTCTTATTTATGTACCACTTGCGATAGTAACAGCCCTTGGAACATCTATATTTCCAAAGATTATACAAGCATTTGTTTATAAAAATAAGAAGGATTTAAAACAACAAACTAGTTATGCTTTTAGAATAATGTATATAATAGTTATGCCAGCAACCTTTGGGCTAGCTATATTAAGTAAGGAAATATATACTTTCCTATTTCCTTCTAATTCAGGATATAATTTATTAATGTATGGTTCTACATTATTAATATTTATGTCAATAACAACTATACAAAATGTTATTTTACAAGGTATTAATAAATTATATTTAATTATTGTATCTGCAAGTCTTGGATTACTTGCAAAGATAATTATAAATATAGTGTTAGTATCAAATCCTAATATTAATATAATGGGAGCCGTAATTGCAACCTTTATATCATTTATAATACCTACTATAATAAATCATAGGAAAATTAAACAATTCTTTAGAGTGAATATTCCAATAGTAAAACAAGCAATAGTACCTACAATTTGCTCTATACTAATGACTTTAGTTATATTTATTGCAAAATTCCCTATTCTCAGAGTTACTGAAGCTTTAGGTGGGGGAAAAATGATAACTGCTATAGAAACAGTTATATTAATAGGAATAGGGGGAATTGTGTACCTTTATTCAATGATTTACTTTGGAGGAATTAGAAAGAAAGACTTGGATTTATTTTCACCAAAATTATTTAAGTTCTTACCAAGAAGACTTAGAAAAGAACTACTTTAGGAATGAAGAATGTAAAATATAAAATGTAGAATTAAGGTGAAAACTCCTGTGGAGTTTTGAATAATGAAAGAATGAAGATTCTCTTTTGCATTCGCAAAATCGAAATTAAAGAATGAAAGATTAAAAACTCAGCTTAGGCTGAGTTTTTTCATTAATTATGCATTATCCATTACGCATTATGCATTATTCAAATGTGTTTTGTAGTAAATTGCATATTTTATTTATTTCTTCTTTATTTAAGCTATAGTAGGCTTTTGTATCTATTTTATTTATGGTAACTAGCTTGTTTAGAGATAAGGTATTCATATGATATGAAATTGTAGCTGTTGTAAGATTTAGTCTTTCTGCTATTTGTTGACCATACATTGGCTCAATATTTAGCATTTTTAGAATTTCATATTTGCTTTTATCACTTAAACATTTTAATTTTTCTAGTAAAACTTCTTCTTCATCTTTTTTCCCTTTTGATAAATTCATTAGCTCTTCGAACTTATATCCTAAGTAACAAACAGTACTCTCATTTATTGAAATTAATGAATTTGTATTTTCGTTTAGTGAAATTTTTCTTAAGTCTACCATAGAGGGATATATTATTAATTCAGAAACTCCATCTACTTTAAAGGTACTAAGTTCTGTTAGAAAATTATTGTTTCCACTTAGTTTCTTTTTTAAATTTGAGATAAGTTTGTTTTTATCTTTTTCAAATATTGAAAAAATATCTTGAAAGTTATCTATTGAAGTTAATAATATCTTAAAGTATTTTAATAAAATGTTTTTACTATCTTCTAATAGAACTGTTAGTTTCCATTTTGATTCGTAAGAAAAATCTTTACTGTTAATTAGATACTTAAGAAATTCATGTTTATTCATAGATAAATTTAAATTTTTATCATCAAAATTTTCTATTATAAATTTAATTACTTCCTTGAAGGTAAATTCTTTAACCTCTTCTTCTGATAATTGTGTGATTTTTTCTTTTAACTGAATAAGTTCATCCTTGGTGAAATTTACTAGAAATATTTCGAATATTGATATAGAGTTCTTATGACTTCCATCATTAATATCTGAAAAATAGAATTTCATATCATCTAATGGAAGTGTATTAATCTTCTTGAATTTTTCAATAAATTTATAAAAGCTTTTAAGATTATTTTTCTTATATTTTTCATTATCTATGGGTATTTTAGATAAAGTATCATTTAGCAGTTTTAATTCTTCATTTTCATCTGCCAAAAACATAAAGGCTTTGTTAATTTCATATAAAATATTTATTTCATCTTTAATAATGTAATTCAAAATAAACACTCCTTTTAAGTTCTAGTATTCATCAAATGCTTTAATTGTTTTATTTAATGACATTATTAAAAATAATAATGATATTAGAATACCAAAGCATAAGAATAGTAGTTTGATATTTACAAATTGAGATATAATACCTACTATACAAGCGGCTATAGGTACTGCACATAGTGCACCTGCATTAAAAATTGCAGCTACTCTTGATAAATATTCTTGGCTTACTTTTTTCATCATAACTACCTGTAATACAAAGGTTAAAATTAATACACCTACACCAAGTAAGAATAAATTAAGAGCTAATATTATATACATAATAAGTTTGTTTTCTATATTTCCAAGGAAAGATAATAATGAATATGTTATACCTATTATAACACCTCCAAGTATAAACATCTTTCTTCCACCTAAGATTTCTTTTATTCTAGGTCCAAGAATCCCAGATAAGATCATTCCAGATAACATACCTATACTTATTACTGATAAGGCTGTACTATCTGTTCTAAGAACTTCTTCAACATATGGAGCCTGTAGTGAATTAATTGGAATAAGTAAAGCATTTATAATAGTTGCAAATAAAATTAGTACAATTATTAATTTATCTTTCTTAATAAATAAAAAGCCTTCTTTTAAGTCACTAAAAGATCCTTTTACTGTAATTTTGTTATCAGATATTGTACTTTTTATTTTTAAGGAGAGTACTAAAAATCCACATACTAAAAAGGTTAATGCATCAATTAATATTGCACCACCTAATCCACTCAAAGATATTATTAATGGTGATAGTGCAAGACCTATTAATTCAGCAACTTTACATCCAGAAGAACAGAATGCCATACCATGTTCTAGTTTTTCTATAGGAATTGTTTTAGGGAATATAGACATAGATGCGGGTTGTCTAAAAGATTCAAAAGATGAGTTTAAAAATGTTATTACATACAAATGCCATACAGCAAGATTACTTGTAATAAATAACACAGCAATTAAAAATACACAAAATGCCCGTCCAAAATCACAAATTGCCATAATTTTTTTATCGGGAACATATTTACAAGCAACACCAGATATCATACCAAATAGTATATTTGGTATTCCATTAACAGCAAAAATAGTAGCAACTAAAAGCGTAGATCCTGTAATTTTGTAAACAAGTAATGAAAAAGCTATAGTATCTATTCCATCCCCAAATCTTGAAATGATACTAGAAAAAGTGTCTAAAAGATAATTTTTTTCACAAAACAAATCCGTATACTTAATTTTATCCTTTTCTAATTTTACCATACTCATTGAAATTCCCCTTTTTATTTTAAATACCTAATATGTAAAAGTATACCAATTAGTTAGATATATATAAATAGTTATTAGATGATTATCTAATATATTATGCAAAAAAATAAATAATGATAATAATATTTATTTAATTACCAAAGAAGTACATTGAATAATAGTCATTTAATTAAGTATAAATAAAAGTCTAGTGAATATACACCAAGCAAATCAATGCATAATGCATAATTGATAATGCATAATTAAGGAAATAACTCAGGCAAGCTGAGTTATAAAAATTATATATTCTGAAAGAATTTAATCCATAATTCTTTCAGAATTTCATTTTTTAATTCCTTCATTTCAATTTTGCGTAATCAAAAGATAAACTTCATTCTTTAATTTTCCCAAACTCCGAAGGAGTTTTCACCACAATTATGCATTGCACATTACGCATTATCCCTACTCTTCTTCTATTCCAAAGAAACTTAAAGCTACAAAGGTTGAAAATGTTATAAAAATAAGAAGAATATTTTTTAGTATAATAAAATTATTTAATATGTTTGAAGTAAGTCCTTTTAATATTATAAATAATAATATGGAGAGCAATGTGAAAATTATTATATTGCTAGTAGATAAATTTAAATATATATGTTTTTGGACTTCTCTAAGGTTTATAAATAAACTTATGCTAGAAGTTATAAATAAGGTTATACCATATCCCATTATATTAACCCCTGGAATACCTATGAATATGAATAAACAGATAATCTCTATTGTAGATACTATTAATGAGTTTCGAAGAATTATTCCTTGTTTATTTAAGCCATTTAATATTCCAAACATTGTACTTGCAGTAAAGAATATAGGAGCACTTAAGGAAGCAATTTTAATATAGTTACCTAAGTCATCTCTTTTAAAGAACATTTCACCTAGAGAATTAGGAATTAAGTTACATACTACTGTAGTAGCTAATCCTAATAAAAAAGCTATTTTCATAACTTTTTTTATTCTTAAAGATGCATTATAGTAATCTCTTCTACTTATTGTTTCAGAAAGATCTGGAACTATTAATGAATTTATAGACATAATAACTATCATTGGGAAAGTTACAATAGTTAATGCCATTCCATTAAACTTACCTATCATACCTAGTGCTGTTGAGGTATCAAATCCAGCAGCTGCTAATCTTCTTGGAACTAAAAGAGTAGAAGCGGTTCCAAATAAATTTCCTAAAAATCCATTTAAACATAGAGGCAATGCAATAACCAAAACATTAAATAATAGCTGAGAAGCTCTTTCAGGCTTGTTAGATGATTTAGGAACTTTTTTAGTAAGATTTTTATAATAAATAAAAAGTAAAATTAAGCTTTGTAATTCACCTATAGCAAGGGAAAGATAAGCTAAAGTTACAAGAGATGTAATTGAATTAGCTTTAAATATAAAAATTAACAAAGTTATAGTTATAATACGCATAGCCTTTTCTAAAATATCTATAAAGGAAGGAACAACTATTTTTGAAACTCCATAAAAGTATCCTTTTAGAATATTTGATAAAGCTATAAATACCATGGCAGGACAAGTTATTCTAATTGCATTTATAGTTCTCATATCATGAATTCCATATTTACTTATGTAAGGAGCTAAAAAAAACACCATTACTCCTATAAAAACAGCCCAAATCACATTAAAACTTGCAACTGATCTTATTGTTTTAGTTATATTATTATATTGCCCCTTTGACTTATATATAGCAGAAACTTTAGATATAGCAGCTATTATACCAGCAGTCATAAGGCAAATGAAGAGATTATAAATAGGCATAACTAAACCATAAAGTCCAACACCCACAGGACCTATAAGATTTGATAAGTAAATTGAGAAAATAAATCCCAAAACACCTGTGGTTATATTTGATGCTGTCAGCAGCATAGAATTCTTTAGAAAGCTATCTTCTTTCAAAATTTTCACCCCCAATCAATACACTTATATGTATTCTTTAGAAAATAAAAATATGAATAATGAAAGATTTTTAAATATTAATAAAAAATAATAATAAATTTATAGAAGTACTAATATAAATATAATGTAACTTATGTAATATGGAGGTATGGTGAGATGGGAAAAACAATAGTATTAAATTTATCGGATGTAGTACTAAAGGGAAATATATTGGATGTAGGAGAAAGTTTTGGAGTTATTTACAATATATCAAAGGATATAATGAATGAAATATCAGTGGATTATATTAATGGAGATAACTATCATATTTTAAAGGAAGAAGAATATGATACTTGCACTATGTTTTTTTGTTTGAGTAATATTTGGAACAATTCAAATAGATTAAAATTAATAGAAGAAGTAAGTAAATATATTAAATCTGGGGGAGAATTACTTATATGGGATATTAATAAGGAAGTAAGAGATATGATAAATAATAAGATAATAGCATTATTGCCCTCTGGAAAATATAAAGAATTTGAATTTAAAAATTTAAATCCTATAATAAAATCTAACATTGAAGAAAATGAGAAACTTATTGAAAAATATTATATAATAGAGGAAACTAAATTGTGGGAGGATATTCATTTTATAAGGGGTAAGAAAATATAGTTTAAGTTCGAAGGGAGATATACTTATGAAAATTTTGCTTACAGCTTTAAATTCTAAATTTGTGCATAGTAATTTAGCTGTTAGATATTTAAAAGCTTATACAAAGGACATGGATTATGAATGTAAAATTAGAGAGTTTTCTATAAATGATAGGGAAGAAAAAATATTAGAAGAAATCATTAAGGAAAGGCCGAATGTAGTGGCTTTTTCTACTTACATATGGAATATAGAAATGATAAAGAGAATTTCAAATTTAATAAAATTAGTAGATGAAAGTATTGAGATTGTTTATGGAGGACCAGAGGTATCTTATGATAGTCAAAACATACTTAAAGAACTAAATGGGGAATATATTATTGAAGGAGAAGGAGAAAAGACATATAGGGAGTTTGTTGAATATAAGCTTGGTAGTAGAGACATAAAATCTATTAGAGGTCTTTATTATAAAGTGAATGGAGAAATTCATTCTAATGGAAAAAGACCATTAATGAATATGAATGAACTAGTTTTTCCTTATGAAGAAGATGAGGATTTAGATAACAAAATAGTATATTATGAAGGAAGTAGAGGTTGTCCATTTAATTGCAAATATTGTTTATCATCTACTGTACATGGTGTTAGATTCTTAGATGTAGATAGGGTAAAAAAAGAATTGCAGTACTTTATAGATAAAGAAGTAAGATTAGTTAAGTTTGTAGATAGAACTTTTAATTGCAATCATAAATTTACTATGGCTATATGGGAGTTTTTAATTAATCAAGAAACTAAAACTCAATTCCATTTTGAAATATCAGCTGATATTTTAAAGGAGGCTGAACTTGAATTATTAAGAAAAGCGCCTAAAGATAGATTTCAATTTGAAGTAGGAGTTCAAACTACAAATGATGAAGTTTTAAATAAAATAAATAGATTCGTTAATTTCAGTGATATAAAGGAAAAGGTTGATGAGCTTCTTAAAATACGAAATATTAAGCAACACCTTGATTTAATTGCTGGATTACCAGGAGAAGATTATAATTCCTTTAAAAAATCCTTTAATGATGTATATAGTATATCACCAGAAGAAATACAATTAGGATTCTTAAAGCTTCTTAGAGGGTCATCAATGAGAGAGGAAGCAGAGGAGTATGGAATGAAGTATTCTCCATATCCACCATATGAAATATTAAAAACTAATTCTATAAGTTATGAAGAGCTTCTTAAACTGAAAAAAGTTGAGGAAATGGTAGATAAATACTATAATTCTCAGAAATTTAATAACATAATAAAATATTTTGTTAATAAGTTTGATACACCTTTTGATTTTTACTATGAATTAGGATCTTATTTTGAGGAGAAGGGATACTTTAATAGAAATATAGGAAATAGTGAGTACTATCGAGTATTTTTAGATTTTAATATGGAAATATTAAAAGAAGATAATTCTATATTAAATGAAATATTAAGATATGATTATTTAAGCTTTAACAAAAAAAGAGGAATACCTGATTTTATTGGGAAGAGTATTGATAAAAGTGAAGAGGAAGAAATGAAAGAAAAATTAAGAGAAAAATATTCCTTTAAAAATTATTATATAGAGAGTTTTAATATAAATATTAATATGTTTAAAGAATCATCGATAATAATTAAAGAAAAGGATTATTTTTTATTCGGATATGAAGGTGATATAATACACGTCAATAGTGAAATAATTTAATTTTATTAAGTATTAATTTATTAAGTTAATCCAAGAAAAAAATGATATTAAAAACAAATGAAATTCATAATTTATGCAAAAAAAGAATAAAAATATTGAAAAAATTAATGAATAGTGTATAATATAGAAAAAGTAATTAATACTACTTAAAGTATTAATTACTATATTATTATTGTCATTTAATATAATAAAGGTGGTGAGATTTTGGCATTAGAAGCAATAAATGATATTAAAAAGTCCGAAGATCAGGCTGAAAAGATAATAAAAGAAGCTACATTAAGATCAAAGGAAATAATTAAAGAAGCAAGCCTATTAGCTGATGAAGAGTACGAGAAAATTATAAATTCTGCTAATTTGAGGAAAAAAGAAATAATTAAAAAGGCAGAAGATGATGGGAATTCTAAAGCTAAGCCTATATTAGATAAAGGTGAAACAGAAGTACAAGAAATAAAAAATATTTCTATGGACAAGAAAAATAATGCTATTAATTTAATCGTTGAGAGGATAGTGAAGATTCATGGCAATAGTTAAGATGAAGAAGTTCACTTTACTTACCTTTGAATCTAAAAAGCCAAAGTTTTTAAAGGAAATTCAAGGCTTATCTAATGTTGAATTTATTAATTTACAAGATGAAGATTTTCTTGAAAAGTATGAAGATTTGAAAAGTTTATCTAAGGATAATGATGAAGTAGAGTGTTCTAAATATGAAGAAAACTTATCAAAAGCAAAATTTGGAGTTGAGTTTTTTAATAAATATGTTCCTAAAAAATCAGGGTTAAAGGCATTAAGAGAAGAAAAATTAACTTTAACTTTAGATGAATTAGAAGAAAAGGTTAATTCCTTTAATTGGATAGACAGTTATGATAAAGCTAAAGAGAAAGAATCAGAGTTAGTAAAGTTAGACTCAGAAGTTACAAAGCTACAATCTGAAATAGATAATTTAACACCATGGGAAAACTTAGATATTGCTTTCAGCGAACTTAAGTTATTAAGAAATACATCCTATTATTTAGGAACAATAGCTAAGGGTTATGAAGAAAAAGTACTTGAAGAATTATCAAATTGCTATATTGAAATAATTTCAAGAAGTACTAATGATGTTAATTTATTGATTTTAGCTAATAAGGAATATGATGAAAATATTTCTGAAGTATTAAGAAGTATTGGATTTAGTTCTTTTAAAACAGAATATACAGATGTACCATTAAAACTTATTTTGGATTTTAAACATAGAATAGAAGAAATTCAATCTAGGAAATTCTTTGTTCAAGAGGAAATATCTGATCTTGAAGAAGATTTACAAAGGTTGGAATTAGCTTATGACTATTTTGCAAGTAAGGTTGAAAGAATAAAAGCATCTAGAAACTTTTTAAAGACTAAAAATGTTTGCGCTATACAGGGATGGATAGCAGAGGAAGATAGTGAAGCCTTAAAAACTATATGTTCAAAGGTGCTTAATGATGATTATTACATAGAGTTTGAAGATGTTAAGGAAGAGGAAATAGATAAGGTTCCTATAAAATTAAAAAATGGAGAATTAGTTTCAGCCTTTGAAAGTGTAACTGGAATGTATAGTTACCCAAAATATAATGAAATTGATCCTACTCCACTTCTTACACCATTTTACTTAATATTCTTTGGCATGATGGTTGCTGATGTGGGATATGGATTGGTAGTTTTAATAGCTTCAATTGTGGCACTAAAGTTCTTAAAGTTAAATGACAGTATGAAGGACTTTATGAAGTTTTTCTTCTACTTAAGTTTTCCAACAATATTCTTTGGCTTAGTTTATGGCTCTTTCTTTGGAGATGCAATTGCGATGCCATTCAAATTAATTGATACTAATAAGGATGTAATGACTATAGTTGCTTTATCCCTAGCCTTAGGAGTAATTCAAATATTCTTTGGGCTATTTATAAAAGCTTATAGTTTAATAAGACTAGGAAAAGGTATGGAAGCATTACTTGATGCAGGGTCTTGGATAATAACATTATTGTCAATAGGAGGAATTGCAGCAGTAAAATTATTAAAATTACCAAGTTTCTTAAATACATTATTTATCATTACAGCCATTATAGGAGCTATATTAATAGTTATTGCTGGTGGAAGAGAAGAAAAATCCTTTGGAGCTAAAGCAGGTCAAGGACTATATGCATTATACGGTATTACTGGATATGTAGGAGATTTAGTTTCTTATACAAGACTTATGGCCTTAGGGCTTGCAGGTGGTTCTATTGCAGGTGCATTAAATTTATTAATTCACACTTTACCAGGAGTAGCTGCAATAATAATAGGACCAGTGTTATTTGTTTTATTCCATATATTCAATTTAGGATTATCTTTACTTGGAGCCTATGTTCATACAGCTAGACTTCAATACGTTGAATACTTTGGAAAATTTTATGATGGTGGTGGAAAGCCATTTAAAGCATTTAAAAGTTCAGAAAAGTATATAAGGATCAAAAGAAATTAGGAGGAATTACAAATGGAAATGTCATGGATTCAATTTTTTATAGAAAATAATGGAGGATTAATATTTGCAGCACTTGGAGCTGCATTAGCAGTTGGACTATCAGGTATAGGTTCAGCAAAAGGTGTTGGTATAGTTGGTGAAGCAGCTACAGGATTAATTACAGAAGAACCAGAAAAGTTTGGTAAAGCATTAGTTCTTCAATTACTACCAGGTACACAAGGTTTATATGGTTTCGTTATAGGTTTCTTAATATTTACTAAGATGACTTCAGGTATGCCATTTGAACAAGGATTATACTTATTAGCAGCAGGACTTCCAATAGCATTTGCAGGACTTTGGTCTGGTATAGCTCAAGGTAAAGTTGCAGCAGCAGGTATTCAAATATTAGCTAAGAATGAAGACCACAACACTAAAGGTATTATATTAGCAGCTATGGTTGAAACATATGCATTATTAGGTTTCGTTATTTCATTTATGTTAGTAAATAAAGGATTCTAGGATTGGAGAGAATAGGCGATGGCAAATATAAATAATCTAACTTCTAAAATCCTTAGGGATGCTGAAGAAAGAAAGGAAAATATTCTAGCTTCTGCTGAAGAAGAAAAGAATAAAATTCTTTCAAAGAAAATAGCTAAAGCCAAGGAACTAGAAAAAGAAATTATAAATAAGGCTGAGGTTGAAGCTAAGAGCAGAAAAGAAAGAATTATATCTTCTGCTTCTCTAAAGGTTAGAAATAATAAATTATCCGCAAAGCAAGAAGTTATAAAAGAAGTGTTTGAAAAAAGTATAGATGTATTATCTTCTATATCTGGAGATGATTTTTTAAGATTTATTAAAAATTCAATACTTTCTTTAGGAGAAATAGGTGAACAAAATCTAATTTTAAATAAAGAAGGAATGGAATTAGTTGATCTTACTTTTATATATGATTTAAATCAAGTATTAGGAGATAAAGGCAATATAAAATTAAGTCCTAATGTTGGAAATTTTAAAGGTGGATTTATTCTTGAAAGAAATGGAATAGAAATAAATAATACATATGAAGCTTTAGTAAGTTCATTAAAAGATGAATTGGAGTTTGAAGTAGCAAGTGTGTTATTTGATTAAGGAGGGTAAGAGATGGATGTAATGAAATTTACCCAGGCAGTATCAAGAATATGGGTTCTAGAAACTAGACTTCTTGATAAGTCAAAAGTTGAGAGAATGATTGAAGCCAGTTCAGCTAGTGAAGTACTAAGAATATTAAATGAAACAGAATACTCAAATGTTTCAGCAACTGTAAAAAGACCAGAAGATTATGAAGAAATATTAGCAGCAGAACTAAAAAGAGTATATGATTTAGTTTATGAAATAAGCCCTATTAAAGATGTTGTTAAGATAATGAGCTTAAAATATGATTATCATAATGCTAAGGTTCTTTTAAAAGAAAAGTTATTAGGCAAAGATTTGTCATCAATGCTTATAAAATTAGGGAATTTAGATTTAATTGAAATTAAGCGTAAGATAGATTCTGATAATTTAAGAAGCTTAAATGGAACTTTAGGCAAAGGAATTCAAGAAGCTATGAAGGCCTTTGAAGAAACTAAGGATCCTCAAAAAATAGATATTATTATAGATAAATATATGTATAAAGAATTAGTAGAACTTAATAAAGCATTAAATTATAAGTTTATAGATAATTTAGTTAAAGCTATGATTGATTCTACTAATATAAGAACTTTACTTAGAATTAAAAAACAAAATAAGGGAAGAGATTTTGCACAAGAAGTTATAGTTAATGGTGGTGCCATAGATAGTAATAAATTAATTTCTCTATTAAACGAATCACCAGAAAACATAATGTCAAAATTACAAAGTACTATTTATTCAGATTTAATTAAAGAAGGATTTGAAGGATATATTGCAACAGAATCTGCAAGTCTTTTAGAGAAATTAAGTGATAACTATATCATGGAATTAATGAAAAATTCTAAGTTGGTTACATTTGGACCAGAAAAATTATTATCTTATATTTATGCCAAAGAAACAGAAATAAAAGTAATAAGAATTATAATGGTTGGCAAGCTTAATAATATTGCTGAGGAAGTAATAAGAGAAAGGTTGCGTGATATATATGCATAAGAAGATAGCCGTAGTTGGCGATAAAGATTCAGTTTTAGCATTTAAAGCTTTAGGAATAGATGTATTTCCAGTAGTGGAAGCTGATGAAGCAAGAAGAGCAGTAGATAATTGTGCGAGAAATAATTATGCAGTAATATTTGTTACTGAGCAAGTAGCTCAAAACATAGAAGAAACTATAGCACGTTATAACGAAGAAATACTTCCATCTGTAATATTAATTCCAAGTAATCAAGGTTCATTAAATATTGGACTTAAGAGAATTAGTGATAGTGTGGAAAAAGCTGTTGGCGTTAATATTTTATAGGAAGGTAGGTTAGTACGTTGAAGACCGGAAAGATAATTAAGGTTGCAGGTCCTTTAGTTGTTGCTGAAGGGATGGAAGAAGCAAATATATTCGACATGGTAAAGGTTGGAGATAAGGGTCTTATTGGAGAAATCATAGAAATGAGAAATGATAAGGCTTCTATCCAAGTTTACGAAGAGACTACAGGAATAGGGCCAGGAGACCCAGTATTTACTACTGGAGAACCATTAAGTATAGAATTAGGACCAGGTCTTATTGAATCAATGTTTGATGGGATTCAAAGACCTCTTGATGCTTTTGAAAAAGCAGCAAACTCACCATTTCTAAAAAGAGGTGTAGTTGTAAAATCATTAAATAGAGAAAGAATATGGACATTTAATCCTACAGTTAAAATAGGAGATATAGTAGAAACTGGAGATATTATTGGAACAGTTCAAGAAACTTCAGTTATTCTTCATAAGATAATGATACCTTATGGAATAAAGGGAAAAATAAAAGAAATTAAATCAGGAGATTTCACTGTAGTTGATACTGTTTGTATAGTAGAAACTGAAAAGGGTGATAAGGAAGTTACTTTAATGCAAAAGTGGCCAGCAAGAAAAGGAAGACCATATGCAAGAAAATTAAAACCAGATGCTCCTATGACTACAGGACAAAGAGTAATAGACACATTTTTCCCTGTGGCTAAAGGTGGGGCTGCATCAGTTCCAGGTCCATTTGGAGCTGGTAAGACAGTAGTTCAACACCAAGTAGCTAAATGGGGAGATACTGAAATAGTTGTATATGTTGGATGTGGAGAACGTGGTAATGAAATGACAGATGTTCTTAATGAATTCCCAGAACTTAAAGATCCAAAAACTGGTGAAAGTTTAATGAAGAGAACAGTGCTTATTGGTAATACTTCAAATATGCCAGTTGCAGCTAGAGAAGCTAGTATATATACAGGTATTACAATTGCAGAGTACTTTAGAGATATGGGATATTCAGTTTCAATAATGGCTGATTCAACATCAAGATGGGCAGAAGCATTAAGAGAAATGTCAGGAAGACTTGAAGAAATGCCAGGAGATGAAGGTTATCCAGCATATCTTGGATCAAGACTGGCTGATTATTATGAAAGAGCTGGTAAAGTAGTATGTTTAGGTAAAGACGGTAGAGAGGGTGCTGTAACAGCAATTGGAGCTGTATCACCTCCAGGAGGAGACCTTTCTGAACCAGTTACTCAAGCAACTCTTAGAATAGTTAAAGTTTTCTGGGGCCTAGATGCTCAATTAGCATATAAGAGACATTTCCCATCAATAAACTGGTTAAATTCATATTCATTATATGCAGACACTATTGATATATGGATGAATGAAAAAGTTTCATCAGATTGGTCAACTTTAAGACAGGAAGCTATGACTTTACTTCAAGAAGAATCAGGGCTTCAAGAAATAGTAAGCCTTGTTGGTATTGATGCACTGTCTGAAAATGATAGACTTAAATTAGAAGTAGCTAAATCAATTAGAGAAGACTATCTTCAACAAAATGCATTCCATGAAGTTGATACATATTCTTCACTAGATAAGCAATATAAGATGTTAAAATTAATACTTCTTTTCAGAAAAGAAGCAGAAAGAGCATTAAAAGCAGGGGTTTATTTAAATAAAATCTTAGGATTAGATGAAATTAGAGATAAGATTGCAAGAAGTAAATACATTCATGAAGATAATATAAATAAGATGGATGAAATTGCAGTAGAATTAAAATCTGCTATAGATACACTAATAACTGAAGAAGGAGGTGTTCTAGATGCTTAGAGAATACAAGACAGTAACAGAAATTGTAGGACCTTTAATGGTTGTTGAAGGCGTTGAAGGAGTTAAATATGATGAATTAGTTGAAGTAGAGCTTCAAACTGGTGAAATGAGAAGAGGTAAGGTTCTTGAAATTAATGGAACTAGAGCAATGGTTCAACTTTTTGAAGGTTCTTCAGGAATTAATTTAAAGGAAACAAAGGCTAGATTTTTAGGAAAACCACTTGAACTTGGTGTTTCAGAAGATATGCTAGGTAGAATATTTGATGGTATGGGACACCCTATTGATAATGGTCCTAATATAATACCTGAAAAAAGATTTGATATAAATGGAGAAGCAATTAATCCAGTATCAAGAGATTATCCATCAGAATTTATACAAACTGGGATTTCAGCTATTGATGGTCTTAATACATTAGTAAGAGGACAAAAATTGCCTGTTTTTTCAGCATCAGGACTTCCTCATGCTCAATTAGCAGCACAAATAGCAAGACAAGCGAGAGTTTTAAATTCAGATGCTAACTTTGCAGTTGTATTTGCTGCAATAGGTATTACTTTCGAAGAATCACAATTCTTCGTGGATGAATTTAATAAGACAGGAGCAATAGATAATTCAGTATTATTTATGAATCTTGCATCAGACCCAGCTATTGAAAGAATAGCTACACCAAGAATGGCTCTTACTGCAGCAGAATTTTTAGCTTATGAAAAGGGAATGCATGTACTTGTTATTATGACTGATATAACAAACTATGCAGAAGCTTTAAGAGAAGTTTCAGCTGCAAGAAAAGAAGTTCCAGGAAGAAGAGGATATCCAGGATATCTATATACTGACCTTTCAACATTATATGAAAGAGCAGGAAGATTAAGAGGAAAAGAGGGTTCTATAACTCAAATTCCAATTTTAACAATGCCAGAAGAAGATAAAACACATCCAATTCCAGACTTAACTGGATATATAACTGAAGGACAAATAATTCTTTCAAGAGAATTATATAAGAAGGGTGTTGTACCTCCAATAGATGTTTTACCATCACTTTCAAGACTTAAAGATAAGGGAATTGGTAAAAACAAAACTAGAGAAGATCACGCTGATACAATGAATCAATTATTCTCTGCTTATGCACAAGGAAAGCAAGCAAAAGAATTATCAGCTATTTTAGGTGAGTCAGCATTATCAGATACTGATAAACAATATGCTAAATTTGCAGAAGCTTTTGAAGAACAATATGTTTCTCAAGGCTTTACTACAAATAGAAGTATAGAGGAAACTTTAGAATTAGGATGGAAACTTTTGAAGATACTTCCAAAAACAGAACTTAAGAGAATTAGAGATGAATATCTTGAAAAGTATATGCCAAAGGGAGATGAAGAGTAGCCATGGCAAGATTAAATGTCAATCCTACTAGAATGGAGATGTCTAAGCTAAAGAAAAGATTAGCTACAGCAACAAGAGGACATAAACTTTTAAAGGATAAGCAAGATGAGCTTATGAGACAATTCGTTAATCTTGTCAAATATAATAATGAATTAAGAAAATCTGTAGAAGCAGAGCTTCAAGGAGCACTTAAGGATTTTGTTATGGCTAGAGCTGTTATGAGCTCAGAATTTTTAGAAGAAGCAGTAGCTTATCCAAAAGAAAGTATATCTGTTGAAGTAGGAACTAAAAATATAATGAGTGTTAATGTTCCTAAAATGGATTTTCATAGGCAGCTTGAAGGTGATGAAGGTAGTATATTCCCATATGGTTTTGCAACAACATCATCAGAGTTAGATGATTCTATTGCTAAATTATATAATATGTTACCTAAATTATTAGAATTAGCAGAAGTTGAAAAATCAACTCAGCTAATGGCAGATGAAATTGAAAAGACTAGAAGAAGAGTTAATGCCCTTGAATATATGACTATACCTTCATTACAAGAAACTATTAAATATATTAGAATGAAGTTAGATGAAAATGAAAGAGGAGCTTTAACTAGACTTATGAAAGTTAAAGATATAATACAAGCAAAAAGCTAACAAATTTATTGTATAATATAAAAAGAATAACAAAATGTGAAATGGGTATAAAACTATTAAATGAGTTTTATACCCATTTATAATTTTAAAAATAAATCGTCATCCTTTTGTCATTGATAAAAATAGGTGATAATAGTATAATTAGATAATAATTATTTACATAATAAAATAGCAGTAGGTTTTAAGGAGCATATTATGAGATATATTTTATCTTTAGTATTATCATTTTTAATAGTTTATTTTATAACACCCTGGTTAATGAAATTATCTACTAAATTTAGTTTTACTGATAAACCAACAAAAAGAAAAAAACATAATAAAGAAACTCCACTTTGTGGTGGATTAGCAATGTTTATAGGATTTTTTATAGTTTATTTTTTAATAAATAACTACACATTAACAAAGGAGAAAATTTGGATATTTATAGGGTCATTATTAATTTTAGTAATAGGATTAGTTGATGATTATTATAAAACTAGAGGAAAGGAATTTCCAATATACCCAAGATTGATAGTTCAATTAATAGCAGCATTTATAATATATAGTGCTGGAATTGTATTTAGAGGATTTACTAATCCCTTTACAGGTGAATATATAGTATTATCAAATATTTTACAATTAATATTAACAATTACATGGATATTTGGTGTAACAACAGTTATTAATTGGTCAGATGGAATGGATGGACTTGCTGGGGGATTGTCTCTCATATCATCTATTACCTTTGCAGGAGCAGCAATTATATTGAAACAAAGTGAGTCTATTACTATGTCACTAATTGTTTCTGGAGTTACACTTGGATTTTTAAAATATAATAGGTACCCTGCTAAGATTTTTATGGGAGATTCAGGTGCAAACTTTTTAGGTTTCATTTTAAGTATAATTGCTTTAGATGGAGCTTTTAAACAAGCTACATTAATGAGTATATTTATACCTATATTAGCATTAGCAATCCCTATTTTTGATAATCTCTTTGTTATAGTAAAAAGATTTATTGATGGAAAGCCAGTATATCAAGCAGATAGAAGTCAAATCCATTATAGATTAGAATCAAAGGGATTTACTCCAAAGCAAGTTGTAACATATATAAACATGGTTAGCTTAGCTTTTAGTTTAATATCAATTATTCTATTATTAATAAAAAATTAAGTATAAAATTCAGCTTTATAGCTGAATTTATTTTATATTAAAAAGTTTAAAAATTAGGAATATTTTAATTGCATTCTAATTATAATGTTAGGATGCAATTTTTTTATTTAATTAATATAACATATATGATAATATACAATATATGGAATATTTTGGATATTATTAAAGTTTGTTTGTGGGAGATGATTTAATGGACAGGTGTTGTAAGTTCAAAGATTTAGAATCATTTATTCAAGAAGGAAATGATGATGAAAGCTCCTTAATTGCAGTTTTACATCAGGCTCAGAACCTTTATGGATATTTGGGAAGGGAAGTGCAGGAGTATATAGCAGAAATGTTAAATATACCAGTTTCAAAGGTTTATGGTGTAATAACTTTTTATTCATATTTTTCTACCCAGCCAAAAGGAAAATATGTAATTAGTATTTGCACTGGAACTGCTTGCTTTGTAAGAGGAGCAAATGATATAGTAGAAGATTTCAGAAAAGTATTAGGTATAAAAGATGGAGAAACCACAGAAGATGGATTATTTACATTAGATACTTTAAGATGTGTAGGTTCTTGCGCTATTGCACCAGTAGTACTAGTTAATGACAAGGTTTATGGACATTTTACTAAAACTAAAGTTACTGAATTAATTAATGATTTAAGGGAGCAAGGCTGATATGGAAAAAATTATAGATTATAAAAAGCTATTACAAAGGGTTAGTGAATGTAAAAGTAAAATTGAAGTAAGACAAAATCCAGATAAGTTTAATAAGGGGAAAATAGAAGAAAGACATATATTAATTTGTGGTGGACCTGGTTGTAAAGCATCAAATGCAGATAAAATACAGGAAAGATTTAGAGAAGAGATAGAAAGATTAGGACTACAAGAAAAAATAAAAATCATAATGACTGGATGCTTTGGATTTTGTGCTAAGGGGCCAGTAATAGAAATTATGCCTGATAAGGTTTTTTATATTGAAGTTAAAGAAGATGATGTGAAAGAAATAATAGAAAGTCATATACTTAATGAGGAAGTGGTTGAAAGATTATTATATGAAGATAAAGATACTAAAGAAAGAATAAAAGTAAAAGAAGAAATACCCTTTTATAAGAAACAAGTTAAAATAGCTTTAAAAAATTGTGGAGTTATAGATCCAGAAAATATAGAAGATGCTTTGGCAGTTGGAGCTTATACTGCTTTAGGAAAAGCTATAACATCTATGACTAAAGAGGAAGTTATAAAAGAAGTTACTGAATCTGGATTAAGAGGAAGAGGTGGCGGTGGTTTCCCAACAGGTAGGAAATGGGAAGCTGCAAGAAGAGCTGAGGGAGATATAAAGTATGTAATTTGTAATGCAGATGAAGGGGATCCAGGAGCATTTATGGATAGAGCTATATTAGAAGGAGATCCTAACTGTGTATTAGAAGCCATGGCTATTTGTGGATATGCTATAGGAGCAAGTAAGGGATACATTTATATTAGGGCAGAGTATCCCTTAGCGGTGCATAGATTAAAGATTGCAATTTCTCAAGCTAGAAGTTTGGGGTTGCTTGGGGAAAATATATTAAATACTGGTTTTGATTTCGATATTGAAATTAAGTATGGTGCTGGAGCCTTTGTATGCGGAGAAGCAACTGCTTTAATACATTCTATAGAAGGACAAAGGGGAGAGCCTACTATGAAACCACCTAGAACTTCAGAAAAGGGATTATGGCAAAGACCTACTTGTGTTAATAATGTGGAAACTTTCGCAAACATTAGTCAAATAATTAACAATGGTGCTGGTTGGTATAGTAGTATAGGAGCAAAGAAATCCACAGGAACAAAGGTATTTGCATTAGCAGGAAATATTAATAATGTAGGATTAGTTGAAGTTCCAATGGGTATTCCACTAAGAGATATAGTGTATGAAATAGGTGGTGGATTATCAGATAATAAGGAGCTAAAAGCTATTCAAACAGGAGGACCATCAGGTGGATGTATTCCTATAGAATATTTAGATTTACCAATAGAATATGATACCCTTACTGACATTGGATCAATGATGGGTTCTGGAGGAATGATAGTAATGGATAAGGATAATTGTATGGTTGACATAGCAAAATTCTATTTGGAATTTAGTGTTGATGAATCCTGTGGAAAGTGCACTCCATGCAGAATTGGTAATAAAAGAATATTAGAAATAATAGAAAAAATAACTAAAGGAAAAGCTAAAGAAGAAGATTTAAATAAGTTAGAGGAACTTTGTCAAGTAGTTAAAGACACATCTTTATGTGGATTAGGTGAAGCTGCCCCTAATCCTGTAATTAGTACTATTAAATTTTTTAGAGATGAATATAAAGAGCATATAATAAATAAAAAATGTAAAGCTGGAGTTTGTAAACAGCTATTAAAATATGATATTACAGATGAGTGTATTGGATGTACTAAGTGTTTAAGAGCTTGCCCAATATTAGCTATTAAGGGAAAACTTAGAGAAAAGCATTTTATAGATAATGATAAATGTATAAGATGTGGATTATGCTTTGAAGCATGTCCCGCTAAAGCCATAGTTAAAACTAGCTTAGGAGGGGATAATTAATGGTTAATGCAAAGATAAATGGTATTAATATAGAGGTGGAGAAAGGGACAAGTATTTTAGATGCAGCAAAAGATGTAGATATAAGTTTACCAACTTTATGTAATTTCTATATGGTAGATGGAAAAACAAGAAATTGCAAAGGAACTTGTAGAGTATGTGTTGTTGAAATTGAAGGAAAAGAAGGGTTAGTACCTTCTTGTGCTACAGAAATAAAAGAAGGAATGTCTATAAGAACTAATTCTTTAAAGGCTATTAGAGCACGGAGAACTGTAACTGAACTCTTATTATCAGATCACCCTATGGACTGCTTAAAATGTGAAAAAAATAACATTTGTGAGTTGCAGAATTTAGCTGCAGAACTTGGAATATATGAAAATCCGTATGTAGGGGAAAGAAATAGATTTGATTTAGATATCTCTGAAGGATTCGTAAGAGATAGAGAAAAATGTATCCTATGTAGAAGGTGTGTAACAGTATGTAATGAGGTACAAAAAGTAAATGCTATAACAGTAGCTAATAGAGGATTTAAAAGTAATATTTCAACTTTTGGTGATGAAAGTATAAAAAATACTAATTGTACTTATTGTGGTCAATGTATAGCTGTTTGTCCTACTGGTGCCTTAAGAGAAAAAATGAAGTATCAAAAAGTTTGGGAAATATTAGATAGCGATAAATATGTTATAACACAAATAGCTCCAGCAGTAAGATATGCACTAGCAGAGGAATTTGGATTAGAATCTGGAAAATTATCTATAGGTAAAATAGTATATGCATTAAAAATATTAGGTTTTGATTTAGTATTTGATACTGATTTTGCAGCAGACTTAACTGTAATGGAAGAGGCTAATGAATTTTTAGAAAGATTTTTTTCAGATAAAAACTTACCTCTTATTACAAGTTGTTGTCCAGCTTGGATAAAGTATGCAGAAAATAACTATGGTAATAATCTAGATTTTCTTTCCACTTGTAAGTCGCCACAACAAATGTTTGGAGCCATTGCTAAAAATTATTTGCCAAATAAACTAGGATTAAATAAAGAAGATATAAGAGTTGTATCAATTATGCCATGTATATCAAAAAAGCAAGAAGCTAACAGAGTGGAAATGAAAGATGAAAATGGAACAAGAGATGTTGATATAGTAATAACTACAAGAGAACTTGCTAAATTAATAAGAGAAGCAGGAATTAATATAGTTAATCTTCCAGATAGAGATTTTGATAATCCTTTAGGAGTAGCAAGTGGAGCAGGTGCTATATTTGGAGCCAGTGGTGGAGTTATGGAAGCTGCTTTAAGAACATCTTATGAATGGATTACAGGAGAAAATTTAGAAAAAGTTGACTTTGAAGCTGTAAGAGGTCTAGATGGTATTAAAGAAGCTAAAATAGATTTTAATGGTAAAGAAATAAATATAGCTGTAGTTAGTTCTCTTGGAAATGCAAAGAAAGTAATGGATGATGTAAGAAATGGAAAATCAAAATATCAATTTATAGAAGTTATGGCTTGCCTCGGAGGATGTATTAATGGAGGTGGCCAACCTTACATTAAAGCAAATAGAGAAATATTAAAAAGTAGAATGGAATCTATTTATATGGAAGATAAGGAAAAGTCAATTAGAAAAGCCCATGAAAATCCAATGATAAAAGAACTTTATAATGAATACCTCATTAAGCCTAATAGTGATATAGCTCATGATATTTTACATGTCAAATACAAAAAATAGTATTATCTAATAAATAGGGGGATTTATTTAAATATATTTCCCTATTTTTTTGTTTTTTTCAACTAAAATATATATAATCATATTTATTTAATAAAAATATAAAAAAGTTATGGAAAAGAATAACAGTTGATAGTATAATTGTTGTATAAAAATTAAATATAATTAATATTATGTTTAATATATTTATTTACATTAAAGTAAAAGGTGAATACTTAACTATGTTAGAAACAATAATTATTTCATTAATATTTTGTAAAGTAAAGAAATTTAAGATAAAGCCAATATTTAAAAAATGGGCTATATACCCAGTTATATTTATGGAAGTAGTTTATTTAATTGTACAAGCTAATATTTTTAGTGAAAATTATAGTATGATTAAGTATGTAGGGACATTAAAAACATTATATCTATGTTCCTATTTACCACTTATATTTACTTATAAGCAATATGTTTCAGCTATAGTAGGATCAATATTTGTTGTTATAGGAGGAATATTAAATGATCTAGCAATTTCTGCAAATAATGGATATATGCCTGTATTCCCAAGCCTTTCATATTTAACTGGATATGCCAAAGTTGATTCTTTTGCAAAGGTCCAGGATATTCATATATTAGGGGATGCTTCAACTAAATTAAAGTTTTTAACTGATATATTTGATATTGGGTATAGCGTTCTTAGCCTAGGAGATATATTTATAAGAGGATTTGTATTTATTATTATATATAATACAGTAAAATATATAAATTTAACTAATGAAAACAGTATCAAATAATTCGATAAAAAGGAGACGTAATATGTTACAATTAAAACCAATAGAATTTCTATTAAGAGCATTACCAGAAGGTTTTTTAGTTATATTAGCAATTTATATTTTTTCTAAAACAAAGATAAATAATAAAAAGTATGTAATTACAAGTTTAATATTTTCTTTAATTACATACACCGTTAGAATGCTACCAATAAATTATGGGGTACATATAGTTCTATCTATATTATTTTTATTATTAATTGTAGTTTCTTATAATAAAATAGAAGTTTTAGTTGCTATAAAAAGCATTATATTTATATACTTGATACAGTTTGTATCAGAAGCAATAAATGTTTTAATACTTACCTTTATGAATATTGATTTAAATATTCAATTTGAAAATCCAATTTACAAATCAGTCATGGGGATTCCTTCCTTGATAATTACTGGAATTATAATATTAATATTCTATATAATTAACAATACGATAAGGAAGAATAAAAAAGTATGAATTTAGAATTATTAAGTAAAAAAATATCTAATGATTTAAAGGAAGAATTAAAATTAGATGAAGACAAAAGAAGTATTATTGAATATGGAATATTTGCTTTTTTTCAAATGGGACTTTCAATATTATTGGTAGCCATAGTTGGTTTAATATTTAATGTAATGTTTGAAGCCTTAATAATATCTTTTTCTGGAGCTATTTTAAGGAAATTTTCAGGTGGAGCCCATGCAAGTACTTCAATTAATTGTTCAATATTGGGCGTATTAATTTCTGTTATACCAGCATATATATTACAAAAAATATTTTTAAATGTGAATTATACAACTATTATAGGAGTTTTATTATATATTATTTCATTAATAATTATTTATAAATTAGCACCAGTGGATAGTCCTAATAAACCAATAAAAAAGAAGGAAAAAATAAAAAGATTAAAAAGAGGATCTATTATTATTTTATCTATTTATATGATTGTAGTATTTATCAACATAAGTATTTATTATATTAAAGATATTAACTCATTGTTAGTTTATTGTTTTTGTATTTATGTAGGTATATTATGGCAAGTTTTTACTTTGACAAAATATGGTCATATTATAGTTAATAAAATAGACTCTTTATTAATAAAAATTCTTAAAATAATAAGGAGGAAAAATGAAAAAGTTAAATAATAAAGTATTAATGGCTGTTGCAGCTTTTGCTACAGTAATTGCATCTGTAGTATCAACTTCAGCTTGTTACTGGTTAATGTTTCAACCAGAAGAGCCTAAAGCTTTAAGAGATGAATAATTAAATAAAGGTCGGATTTTTCCGATCTTTATTTGGCATAGAAAGAGATGATGACTATGGTAAGTATGAAAAATAACAGATTAAAAGAAATAAATGATATGGTTTCAATAGTAAAATTAGCCTCATTAATGTTTACTGGAATTATATTTTTTCAATATTTTTTTAATGAAGATAAAATAAAGGGGAATTTTATTTATGTTCAGTCAGCTTCTACAGTAATAATGATAACTGTATTAATATTATTATTTATATATATTTTATGGTCATTTCCTACAACAAATAGAATGAATAAAAAAAGTTATAAATATATAATGTTTATAGAAAATTTGGTTTTTATTGCTATATTTTTTGTGGCAATAATTTTTTCTGGAACTAATGAAAGTGAATATAAATATATATTTTTATTCATAATAATGACTTCAACTATACAACTTGGGTTAAAAAATGGGATAACAGTTGCTATAATATCATCAGTTTTAATATTAGCAATGGATATTATTTGCTTTAAAGATGCAGGTGGAGTTAATAAATATTTTCAAAATGATTTAATATTGTCAGGAATATTTATTTTAACTGCATGGCCATTAGGTTTTTATGTAAAGATTGAGGGAGAGCATATAAATAAATTAGAAGAACTTGTAAATAAGGATGGGTTAACTGAAGTTTATAATCATAGGTATTTTCATGATAAATTAAAAGAGAAAGTAGCATTATCAAAGAAAAGTAATAAACCTGTTTCTATGGTATTTGTTGATATAGATTATTTTAAGCATTACAATGATTTAAACGGACATCAAATGGGAGATGAAGTTTTAAAAACTATAGGGAAAATATTGAGAGAAAATTTAAGAGAAAATGATATATCAGCTAGATATGGTGGAGAAGAATTTGCAATTATTTTACCTGATACCACTGAGGATGAAGCTGTCCTTATAGCAGATAAAATTAGAAGAATTATAGAAAGTACTAAATTTGTAGGTGAAGAAAACCAGCCTAATGGTGTTTTAACTGCTTCTATGGGTATATCTGTTTATCCAGATAAAGCAAAGGATGATGTTACCCTTATAAAAAGTGCAGATGATGCATTATATAGAGCTAAGTTCTTTATGAAAAATAGAGTTGAAACATACACATCTATATTAGATGAAATAAGTGCAGATATAGATAAAGAAGATATAGAGTTAGTTGCATCTATTAAGACATTAATTAGTGTAATAAATGCTAAGGATAGATATACATATGGACATTCTGAAAGAGTTGTTCTTTATAGTAGATTGCTAGCTGAAAAACTAAAATTAAATGAAAAAGATAAGAAAATACTAATTTATAGTGCTTATATGCATGACATAGGTAAGATCAATATTTCTAAGGAAATTTTAACTAAAAGGATGCCTTTAAATGACGAAGAATGGGAAACACTTAAGAAACATCCTGAAGATGGTATAGAAATTATTAGACCAGTAAAGTCCTTAGAAGCTGTTATACCTATAATATTACATCACCATGAGAAATATAATGGTACAGGATATCCAAGGAACTTAAAAGGAAATGAAATTCCTTATTTGGCTAGGGTGCTTTGCGTTGTAGATAGCTTTGATGCTATGACTTCAAATAGGCCTTATAATGTTAGAAAGACATATGATGAAGCAATAGAAGAAGTTAGAAAATATAAAGGGATACAATTTGATCCTGAAATAGCAGAAAAATTTATAGAAGTAATTAATGAGAATAAAAATAAATTAGACACTTTAATTTAATAAAGTTGGGGGTGAAAGTTTTGAAAATAGGTATAATTGGATTAGGAAATATTTGTGAAAAAGCATATTTACCAGTTGTTACATCTTTAGATGATGTAGAATTAATTTTTTGTACTAGAAATATAAATAAGCTTAAGTATTACTCAGAGAAATACAGAGTTTCAGAATATGTAGCTTCAGTTGATGAATTAATAAATAAAAATATAGAAGCAGCATTTATTCATACAGCCACGGAAAGTCATGCAGAAATAATCGAGAAATTATTAAATAATAATATTCATGTATATGTTGATAAACCTATAAGTTATAGTTATGAAGATGCTGTTAGATTATCAAATTTAGCTAAATCAAAGAATAAAATATTTATGGTTGGATTTAATAGAAGATTTGCACCTATGTATTCTAATTTAGAAAATATGGGATTGCCAACAATAATAAAATTAGAAAAAAATAGACTAGATAGCCCTAAGGATCCAATTGTTTTTGTATTAGATGATTTTATACATGTTTTAGATACAATTAGATTTTTAGCAAAAGATAATTTAGAAGTATTAAATGTTTCTGGTAAAAAGAAGGATGGATTATTATATAATTTAATTGTCACTTTAGGAAATGATAAAACTACTTGTATTGCTATGATGAATAGAGAAAGTGGAGCAAATGAAGAAGTGCTAGAGTACTATACTTCAGGAACAAAAGTAATAGTAAAAGACTTAGTTAACTCTAATGTATTGTCGGAAAATACTGAAAAGTTACTAAAATTTAATGACTGGGATACTATTCTTTACAGAAGAGGCTTTGAAGTTATAATTAAGGAATTTATAAAGGCTGTCAAAGATCACAATCAAGATAATCTGCCAATAGAGGATTCATTAGAAACTCATAAATTATGTTTTGAAATACTTAATAAAATACATGAAATTAAGGAAGTGAAATAATCACTTCCTTAAATTTTTACTTCTTTTTTATTTAATCTTTTATTAGTATAATCCTTAATAAGCTGGTAAGCTACACTGAATAGAGGAATT
>Ga0129315_1000334_pt1 | contig 44915 bp, 33 predicted proteins | sample Cm827metagenome_FD_94432 | JGI IMG/M metagenome (GOLD analysis project Ga0129315, IMG submission 94432) | Eastern black-and-white colobus group fecal microbial communities from Wisconsin, USA - Cm827 metagenome | ecosystem: Host-associated > Mammals > Digestive system > Large intestine > Fecal... | reverse complement strand
GCTTCTGTAAGCTCATCCGCACAGATTACGGACTTCCCATGAAAGAAGCAGCCATTAAATAAATCTGCAAAGTACTGCTTATTCTGCAGATACTCCTGCATACATGTATCATATTTTCCCATAGATCTCCTCCTTTTCGTTCTTTCCCCTGCATATTTAGCAAAATACCGCTGTGCTTTCTGCTCTTTATTTCAAAATGCGCATAACAGTATCCCATACCCGTTCTCATCCCTATAGCTCTGATTCATTACAAACAGGGTAACGATTTTCAGCATAAATTATAGGAAACAGTTTCATCCTTTCTATAGGGGGGGGATGACCAACATGAAGTAACTTGCCGAAAAGCACATATATTTATTAGCCAATATGCACCATCCGACAGCTTATGAATAGGCATGTCTGAACCGTTACAATTGTAGAAACATGATATCTGCACGATATAAGTGCCTTTATTTGAGTTAGAAGATATAGATAATTGATTGCAATTTCTTTCCTATGCTCATCTGATTAATAAAATCAGCATAGCAGAACTTTTAGTAAATTTCAATAGTTTTTTATTTATTTTCATAGAAATTTTGTTGATCTATAACAATTCAGCCATGCAGATCTGCTCGGCCGCACCAATCAGAAGAAACCCTACCCGGAAGAAAATTAAAAGAAACCGCTGCTTTCATTCTCAGCACTTATCTGAAAACGAAAGCCCGGTTTCTTTTTATTTCACTTCATTAATTTCATATTCTTTATTTCACAATCAGAATTTTCTCCCCCGGGCGGACCTCCTGCGAGGTCAGGTTATTCGTCTGCATCAGAGTTTCGATCGAAACATAATACCGCTTTCCGATATCCCACAGACTCTCTCCTTCCTTCATCCGGTAGACCGCGATTCCCGGAAGCGCCGACTGCTTCTCCAAATCAAGCGGAGAAAGTGTGATCTGCTCTGCCACCTGTTCCTCCCAGGCTGCAAAAAGATCCCCGCGGAATAAAATCACACATTTTACATCCACTTCATCCGTATCAATCACCGATACGGCAATCTGCTCCATCTGCGGCTGCACGAAGCTGATCGTTCCCGGCATCATTCCTTCTGCCTCTAAAAGATACTCAAACGGAACTTCCCCGCGGATCACTCCGAACCGCTTATCCTCGTTACTGTCTTCATACAGAATCCGCAGCTTTATCTGACCGCTTAAACGGATTCCGTTCTCTGTTTCCTCCTGCTCATCCAGAATCAGATCTCCCGTCGTATGGATTACCCGGTAAATACCAGCACCTTCCTGACCTGCCTTAAAGTGTCCGGAAACCTTGCATTTTCCATTTGCCCTTGCCAGGAGCCTGCGGAAGGTAATGGGCTTACTGCTTTCCTCTACCTCATTGGATACCCCGTATACGTCCCCGATCATTTCCACGTTTTCTTCTTCGTAAATGCAATAGAATATCCGGATTCCCAGATCCGCGAAAAGAATCCTCTCTTCACCGTCATAATCCGGCCGGATGGACAGCTCACCGTTTTCTACTTCATATTCAATCACCGGAATCATTCCCTCCCGGCAGCCGGGACATTCCACACTTCCGGAAAAGGGCACCGCTGTCTCATAATGATAAAGCTCCTCCTTTTCTCCATCTCCTGCATACATGCAGAATACCTTCAGTTCCCCCTGCACTGCAATTTTATCATCCAGTATCCGGAAATCCAGATTCACCGGCTCTGCATCCCAATATACCAGACTCCTGATATTCGGAAAGCTTCCCGGAATTTCAATTTCTTCCTTAATCGGGAAAATATCCTGATTCTTCATCGCAAGCGTTGCTATTTCCACAGATCTGCGACGGTATTCCACCTGTTCGTCACCCGATAAAGCAACCGGAATGTCTTCTTCCATCACCTCTTCGCGCACTGCATGAAAAACCATAATTGCACGTACGCTGAGCTTTCTCGAATTAATCAGGGAAATTCCAAGCTCCTCTAAAACTGCCTTCACATATACATGCTCGCCTGCACGAAGTCCCTCCATCTGCAGCTTTTCTTCAAATGGGATACTGCCCTCCATCTGAGAGACCGGAATTCCGTCCCGGTTTCCTTCGGTCAGATACAAAGCCTTGAAATGCAGTTTTCCCTTAACAGTTACTGCATCTTCAAAAGAGCTGACCTCCTCTATTGTAATTTTTCCTCTATCCAAAAGAAGTTTATCCGCATCTTTATTGGTGTCCGGAATGATCACATTGTCTTCCAGCACAACCTGCTTCGACGCATGAAGCCTGGGTGTTTCCATATGTAAGGAACGCTTTTGAAGCTCCATAAAAATCCCTCCGTAGGTTTACTTATTCACATTGTATTCCTACGGAGGGTTGTTTATTCACAAAATTCATAACTATTCAAAGCTATGCAATTTGTGTCAATATGTCTGTTCCGATCCTTGAAAATTTTTAATTCACAGCTCCAATCAGCTCCTGAATATCTTCTACGCCATACTTTGTCATATACTGTTCGATTCCTTCTATGATCTCAACAGTTGCATATGGATTCATAAAGTTCACCGCCCCGACAGAAACGGCTGTTGCTCCGGCAAGCAGGAATTCGATCGCATCCTCGGCTGTTGCAATGCCGCCCATACCAATCACCGGGATTTTAACCGCATGGGAGGCCTGATAAACCATACGCACTGCGACCGGCTTGATCGCAGGACCGGACATGCCGCCCGTCCTGTTCGCCAGTGCAAAGGTTCTTTTATGAATGTCAATCTTCATTCCTGTGATCGTATTAATCAGGGAAATCGCATCTGCCCCTGCTGCCTCTGCTGCCTTTGCCATCTCGGTAATATCCGTTACATTCGGACTCAGCTTCATAATAATCGGCTTCCTGGCCACATTTTTAATCTTCGAGGTAATATCAAACAGGCAGTCTGCCTTCTGTCCAAAGGCAATCGCGCCCTCCTTGACATTCGGACAGGACACATTAATCTCCAACATATCCGCCGCACTGTCATTTAACTTTTCCACAACCTCCAGATAATCTTCCACAGTTTTTCCACAGACATTCACGATAATCTTCGTGTCATACTGCTGTAAAAAAGGAATATCCCGCTTTAAAAACACATCAATTCCCGGATTTTGTAATCCGATGGCATTCAGCATCCCACCGTAAACCTCCGTTACACGCGGTGTCGGATTGCCGGGCCACGGTACATTGGCAACTCCCTTCGTCACAACGGCTCCCAAACGGTTCAGATCTACGAAATCACCATATTCCATACCGGAGCCAAACGTTCCCGATGCCGTCATCACCGGATTTTTAAAGGTTACTCCTGCGATTGTTACACTTGTGTTCATTTAGATCTCAACCTCCTCAGCCAGAAATACAGGTCCCTCCGTGCAGATTCTTGCATTATGAACCTGTGAATGTTCGTCTTTCTTCGTCGTCCTGCACACACATCCAAGACAGGCTCCGATTCCACAGGCCATATGCTCTTCCAGTGAAATGTATGCCGGAATAGCCCGCTCCGAAGCCTCCTGCCTGATGGCCCGCAGCATCATCATCGGACCACACGCCATCATCACGGATGGCTGTACGCCGGTTTCCTTTAATGCAGTGAGGACATTTCCCTTCGTTCCTACACTGCCATCTTCGGTTGCTACATAAACCGTGCCGTATTTTTCAAAATCCTCCTTCAGGAACAGATTACTGTCGCGGTATCCGATAAAAACAGAGGGCTTCCTTCCTGCTGCCGCAAGCTCCTTAGAAAGCTGCAGCATCGGGGGGATCCCGATTCCTCCGCCATACAGGGTGATCTCCGTAAACTCCGGATTCTTTGCAAGAAGCTCAGAAACCCTGTATCCGTTTCCGAGGATCCCCAGAATCTCTACCGTATCTCCCTTTTCAAAGGAAGAAAACTCCTTCGTGCCCTTTCCTGCAACGCGGTATACCAGCCGCAGTGCCGTCTTGTCCTCATTCACCTCACAAATACTGATCGGGCGTGGAAGAAGGGTTGCGGCATTTTTCGGATAAACTCCGATAAACTGACCGGCACCTGCCTCCTTCGCAAGCTCTGTTGCAAGCCACAGATCATAAATTCCTTCTGCCAGCATCTGCTGTGAAAGCACGATCGCTGTTTGTTTTGCTTTTTTACTCATAATTGCTTTTCCTTCAATGACTCCAAACCGGAGCATTCATTGAATCTTTCCTTTCCCTGATTTCTTTCATAAAACTACTGTTTCGCAGCGTAATTTATTCATATAATGCCTGTTCAGATCCTCATTCGCAAACTTGCCGACAGGCAGCTTTCCTTTTGCTCATGCGGTTACATCTCCATATATAATCTGTCAAATATACTCGCGAATGCAAGCATTCCAATCATCTTTACCAGATTTGCATGACTCTGGATATTTCCCATATAATTACTTCCGATATACGATCTGCCCGCCACAGATAGTCGCATGTACCACTCCCGGAAGCTCCTCTCCGATAAAAGGAGAATTTGCAGATTTCGATGCAAAATCCTGAACCCTCCAGGTTTCTTCCGGATCAAAAATCACCAGATCTGCCGTCTTCCCTTCCTCCAGCGTTCCTCCCTGCAAGCCATACAGTGCACAGGGTGCCGTACTCATTCTCTGTATCAGCTGCGGATAGGCAAGCCTTCCTTTCTGTACCAGTTCGCGGATCCCTAAGGACAATGCAGTTTCCAGACCGATAATTCCACTGGGGGCCTCCGTAATCGGTTTTTCTTTCTCTTCTTTGCTGTGCGGCGCATGATCGGTTGCAATCAGATCAATTGTGCCATCCTGAAGTCCCGCTATAATTGCCTGCCGATCCTCCTCTTCCCGAAGCGGTGGATTCATCTTTGCAAGCGTTCCCTTCGCAATAACTGCATCCTCCGTCAAGGTAAAATGATGTGGGGTTGCCTCTGCGTGAACATCTGCACCTGCAGCCTTGCCCTTTCTGACAAGCTCTACGCCCTCTTTCGTACTGATATGCTGGATCACAACCGTTGCTCCCGTCTGAAGTGCCAGCCGGATATCTCTCTCAATCATGGTGATCTCCGCATCCCGCTTCGATCCTCCAATTCCATAAAAGGCTGCTGCCTTACCGGCATTCACACCATTATTCTGAATATACTCCGGATCCTCTTCATGGAAGCTGATCGGCTTATGGTAAAAGGCCGCCTGCTCCATCGCCTTTGTGACCATCTCTTCCGACAGGATCGGAACACCATCATCCGTGAAGCCTACTGCTCCTGCCTCACTTAACTGTTCCATATTCACAAGCTCTTTTCCAGCCATTCCCATGGTTACATTCGCGCAACTGTGAATATGGATTCCGGTCTGTGCCCCCTTTTGAAGAACATATTGCAGGGTCTCCACCTGATCCACGCATGGCTTCGTATTTGCCATCAGCACGATCTGCGTATAGCCACCCTTCTTCGCGGCCTCCGCTCCCGACAGAATATCCTCCTTATATGTAAATCCCGGATCCCGGAAATGCACATGCGTATCCGCAAGCCCCGGTGCAATCAGCATTCCCTTTGCGTCAAAGACCCCGGATCCGCTTTCTTCCTCCCCATCGGTACATCCGTTTTTCTTCTCTCCGCAGCTGCAATTCTCATCCAAAGAGTTCTCACTCCTTCTTACAATCCTTGCAATCACGCCATCCTTAACATACAGATCTGCCGGATATACTGCATCTTCTATAGGATCTATGATCTTACCATTCTTAATTATCAGCATATAATTCCTCTTTTCTATACTAAATATTTGCTAATCCAGATCCTCCATAGCTTCTGAGAAGCTGCTATACCTCTTCGTGTCAGGATCTTTACTAATTCTTTTTGCCTCTTCCATTGCCTCCAGAACCTCAGATTTATACTGCGGAACTACCACATCAAAAGGAAGTCCTCCACGCATAACACACTGTCTGAGAAATACATTCATTGCTCCAGACATGTCCATTCCTAATTGTGCAAAAAGCTCTGTAGCCTGTTTTTTTAAATCTTCATCAATTCTTACCTGCGTAGGTACTGTAGCCATATAAACACCTCCCATACTAACATCTGACTATAGTATACACTCATCTCTTAATTCATATTATATGAATCAGTCCCATTTTTGTCAACGATTTGCTTTACATTGTAATGCAATTGTGTCATATTGGTTCACCTTGCAAAAAGTCATTACATTTAACCGCATTTATTCATAACCCAATTTTAAAAAACATAAAATAAACCAATTCTTAATTTTAATTTCGAGGTTTTCCATGAAAAACTTGATTTTTTTCCACTCCCTTCCAAATAAAATGCTTCCAAGGCTTCTTTCCGTATTTTGCCTGCTTGTCCTTTTGTTCATGACTGCCTGCGCAGGCAAGAACCAGAAAGATTCCCTTGCACGGATCAAAAATCTGGAATTCACCGTTTTGTCCGAAGATGCCATTCCGGAAGAGATGCAGAAGGTCATTCAGGAAAAACATCCCAACCCCTTCAAGATCACCTATTCTGACAACGGCTCCCTCTACATTGGAATCGGTTACGGCGAACAGCCTACCGGTGGCTTCGGTATCACCGTAAATGACCTCTATCTCACAGAAAATGCCATTTACTTTGACACTACACTCCTTGGTCCCTCCCCCGACAATGAAACTCCGGTCAATGACACCGCTTCCTATCCATATCTTGTAATTAAGACTGAGTATATTGACGAACCGGTCGTATTCAAATAACGTACAAAAAGGTAACTGTTCAGCCATGACCATTCATAAGCTGCCCTTAGTGAGCAAGCTCCCACGGTCATCTTATACAATCATTTCTGCACGGCTGAATAGTTACTCACATTTTTTTACAGTTCAGCCATGACCATTCATAAGCTGCCGGATTGTACAGATTGCCTTACAAATATACGTGTTTTCCGGCAGCTTATTTCATGTCGGGCGTCCGCCCTATAGAAATGATTGTATGAGCTGCCCTTAGTGAGCAAGCTCCCACGGTCATCTTATACAATCATTTCTGCACGGCTGAACTGTTACACAAAAAGACCATGGCGCAAGCAGTGTATCTGCACCTGCTCACGCCACGGTCTTCTGTTGTAATTTTCTTTTATCAAATGCTTCAAACTTTTAGGGAGATTTACATTTTATTCTTTCCAATATTACCAATCTTTAATCACTGTTACGGATTTTTACTGGGCATTCATCTGTTTTCCAAGCGTAACCTGTACATCCTTGGACTGATATCCGGTCGGACTTCCCTGCATAATGGTCAGGGTCACAACATCACCGGCCTGGTAATAGTTCATCTCTTCTTTTAGTTCTTCCATGGTTTCTACGGTTTCGCCATTAATTGCGGTAATAATATCGCCACGGACAAGTCCGGCTGCGGCTGCTCCCGAATTATCGGCTACAGAAGAAACGTAAACCCCCATCGGGATCCCATAGACCTCGGAATACTGCGCTTCGACATTCACACCGGTAATACCGAGAACGCCCTTATTGGCTTCATCCACCTTCAGTCTGGTTTCCTTCTGCATCAGTTCTTCAATAATCGGCTTTGCATCGGAAATCGGAATTGCATAGCCCATACCTTCTACGGTGCTTCCACCAATCTTGTTGGAATTAATACCGATCACTTCACCTTTGGTATTCAGTAATGCACCACCGGAATTACCGGGGTTAATTGCTGCATCGGTCTGGATAAAGGTATTAATCTGGGAATCCCCGGTCTGACCCTCCTGTGAAGTAACAGCGATTGGACGATTCAAAGCACTGACAACACCGGTTGTTACGGATTGACCATAACCTAACGCATTACCAATGGCGATAACAGGTTCACCTACTGTCAGATCATCAGAGCTTCCTAACGATGCAATTGAAATCTGGTTCAGGGTATCCTCCCTGATATCGGAGAGCTGGACTGCCAGTACTGCCAGATCCTTATCCGCATCGGTACCCTTGATCTGTGCCTGTACCTGTTCCTCGTCGACAAACTGTACCGACAGGGTATCAGCGGATTCTACAACATGATAGTTCGTAACAATTAACAGCTCGCTGTCATTTTCACCAACAATGATGCCGGAGCCGGAGCTTACTGCTTCACTGCTGTATTCCTGTCCGAAGAATGTTCCACGCTGTACATAGGTATTGCTCACCGATACAACGGACGGCATCACTGCTTTTACCACCTGTGTGACATCCGTAACGACTGCCTCTGTCTGCGTCTGTGGTGTCAGATTATCCAATGTCTGTTTAATGCTGCCGGAGGATGCCTCTGCCGCATCGGAGCTGCTGTCCGGAAGCAGCACATCCTCTGCTGCATCTCCTGATCCGGAAGCCTCTGCTAAGGTACTGTCACTGTCCTGTGAGGAATTTCCCATCATTGCGGAAAAAGCACTTTTGGCACGGGTAAATCCGTCATGCACTGCATCCACTGCCTGAAAACCGATTCCTGCAAAGACACCAAATACCAGTCCACAGCACAGACCTGCTAAAACTTTTTTTCCAAATCCACCGGATTGCTTTTTCTGTTTTACGGGTTTTGCCTGCTGATAATTCATCTGCGACTGCTGAAAATTGGTTGAAGAGGTCTGGTAATAATTGGTTCCCTGCGTTCCCGAAGAGGAATTCTGGTTCTGATTTACCTGTCCCTGATTCATCTGGTTCTGGTTTGTATAATAATTATTTGTATATCTATTCTCATCCATGATAACTGCCTCCTTTAAAACCTTTCCTTAAAACCTTTCCTTTCTTCTATGATTCACAGTATAGAAAACAAATGTGTTGAAATTGTGTCTTAAATATGATCCTTTTGTGTTATTTAAAAAATTCCGCATCCCTTTTTGAAGATGCGGAATTCTCTGTTTTATTTATATATGGATTTTCTTACTCTACGGTTACAGACTTTGCAAGGTTACGGGGCTTATCAACATCAAGTCCCTTACCAATGGATACATAATAGGCAAACATCTGGAATGGAATAATCGCCAGTGAATTGGTGAAGTACCTGTTCGTCTGCGGAATATAAAGTACATAATCGGCAGTATCCTCAATATCATCATGTCCGGCCGTTGTGAGTGCTAATACAAATGCACCTCTTGACTTCACTTCACGGATGTTGCTGATGGTCTTTTTATACAGATCCTCCTGAGTCAGGGAAGCCATAACCAGTGTTCCATCCTCAATTAAGGAAATAGGACCATGCTTTAATTCACCTGCTGCGTAGGCCTCAGAATGCATATAGGTAATTTCCTTGAGCTTTAAAGAGCCCTCCATGGATAACGTATAATCCAGGCCTCTTCCGATAAAGAAAACGCTCTTTGCGGCCACATAACGGTTGGCAAACCGCTGAATCCTGGTCTTATTACCAAGAAGCAGTTCAATCTGCTCCGGCAGACGGCGGAGATCAAAAACAAGCTGCTGATACTCCTCTTCCGAAATTGTACCCTTAACTCTGGCAAACTTCATTGCCAGCAGATAAAGCGCAATCAGCTGTGCAGAATACGCTTTTGTGGACGCAACCGCAATTTCCGGTCCTGCCCAGGTATACATGACGCTGTCTGCTTCTCTTGCGATGGAGGACCCAACCACATTTACAATACCCAGTACCTTGGCTCCACGTGCCTTGGAATCGCGGAGTGCCTGTAAGGTATCGGCAGTTTCTCCGGACTGGCTGATGACAATCACCAGCGCTCCCTCTTCGATGATCGGATTCCGGTAACGGAATTCGGATGCCATATCAACCTCTACAGAAATCCGTGCCATGGATTCAATAACATATTTTGCTGTCATACCGGCATGATATGCGGTACCACATGCCACAATATGAATACGGGAAAGCTTCCTGATTTCTTCATCGGTCATACGGAGCTCTTCAATCTCCACATTGCCATCCTTCATATGCTTTTCAAAGGTCTCACGGACTGCTCTGGGCTGATCGTAGATCTCCTTTAACATGAAATGCTCATATCCGCCCTTTGCAACCGCTTCTGCATCCCAGTCCACATGAGAAGGTGTCTTCTGGATCTCTTCTTCGTCTACGGTATAGAAATGAATCTCATTTTCCTTTAATGCAACGACTTCCTGATTATCAATATAATAAACTTCCCTGGTATACTTCAAAATTGCGGGCACATCCGATGCAATAAAGCTTCCCTCACTGCTTGTTCCTACAATCAAAGGACAGTCCTTACGTACTGCAAAAATTTCCTCCGGATGATCTGCAAACAGAATGCCGAGAGCATAGGAACCTTCCACACGGTGAAGCACCTTCGTAATTGCCTCTAACGGATTCCCTTTATAATAGTAATCAATCAGCTGCACCAGAACTTCGGTATCGGTATCGGATACAAATTTGTAGCCACGATTTATAAGCCGCTGCTTTAACTGCTGATAGTTCTCAATAATTCCATTATGTACGACAGCAATCGTCCCATCCTGATTATCGTGCGGATGTGCATTAATATCCGTTGGCTTTCCATGCGTTGCCCATCTGGTGTGTCCGATTCCGACACAGCCCGGCATCGTCTCTCCGCCTCTTGTCATATTCTCAAGCACCTGCAGTCTGCCTGCTGCTTTCTGAATATTAATCTTCTCTCCATCAAAAACTGCCATACCGGTTGAATCATAACCACGGTACTCAAGCTTTGCAAGTCCCTCTAAAATAATCGGGGCAGCCTGATGTTTCCCAATATAACCAACAATTCCACACATATCTGATCCTCCAAAATCATCTTAAATATACTTATATCATTTTTCAGCCTTGCTGACAACCCTCTTCCCGGTCAGCATTCACAGCGTCAGTCCCAATAGCTGTGGTTCATACTGCACCGCTTTATGAACCATGCAGGGAATTTCTGATAACGTTTTCCAAGAAAATATCCGATGTATTTACATCCACTCTGCCAGATCAGCTTCACAATCAGCCATGGCTTATGAAGCTTCAAAAGATACCGGCAGGTCTGTAAAACCAGTTTTCTGCCTTCGGATTCTGCCCGGATCCCGCTAAATTCCTCCGGGAACTGTGCATGCGATACGCCCAGATCGAAATTCCGGTGAAGCTGCTCTATTCCACTGTAATTGTGTGAATGAATCACCTCTGCCTTTGCCGTATAGGAAATCGCATATCCGGCATCAATCAGATGCCTTGCATAGATCATGTCCTCATTAAAAATCGTATGATCCGGGAATCCTCCCAATTCGTCAAAATAACTTCTCCGGTAGGCTGCGCACACATTGGAGGCAAAAAAGGTCTTAATACCAAGCTCCGGCAGATCCTTTGCAGTTTTAATCCTTTCCTTTTCCGGATAATTAAAGCTTCGAGTGTACCTCTCAATGATCCCGCAATCCGGATCCGGAAGCTGTCTTGCATAGGAAATCCCTATACTTTCCGATGCAAAAGGCTTTAACAGCTCCTCCATCATCGTATTTCCTGCCGGGATTGCGTCATCGGTCATACAGATAAAGAACGGTGCATCACTTAACGCTACTCCATAATTCCGTGTTGCCCCATGGTTAAACTCTGCCTTACTAATATGGTACAGCCTAAGCCGCGGGCTCTGTGCCAGAAACGCTTCCTCCGGGCTGAATTTCACGAATTCCTCCCGTTCTGTATTAATCAGAATAATCCTCCGGGGAAGCAGGGTCTGTGACAGCAGCGCATCGATCAGCTTATTCAGTTTTTCCCCCGGCCGGTACACCGGAATGATCACATCGTATTTAAGCATCGTTTCCGTTCTCCCTACTCAAAAATGATCCACTGGATCATTTTCTTATATGCATGGCAACTCATATAAACGAAAAGGGTCTTTCACAAAGACCCTTTTCTATCTGTCTGTTTCTGCTTTCTTTGTTTTACCAATTATCAGCTCTGCATATACAAAACAGTCTATATTTATTTCACATAACCATTTGTATCTGCCGCAATCTTCGCACTATATTCCTTAACTGCTGAAGAAGGTTCATAATCCTTCTCATCAAACAGGAATTCATGCAGCCAGGTAACATTGGATTCCAGACTCCTTGGAACCACGCAGCTTCCCTTCTTACCGATACTACCTGTGGTCAGCATATCGGAATTCGGGAACCCTCCTTCATCCACGATATTATACTTACTGATATTTCCAAGAAGTGATACGATCTCAGAAATATCCAGAGACGTATATACCTTATCAAATACAGAGTTTGCAATCTTCTCAAGCTGTGCAGGAGATGCCTTCTTTGCTTCATCTGCAACCGCCTTTAATACACGACGCTGTCTTGCAGTACGCTCAAAGTCGTTGCCAACATAACGGATACGGCAGTAAGCAGTTGCCTGCAGACCGTTTAACTTCTGGTATCCGGCCTGTGTCACCGGCGTATAGCTTCCCTCTGCTGCGGTATAGGTCTTACCATCCTTCGTTGTACCGACAATACTGATCTGGTAGTTATTCAGATGGGAAATTTCTTCTTCCTTAACATCAATATAAACACCGCCCAATGCATCAATTGTCTCTGTCAGACCGCTGAATCCGACGGTTACGAAATCGGTAATGTTCATATCCAGGTTCATGTTCAGCATATTGATCGCCTGCATCGGTCCACCCTTTGCATAAGCAGCATTACATTTATTGTAGGTATCATTGCTTAAGTTCAGGTAGGTATCACGATATACGCTGACCAGCTTACAATCGCCGGTATCCAGATTAATGGAGGCAATCATAATGGTATCGCTCCGGGTATTCTTGGTCAGTGCTCCCTCTGTGGAGTCTACACCGAATAACGCAATGTTACGATACCCCTGCAGCACCGAGCCTTCCTGCTCCTGCAGCTTTTCAACCTCCGGATTGATGACAATGTCTTCCTCCGGCAGATCTACCTTACCAACCTTTTCCGTCTTTAAAACAGTCCATAATACCATAACCATGAGTAACAGAACCAGGATTTCTACGATGAACAAAATAATTTTTGAAGTTTTCTTCTTTTTCTTTTTATTATTCCTGCTATTAGAGGATTTCTTCGAAGGAGTGCTCTTTCTTCCCCTGGAAGCGCGGCTGTCTTCATAATAATCGTCTTCGTAATAGTCATCCTCATAGTAATCGTCTCTACGGGATGATGTTCTCTTCTGCGAAGAGCTGCGTGCAGCCTGACTGTGCTGTGCCGGTCTCTTCTGTGCAGGTCTTCCCTGTGAAGGTCTGCCTTGTGATGATCTTCCCTGTGAAGGTCTTTGATTATTTGTGGTCATACCTTTTCTCCCTTTCAAATACCATATGTGGGTTTCTTCTTTCGTTCTCCCCATAATCTAGCATTTTACCATATTAATGTTCCCACTTCAACCAGATTCATACAAACTTGCAGTTATCGCGCCTTTAATAGGCATTCTTATTCACAAAGCCTTTGAAAATCGTCATAAACAAAATCTTGATATCGAGGGCAAGACTCCAGTTTTCAATATAAAACAGATCATACTCGATACGCTTGCGGATTGATGTATCGCCACGATATCCATTGACCTGTGCCCAGCCGGTCAGTCCCGGCCGCACCTGATGCTTAATCATGTATCTCGGAATTTCTTCCTTATATTTATCTACCCATTGTGGCCGCTCCGGCCGCGGTCCAACCAGCGACATTTCTCCCATCAGAATGTTAAAAAGCTGTGGCAGTTCATCAAGACTGGTCTTACGCATAAATTTACCAACCTTCGTGACACGCGGATCATTCTTGACCGTCCATGCATTTTCCTCTGCCGACTGCTTCTGCACTTCCATCGTCCGGAATTTGTACATCTTAAATACTTTATTATGAAGTCCCACACGCTCCTGCTTAAAGATCACCGGTCCTTCACCGGTTGCTTTTACCAAAATCGCGCAGACCAGCATCACCGGAGAAGCGATAACAATACCAAAGCAGGCGCCCAGAATATCCATGGTTCTCTTTAATATACTATTCACCGCATTCGTTAATGGTACATAACGGATATTGATCACCGGAAGTCCCATCAGATCCTCTGTATAAGGATGGCTTGGCACCAGGGAATTGTAATCCGGAATAAACTTCGTATGCACACCGGACTTCTCACACAGATCCACGATGGACTCCAGCTGCTCATAATCCTTCAGTGCAAGTGTAATCGCGATTTCATCCAGCTTGTTCTCCGGAAGAATATACCTGATATTCTCTATTCTTCCCACAACCTTAACTCCCTTATACACGGTTCCGCTTGGCATGGTATCATCGAGAATCCCCCTGATTACATAGCCCCACTGCGGATTTGCAATAATTCTGGTAATATATTCCTCCGCTGCACTGGAATAACCAACCAACAGAATGTACTTCAGGTTATAACCCTTTCTGCGGAAGAAGTACAAAATGTTCCGGATCATTGTCCGGCAGAGTGTCATCAGAATAATATTGATAATATAAAAGGCTCCCAGCACGAATCGGGAAATATCCAGCTGATTGATGATATACAGCAGTGTCATAAACAGGATCAATCCTACTGTATTGGCCTTCACAATTGCAAAAAGCTCGTATTTACGCCTGGTTGCACGCTTTGGTGCATATAAATTAAAGAAATAATACAGAACCAGATAAAGCGGAACCAGAATATACAGCGCACGGAAATACGTGTACATATCCAGTACACCGACGTTGGGATCCGTCTCCGCAAAGCCGGTAGCAAACTTCAGATACCATGCCATGAGATAAGAGATTGCCGTCACAACCGCATCAATCAACACATGGATTCGATTCAATAATTTCTGATTGTCCTTAATCATTGCACAACCCTTTCTACCACCACAGACGGCGGAACATATTCGCCCATAACTGCAGCTGTATTACCACATAATTTCCAAAATGTTTCATGGAAAATTTCACCTTATGTTCTCTTCCTTTCCCGGAAAAAACAAGACGGAAGCCCTTTCCAAGACCCTTCATATAATCTGCACCCAGTCCCTTTTTCAGGAAAAACAAAATCTTCACAAGATACCCCAAAAGCAGGAACGGCAGATTTAATAACACCTGTAATACCGGCATATTTTTATAAATCAGATAAATACTGTTCCGGGAGGATAAATCTACCTTGAATTTATTATGTCTTGAACCGGAAGAACCGCTTCCTGCATGAAGAACGGAGGAAGCCGGTGCATAATAGTTCCGGTAACCATAGATATTCGCACGGTACCCCACATCAATATCCTCCAGATAGGCAAAATGATTTTCATCAAAATCACCGATTTTTTCAAAAACAGCCTTCCGGTAAAGAGCTGCCCCGGCACAGGCGGAAAACACAGAGGTTTCCTTTGAAAATGCTTCGGTCTTCCGGTCCTTCCCGCGTGCAAACGCCCATCCTAATGCACAATAAAAATCTCCGGCACTGTCAATCAGCTCCGGATTCTTCATCTGCAACATTTTCGCAGCTACAGAAAACGCTTTCGGATGACGTTCCATTGCAGCTTCCAGTTCTTCGATTGTCTCTTTTAAAACAACGGTATCGTTATTTAACAGAAAAACATATTCTGTCCCGGCCTCACGGATTCCGATATTTACCGCTGCACTGAATCCCCGGTTTTCAGGTAGCGCGATCAGCTTTACCATCGGGAACTTTTCTTTCACCATGGCAGCACTTTCATCGACAGAACCGTTATCTACAACAATTATTGCAGGAACCTCACTTCCCTCTAAAAGAGAGGTAAGGCAGTCCTGCAGATAGTTCCGTCCATTGTAATTGGGAATTACCACTGTCGTTTTCATGCTTCTGTCCTATCTTCCATCCACCCGCTGCACCATTTCCGGATCCCAGACGATTCGTTTTCCTCTTCTGCGCAGTTCCTCACAGAATTTGAAGCTTAACTCTTCATAATCAGCATCCTTCTTAAGGACATCCTGATATAAGAAATATCCCGTATGGGGCTGCACCACATAGGGCAGTCCGGTAAGCTCTTCCCAAACTGCCTGTGCCTCCCCTGAACAGATCATACAGCGCACATCCACAGCATAAGCCTCCTGCTGACAGGATGCCCGGTGCATATAACCACTATATTCTTTATGGAGTCCCAGATATAAGGGCTCCCTGTTTTCATTATAAATACCGCCTACTACACGGTTATGCCGGTCAATCAGCTTTCCTCCGACCACAGCTGTATCCGGCCGGTTACTTAACAGATCCGGCTGATAATTTACACGAAAAAATCCCAGATGACATGTATGAACCACGTCGGCCTGATACTCCCGAGCCTTCAAAAAATCCTCTACTGCACGCCTGCCGGCTTCGTAAGCATAGCGCTTACTTTCCGGATTCTCTGACGTAGAGCCTTCATAACATCTCCAGTGATACAGTACCTTGGGGATATGAGCAATCGGCAGCTTAGCCTTTCCGGCTGCGTGCCGATCCTCTCCCATCATCCGGTCTACCGCCCGCAGAATGATGTCATGATCCTGTGCGCCATCCACGCTGCTCCGGAATCCCAATTCCTGCATGAGTTCTCTCTGCATCACAAGCAGATGACAGATATAATTGTTCGATAATATTAAATCCAGATTAAACTCCGGTTTCCTGTTAACCTCATAAAACGAAGTTCCATTGCTGTTACATTTATCCTCATCGGAATATAACATGCGTAATTCCAGATTATCCTTCCGATACGCCTCAATCACAGATGCGCATTCAAACAAGGCATCCTCCGTCAGTAAATCATCATGGTCAAGTAATGCGACATATTCTCCTGTCGCTGTCTTCAATGCTTCATTCGTGTTTCCGGATATTCCCAGATTTTCTTTCAGCCTGTGATACCGGATACGGGAATCGGTATATTCCTTCACAACCTCCGATACCCGGTCCGTTTTACTGGCATCTGCAAGAATCAGTTCCCAGCTTCCGCAGGTCTGTGCAAGTACCGAATTGATCAGTGCCCGGAGGAACTCTTCCCTGGTTTCAAAAGCCGGAACCAGAATACTGAATCCGGTTGAAAACCCAGAGGCCCTGCCGGCCTGTTCCTTTAAAACAGAATCCGGCAAGGGATCATAATGATAGTCATCCTTTCTTTCGGAAGAAGCTCGTTCCACCGCTGCATAATAAGCCTTGCGAAACCCGTTCTTCTTCAGATAATATATGGTTTTCTTCAAATTACTCAGCTTTAATAATTTTGCCATAATTGCGACTTACAGAACGGCCTTGAGATCCTCTGTCAGCTTATTCAGCTTTTCTTCTGCATCCTGAAGGCTGGTTCCCTTTACTCCCATATAGAACTTGATCTTCGGTTCTGTTCCGGAAGGACGCGCACAGCACCAGGAATCATTCGTAAGATCAAAGTAAAGTACGTTGGACTTCGGAAGTCCGGTAGGTCTGGTTGCTCCGGTAGCAAGGTCTGTGATCACATCCCTGTCGTAGTCACGAAGCTCTTTTACCTGTAATTCTCCGAAGTTCTTCGGAGGGTTGTTTCTTAATTTATCCATCATCTCTGCAATCTGCTTAGAGCCGTCGATCCCCTTTAAGGTGATGGCATACTGTGTTTCCTTATAATATCCGTATTCTTCATAGAGTTTCAGCATCTGATCCCATACGGTAATACCATGCTTCTTGCACCATGCAGCCACTTCGCACAGACACATTACAGCAACAACGGCATCCTTATCTCTTGCATGGGTACCTGCAAGACAGCCATAGCTTTCTTCCAGACCGAATACATAATTGTTGGAGTTGCTCTGTTCAAAGAACTTAATCTGCTCACCGATATACTTGAATCCGGTCAGTACTTCCACGAAACGTACCCCATAAGCCTCTGCAATGGCACGTGCCATATTCGTGGTAACAATGGTCGTAACCAGTGCCGGATTAACCGGCATGGTCTTCGTTGCGGTACGCTCTCTTAAAATATATTCTGCAATCAGCATTCCGGACATATTTCCGGTAAACGGTACATATTCGCCGGTCTTTGTATCCAGTGCATAAATTCCAAGACGGTCTGCATCCGGATCGGTTGCCAGTACGATATCTGCATTCTTTTCCTTCGCAAGCTTTAATGCAAGGGTAAATGCCTTCGGATCTTCCGGGTTCGGATATTCCAGTGTGGTAAAGTCAGGATCCGGAAGCTCCTGCTCCGGTACAACATACACATGCTTAAATCCAAGCTCGGAAAGAATACGGCGAACCGGTACGTTTCCTGTTCCGTGGAACGGAGAATATACGATACGGATATCATCTGCAACTTCCTTAATAATATCCGGGTGAATAATCTGCTTCTTTAACTCTGCCATGTAAGCATCGTCAATTTCCTTACCGATTACAACATAAAGTCCCTGATCCATTGCATCCTTCTTGTCCATGGTCTTTACAGAATGATAATCGGTTACGGCCTTTACTTCTGCAATAATTTCTTTATCTTTAGGAGCGGTTACCTGTGCACCATCTTCCCAGTAAGCCTTGTATCCGTTATATTCCGGAGGATTGTGGCTTGCGGTAATGACAATACCGGAAATACAATGTAAGGTACGGAGTGCAAAGGAAAGTTCGGGAGTCGGACGGAGTGCATCAAACACATAAGCCCTGATTCCGTTTGCAGCAAGACAGAGTGCTGCTTCATCTGCAAATTCCGGTGACATTCTTCTGGAGTCGTATGCGATTGCAACTCCTCTATTCCTGCCACCCTGCTTGATAATGTAGTTTGCAAGTCCCTGTGTTGCCTTACGAACGGTATAAATGTTCATACGGTTAGTTCCTGCTCCGATCACACCGCGAAGTCCGCCGGTACCAAATTCCAGATCTTTATAGAAACGGTCTTCGATTTCCTTCTCATTTCCTGAAATCGCCTGCAATTCTGCCTTTGTCTTCTCGTCAAAATAAGAATCCTTTAACCAGAAATCATATTGCTCTTTATAGCTCATAACTGCTCCTCCTGTTTACAATATTGGATCATCCTCCTGCCATTTAAACCGGCATTCAGACTATCAGAAATATTTTACCACACTATCCCTGTATTTTCAAAGCAAAGTCACTCCGATCCAGAGAAAAATTCGGATTATAGTACGGATCTCCCTTTGCAAGAACCTCCTTCCACTTCGTCCTGAAGTGTTCGGACTCCTTATTATAGCGCTCTGCCTTTTCTCCCTGATCATCCAGTCCTCTGGAAACCGACTCAAAATGATACAGCTCCGCAAACGGGGTAAAGACATTTAAGTAGCCCTTTTCCCGCAGCTTCAGGCAGAAGTCCACATCATTTAAGGAAATGGCAAAGTCCTCGGAAAGGCCTCCCACTTCGTCGTAGAGGCTCTTTTTTACCAAAAGGCAGGCTCCCGTCACCGCAGATACATTCTGTGCATAACAAAGTCTTCCCATATAGCCGAGATTATCCCGGTGCTGGCCGTAATGGCTGTGTCCCGCCGTCCGGTGTGCCCCAAGTCCAAGCACCACGCCTGCATGCTGGATCGTTTTATCCGCATAATAGAGCTTCGCTCCCACAGCTGCCACATCCTGACGCTGCGCATACATCAGAAGCTCCTCCATCCAGTTCACCGTAATCACCTGCGTATCATTATTCAATAACAGGATATATTCTCCGGTTGCAAAGGAAACACCATAATTGTTCACCCTGGAATAATTGAACGTCTCTCCCTCCTTGGGGGCATAGGTGACTACACGTATTTTGTGGTCGTTTTCCGTCGCTCCATTTTCATATGCGGCCTGCAATTCCTTATAATAAGCAAAAATTTCCGGTGTCGTGCTGTTGTTTTCCACCACAATGATTTCATAATTTTCATAGGTGGACTTTTCAAGAATGGAATCAATGCACCGCTTCAGATCCGACTGATGATCCTTATTGGCAATCACGATACTGATCTTCGGTGTCCCGATAATCTCATACCGGATCTTGAAGATGGTCTCAAATGCCCTTGTGGATGTGATCTGAAAATGCTTAAAGCCGTGGCGACGCAGATGATCTGCCACCGCTCCCTTCGCCGCCTCCACAACATAAGGCTTGGCGTCCACGCCGGATGCCACACTGCCCGGATGACACCGCCAGTAATAAAGAAGCTTCGGTACATGCACCACACACCTTGCACGGTCCGTCAGCCGCAGAATCATATCATGGTCCTGACTGCCGTCAAACTGCGGACGGAACAGCTCCGTACCATCCAGAAGTTCTCTCGCAAACACACTGAAATGGCAGATGTAATTATTGGCACGCAGATTATCAATCGCATAGTCAGGCTTAAAATGCATCGTGAGCATTTTATTGATGTCCCCACTCTTAAACGTGGTTTCATCGCAGTATATGTAATCTGCATTCTGCTCATTAATGACCTTCACATATTCATATAAAGCACTCGGATGCAGAATATCGTCATGATCAAACAATCCGATGTATTCTCCCGTTGCCAGCTTCAGACACTCGTTGGTGTTTCCTGCAATTCCTTCGTTTTTCAAAAGCCTGTGATACACGATACGCCCATCTGCTTTGGCTTCATATTCCTTAACAACCGTGGCAACATAAGCATGCGCATCGTCCGAGCCGTCTGCCAGACACAATTCCCAGTTCGAATAGGTCTGATTCATCACAGAATCAATCATTTCCCGTAAGAATTCCTCAGGCGTATTAAATAACGGCACCAGAATACTGATCTTCACTCTGCGCGCAAAATCTGTATTCTGCTCTGCCTCCCTCCGTGCTTCATCCGGAAAGCTCTCCGTTCCAAACTGCTCCATGGCATGCTTTTCGTGTTGCTTATATTTGATCTTGGCAGCAACGCCCTTGATCGAGCCGCAATTCTTTACTCTTGTCACCTGACGGATGCACCAGTGCATACACCTTCTGGCAGGTGCTGAGGCCTTCCAGACAGGATTACTCTTAATCCGGTTCAGTTTAAAGTTCAGATCATCCACCTTCGCTTCCAGATCCGCCACACGTCCGGCAAGGTCTGCATTCCGCAGATGCTCTTCTTCATATGCCTTTTGATAGTCCATTTCTTCCTGACTCATAGTTCCGGTCCTTTCTCCGCTCCACTTTCTGTCAAATAATTTCATATATCACTTATAAAACTTCAATTGTCCAGCTGCTCCAGTTTGTAAGCTTTACTCTCGAGCAGGCATCCTTCGCCAGCATTCCGAACTGATACCTTCCGGGCGGGACAGCTCCCGGCTTTAGCTTTGCTGCATATCCGGTCAGATCCACATTCACCTGATCCTTCAGATTGGCTTTGATGTCCTCCCGATATTTCTTCTCTATCGATATGCTATAAATAACAGGTTGGGACATTTTCTCATTGTTTCTGACAGAACTTCCCAGCGCCTGTTGGTTTCCATCAGTTATCCTGCGAAGCAGAAGCTCCTTTTTATAACATGCGTTATCCGACCCAATAACAAAGGAATAGCCCTGAAAATAATACCCCTGATCTTCGCTGTCAATACTGTTATCATTACGGCTATCTTTTTTCTCTTCCCCATAATCCTCTTTATCTGAATTCCCGGTCTTCCTTTTCTCCGGGGAGACGCCGTATTTCCATTTATAAATATCCATGGCGCATTCCATACCAATTACCAGACATTCATCCTCTCTGGCAGCCAGTACCTCCTGCGTGCACTTCTTCACCTTCGCCCATGGCATTGAGAGATCTACCTGGTAGCGGAATGCCGGTGTATACTCGGTTTCCAGCATATCAGTCGTCAGATACGGGTGATAAAACGGATCCCTGCCATATAAATCCTGATGCTTCTCATACAGATAGTCCTTCTCCCGAAGAAGCCGCAGCTGCTTTTCCTCGGATTCCCCATCCTTCCCTCTGCTTAAGGATTCATGATGGAACAGGAAAAGATCATTCCTTACCACATTATAATATCCCTCTTCATAAATTTTATAGCACAGATCCACATCATTAAATGCAACGGCAAGCGTTTCGTCAAACCCTCCTGCCTTTTCAAAAATCGTCTTCTTCACAAGCAGGCACGCCCCGGTTACTCCCAGCATATCATGCACGCCACGGTTCTGTCCAAAATAATGATCCTCCTTATCATGTGCAAACTGCAGCTTATGAGCCGGCCCCACCCGGAGATTCGTAATTCCGGCATGCTGGATGATGTCGGTATCCGGGTATAAGAGCTTCGCCCCTACTGCTCCCACATAGGGCAGGACTGCCTTTTCCATCAAAAGGACAAGCCAGTTTTCCCCGACAATTTCCATGTCATCATTTAAGAACAACAGGTAATCTCCCTGTGCTTCCTTCGCTCCCCGGTTGCACATATATGAAAAATTAAAAGGGATTTTCCTGTATAAATATCGAACGTTATTTATATTTTCATTTTCATTTCTATTCTGCTCAGGATCTTCCATTTGATTTTGATCCCGGTATTGCTTCCGATTTTGCTTCTTTTCTAAAGCAATCCCCAGTTCCTGCAGCTTCTGCACAATTCGTTTTTTGTTTTCGTCAGAGCTTCCGTTATCCACAATAATAAATTCTGCTTTAACTTTTGTCCCCAATCCTGACGTTTTATCCACAAAGGAGTCGAGGCACCGGAACAAAACATCCGGATGATCCTTGGACGGAATGATAACAGAGACCATAGGAAGCTGTATATCTGCTGTTTTATCCGCTGTTTTATCCGCTGTTTTATCCGCTATCACATTTTCATCTGATCCATCCCTGACATTCTCCCTGCCGCCAGCTCTTATCTGCTCCTGCACTTTTTCTGATAAATGCAGGTTCTTCCAATGTTCATAGCTGGAAGCTTTTGTATGCATCAGCACCTGTGGAATATGAACCACAACATGATCAGCAGTTTTCCATCCGGCAAATGCACCGTTGTCCCATAAGTAATCTGTAAGCAGCTCATACATGATCTGATCCCGGTTCATCTGCCTGCGCTCTATCCGTTCACGCCGGATCTGTTCACACTCTTCCTGTTCGTGATCCTTTCCTTCCCGATCTTCCTGCTTTGCCATCTGCAATTCACTTTCCAATTGATCATCAACAAATAAATCTGCTTCCGCTTCTTTCTCAAAAACGCCACGTTTCTGTAGAAAATCTGCTAACTTTGCAGTCGGCACTGCAACAAACGCTCCAAAATAAAAGCAGGAAAGGAAGGTATCCGGAGACCAGTCCGGCTTAAACCATGGATTCTGCCGTTTTCCGTTCCTCATAACATCTTCGTCGCCATATACAAGCGCCGGTATCCTGTCAGACTTTATGCAATCTATATGAATATGAACATGATCATGGTCATTTTCACTGTTTTGATGGTTATTGCATAAAGACTTTGTATCGCCGTGACCACGTAGTTTCGAAAATGCCTCTGCAATCATCGGAATTGCCAGTTCACTATACTCTCCATCCTGAAAATTAAGCAGTAGAATGTCTTCCTCCAATGTTCCATCCTTAATCCGGTTTTGCAGCTTCAGAAACTGTCCGGCATTCATGGACAATAATGTCATGACAGGAGATTTTGTCGAATCCGGGTGCTTTTTGCAGAACACCCGATATGAAATACACTTCAAAGAAGATTCTGAATTTTTTCCTGCATTTTCCATTTCAAATCTGCCATCCGGCTGCGTTTTTGCTTCATTTGTCAGACATTTAGGAAAACTTTCTTCTGTATAGTCTGACACTGAGAAAGTCTTCTCTGATTTTTCTGCCACATATTCCGAAACCAAAAGAGGGGTCTCCTGACCCCTGATCCAGGAATCGTAGTCCCGCAGCTGGGACGCCAGTTCCTTCCGATATTCTTTTCTTTGTCTTTCCTGTAAAACCCTCTTTATAGTTTGCTTCATCATGGTCTGTCTATTCTCCCCTGCCGGTTCCTGCAGTAGATTTACTTATTATCCGGAATGGAATCGTTAGTTAAAAGAGCTTCTTAATCATTGAAATCATTTCTTCCGCAGCCTCTGCTGACACCGGGGAAACCTCCATCTTAAGCTCTACCTGGTTTTCTTCTCCTGCACGCATCCCAGCCATTACAAGTGCTTCCACATGAAGCACCAGATTCGGATCTGCCGTTGCAAAAAGGTAGGTTCCGGGCTTTACCTGCTTCCCGTTTGTCTCTATAAACTTCTTTTCAAATGCCACCGGCATCCCATTCCATAACAACTGCTGCAGCTTTACGACACAGGGCTTATCTGCCGGATCCACACGGAAATTCCGCACATCTCCCTCTACGGTAAGCGTCGTTTCGATCTGACGCTCTTTTACATAGACATCCGGAACATACCTGGAATCACTCTCACAAAATCCCTGTCCCCGGTCATAATATAACTGGATACGCTCATCCAGGATTTCCTGCAGATGCTCTTCCATCAGCTTCTTCGGATCAACTGCATAGGTACCGATTGCCGCCCTGATTTCTCCCATGGACTTCCGCTTACCGGTCACCTTTTTCTGAAATATTGCTTCCTTATGGCGATATTCTTCTGCCTCGTCCTCAGTCACATTTAACTGCTGCATAATATAATCCAGATTTAATTCATTCCGCTTTTCATCCTCTAAAATATAACAATAGATTGCCCGGAATGCAATTTCTTTATCCTCAACTGCTTCCCTCGTTATCCACTCATAATCAATAACGGTCCAGTTCTCTCCATCCACCAGAATGTTGGCAAAGATCAGATCATAATCGGCAATATTTCCTGTATATCCTTCCTTACGATAAGAAACCAGTTCCCAGTATTTGTTAAAAAGCCTCTGAAATCCATCCAGATCCTTTTCTGAAAGGCACTGATCCATCAGGGTTTCCAGTGTCGTTCCCTGTTCAAACGGGAACTCCGCATAGCCCTCCTGTTCGTGATACATACAGGGATTGATATGCAGTCCACTCCCTTCATAGCGCTCGCATAAGGCCTGATATGCCGCTTCCATCTCCCGGACATGGACTCTCGCCTCTTCGGTCATCGGAACCTTCCGGACTACTTTCCCGGCAGGAGTTTCCACAATATCCGTACGAAGCTCATACCTTCCGTCACGATCATTGGAATACTTGGAGTAAATGGTCTGTGGCAGCTCTCCAATCACTACCATATAAGAATTTGAGAACAGATCAAAATAACCATCCTCAATCGTACTGTCAAATACATACTTTTCACGGAACAATACCATGCGGTCACGGTCAAAATTACGCATGTTATCCGTCAGTTCTCCCTCATAGGGAAGCCTCCTGTCCGAATAAATCGTTGTCGGAAACTTGTAATCCGGATACGGATAGTAGAAATGGTAGTTCGTTTCCCCACAGCGCTCGAAGATCTTTTCAAGTCCCCTTTTAGTGAAGGTTCTGGCACTTCCTCCCTCCGGATATCCCTCGAGTCCTGAGAAATAAGTTCCCACATGATCTTCCTTGCAGCCGGCCCAGTACTTTAATCCAAACTTGTTCTCAATCGCAATAACCAGAAGTCCCGTTGATTTCTTATGCTTCTGCATGATTTGAAAGAAATCTTCATAGGGTGTTTTCGTATGGATATAGGAATTTCCATACTCAAACACTCCGATCAGGCAGACCAGATCGTAGTCACAATCAAGCGAAGGTTCTATATCATTAAAGTTTCCGACATAAATCTCTATATTATCCCGGTCCTGATTCCGGTAAGCATTGATCATGCTCCGCTTCGCAGACAGATCCACACAGGTTACCTTCCCTGCCTTTTCCGATAATTTATCCGTAATTGCTCCACATCCGGATCCGATTTCAAGCACCTTCATATCCTTTGTAATCGGCAGCCAGTCTACAATATTCCCCCGAAGAGCGGACAAATGATAAAGAACCGGCCAGCTGTTCTTTTCCTCAATAATCTTCGGATACTCAATCCTTGCTGCATTCTTCGTAATGTCCAGAATTTCATCCTCGATCGCACCATCACTGTAGATGTCCTCTCCCGGATAAAACTCATAATTTAATTTCACATTTCCAATCTGCTTCGGTAAAGTTTCTGCAAATTCCATGAATTGCCCTCTCAACATCTGACCCGGAAAACAAACCATCCACCTTCCGTCCGTTTTCCTGATCCTTTCCTGCCTGTACTATCTGTATCATAATTTCAAAGCTCCGTATATCAGCGGACTGTTATCTCGGAGTTCATGTCATAATATCCTACGGTATCCTTATCCGAAATCACCGTAATATTCAAGACATCATATAATCTGTGATAAACCACGAAATTTTCCTTTTCATACCCGGTAACTCCCAGCGAAAGAAGATATTCGCCGCCCTGCAGATCGATTTTCTGGGTAAAGGTAATATGCTTCACTTCGCCCTTCTTTACAGGCTGAAGAAAGGCCTTTTCCACCATGGTATTGGTTCCCGTAATTTCCACACCCTTGATATTCTTAATGGTAAAGGCAAAAATCGGAGCCTCAATATCCTGCAGGAAACGTACCGACATATGAACGGAACATTTCTGCCCCTTGATAATGGCACCGGTTCGTCTTCCCTGACCATCCTCCACATCATATTCTTCAATCACGGCCTGCCTGGTGCCATATTCCAGTAAATCCGGGTTCTGCACATTCGCATTCTGTGTGGAATCCTTTGCTTTTCCTGCTTCCGCACCGTCATTTTCTGTACAGCCTGCCTTACGTGCTGCCGAGGTGATGCTTTCATCATGGAGCAGATTCTGATCATCACTGTCCGGAAGCGGATACTGGCCAACAAGTACCTGCTTATAGGCATCAATCATTTCCTTCGGGGTTCCTTCCCCTAGCTTTACACCCTGATTCAGCAGGACCACCCGGTCACAATACTTGCTGATACTGCTTAAATCATGGCTGACAAAAACAATAGTTTTCCCAAGCTTCTTAAATTCTTCAAATTTATGATAGCATTTGGCCTGGAAGAACACATCTCCTACGGACAATGCCTCGTCTACAATCAAAATTTCAGGCTCAATGTTAATAGCTACCGCAAAAGCCAGACGCACAAACATACCGCTCGAATAGGTCTTTACCGGCTGGTTTACATACTCTCCAATATCTGCAAATTCCAGAATATCCGGAAGCTTCTCATCAATTTCCTTTTTGGAAAACCCGATCATGGTTCCATTCAGATATACATTTTCAATACCGTTGTATTCCATATTGAATCCGGCACCCAGTTCAAGCAGTGCCGAAATCCGTCCATTGACCTCCACATTTCCCTTCGTTGCATTCAAAACACCTGTTATGATTTTAAGAATTGTGGATTTTCCGGAGCCGTTGGTCCCAATAATACCAACCGTCTCTCCCTGATAAATGGTCATGTCTACACCCTTTAAGGCATAGTGCTCCCGATACTTCTTCTTGCCGGATAAGCCAAGAGCTTCCTTCAGACGGTCTGAAGGTTTATCATACAATTTATATACTTTTTCAACACCAGTTGCCTGAATGGCAATTTTTCTTTCTTCCATGATCTGAACGATCCTTTCTCACTGCTCTCTTCCTTTTACCGGCATTTCATCCATTCTGCAGTTTCCCTGTCTTCCTGTCGTTATCCATTCTGTGTTTCCGTACACGCCTTCACGGTTTTGCTCCCACTACAGCACATCTGCAAAGTGCACCTTCAGACGCTTGAAGATCAGGGAACCCACGCAGAACAACGTCACCGTAAAAATCCAGAAATAGGTGGAGGAATAAAAATGCTCAAAGAACCAGCTTTCCTCATAAATGGCGCTTCGATACCCGTTTACAATATAAGTCAGCGGATTCAGCTTAAACAATACCCGGAGCTTCGGATAATTTTCGAGCATACCGATATTCCAGAGGATCGGGGTAGCCCACATTCCTACCTGAAGCCCGATATTAATAATCTGCGCCAGATCACGGAAAAACACCACAATCGCACAGGTACAATAGCTCATGGCCAGCATCAGCATAAACAGGCAGAAGCTGTAATAAAAGATCTGCAGGGTATACAGATTGGGCATATATCCATACATCATTGCAATAAGCAGTAATACTCCTACAAAGAATGCATGAATAAAGGTTGCCGCCACCAGCTTAATGATGGGCAGAATACTGATCTTAAAAACCACTTTTTTCACCAGATAACTGTATTCCAGCAGTGCATTTGTTCCATTCGTGATTCCTTCCGAAAAATAAAACCAGGGTACAAGTCCCGCTGTCAGAAACAGTACATACGGTACCTCTACCCCACTCGCCACCATCTGGCTTCTCGTATCAAACACCACATCAAATACAATCCAGTACATGACAACCGTCACGACCGGCTGCACCAGCGCCCATAAAAATCCAAGATAGGATCCTGCATAACGCTTTTTAAAATCATTCTTCGCAAGCTTCCAGATCAGCTCCCTGTTCTGAAAAAGCTCCTTCGGAATAATAAAAATACGGTCATAATAAATACCAAAAATAATGCATGCCAGCAAAAGCAGCGCGCATGCACATATTTTCTTAAGATCCTCGGTCGGCTTATCTGCCAAAGGATTATTGTGAAGGATCACCATAGCTGCGGTTGCCGCACATACTATATAAAAAAGTGCGATTCCCACAGGCTTGGAGATCCGCCGTTTATTTTTCTTTGTTTCCTGTCTTACTTCCTGCATAGAATCATCCGTTCGCTTTCATTTACCTACCCGGTAATTATTGATTGCGGGACGCTGTGTATTCTTTGATTCCGCCCCATTTGGTATCCTTATCTGACATAATCAGATCTTCTTTTGATGCAACCGGCCAGTCAATTCCGATATCCGGATCGTCGAATTTCAATCCTCCCTCGTCGTTTGGATGATAAAAGTCCGTACATTTATAGGCAAATTCCGCGTAGTCGGATAATACCACAAAACCATGTGCAAAATTCTTCGGAATAAAGAACTGCTTCTTATTTTCAGCAGAAAGCGTCACCCCAAACCATTTTCCATAAGTCCGGGAACCCGGACGCAGATCCACAGCCACGTCAAACACTTCTCCTTCTACCACGCGGACCAGCTTGTCCTGCGGATAGTTTATCTGGAAATGAAGGCCACGCAGTACATTTTTTACCGATGCGGACTGATTATCCTGTACAAAGACCTGATCAATTCCGGCTTCTTTAAAATCATTATAATTATACGTCTCCATGAAATAGCCTCTGGCATCACCGAATACGGTCGGTGTAATCACCTTTAAGCCTTCAATTTCACAGGTTTCTACGGTTATCTTACCCATTGCTTTGTCTCTCTTTCTTTCTCTGAATAGTTACTGTCATCGTTCTGAAGCATTACCCGCTTACAGTCCTTCAGCAACCTCTTTCATATACTTTCCATAATTGGTTTTCATAAGAGGTTCTGCCAGCTTCAAAAGCTGCTCCTTCGAAATAAAGCCTCTCTTGTATGCGATCTCTTCAATACAGGAAATGTAAAGTCCCTGACGCTTCTGAAATGCTGCCACAAAATCTGCCGCATCCAGTAAAGAATCGTGATTTCCGGTATCCAGCCATGCAAATCCGCGTCCTAAGGTTTCTACACGCAGTGTTCCGCGGCGAAGATACTCGTTGTTAATGCTTGTAATTTCAATCTCACCTCTTGCAGAGGGCTTCACATTCTTTGCGATTTCCACAACATCATTATCATAAAAGTAAAGTCCGGGAACCGCATAATTGCTCTTCGGATTCTGCGGTTTTTCTTCAATGGAGAGTGCCTTACCGTTTTCGTCAAACTCTACCACTCCATACTCTCTCGGATCACGTACATAATATCCGAAAATGGTTGCACCGCTTTCTCTGGCAGCCACCTCACGAAGTACTCTTGAAAAGCTCTGTCCGTAGAAAATATTATCACCAAGCACCAGAGCCACATTGTCCTTTCCAATAAAATCTGCACCTATAATAAATGCATCGGCAAGACCTCTTGGCTGTTCCTGCACGGCATAGGAAAACTTCATTCCCAGCTGGCTTCCGTCTCCTAACAGATCTTCAAAAACCGGAAGATCCCTGGGCGTTGAAATAATCAGGATCTCGCGGATCCCTGCCAGCATCAGCGTGGACAGGGGATAATAAATCATCGGCTTATCATAAACCGGCATAATCTGCTTACTGATTGCCTTCGTCAGTGGATACAGACGGGTTCCGGAACCGCCTGCCAGAATAATTCCCTTCATATGAATTTCCTCACTTTTCCTCATTTTTACATTTATGGCATCCAAACCGGATATCCACACATAAGCTGCAGCTATCCGTTACCTGTGCATTATTTTCCGGCGTACATATCCTCATAATACTTCTGATAGTCACCGCTTGTTACATTCTTCATCCAGTCTTCATGCTCAAAGAACCACTTAATCGTAAGTCTGATTCCATCCTTGAACATGGTTTCCGGCTCCCAGCCGATCTCTGCCTTGATCTTATCCGGAGCAATTGCATAACGACGGTCATGTCCCTTACGATCCTCCACATAAGTAATCAGATCCTTGCTTACCAGCTTCTTGCGGGGATCGGAATCCGGCAGCATTTCCTGCAGGGTTTCGATGATAATATTAATAATTTCAATGTTCTGCTTCTCATTGTGTCCGCCTACATTGTAGGTTTCAAATAAACGTCCCTTTTCCTGAACCATATCAATGGCCTTCGCATGATCCTCAACATATAACCAGTCACGCACATTCTTACCATCTCCATAAACCGGAAGCTTTTTACCCTGTAATGCATTGTTAATAATCAATGGGATCAGCTTTTCCGGGAACTGGTAAGGTCCATAATTGTTGGAGCAGTTCGTAATATTGGCAGGGAACTTATAGGTATCCATATAAGCTTTTACCAGCATATCCGAACTTGCCTTACTTGCCGAATACGGGCTGTGCGGTGCATACGGTGTAGTCTCATAGAAATATCCGCCATCCTCTTCCAGGGATCCGTATACTTCATCGGTCGATACATGGAGGAACTTCTTTCCTTCCTTGAAGCTGCCATCCGGAAGCTCCCATGCAGCCTTCGCGCAGTTCAGCATTACAGCTGTACCAAGTACATTCGTCTGGACAAACACTTCGGGATGTTTAATGCTGCGGTCTACATGACTCTCTGCCGCAAAATGTACCACACGATCAATGTCATTTGCTGCAAAGATCCTGGAGATGGCTTCCTTGTCACAGATATCTGCCTTCACAAAGGTGTAATTCTCTCTGTTCTCAATGTCCTTTAAATTTTCAAGATTTCCTGCGTAGGTCAACGCATCCACATTGATGATCCGAATTTCATTATCGTATTTCTTAAACATATAATGAATGTAATTTGAACCAATGAAGCCTGCGCCTCCTGTTACTAAATATGTTCTCATGGGGTTTGTCCTTTCTTTTCTTAACATTATATTTATCTATGCATGTACATAAGATGAAATTTTACAATCCTACGCCCATTCGTAAGTCACTGATTTTCTTCGAAAATCGTTCCTTACTTTCTAATTTCCCTTTCATTTATTGGGATACGGATTGCTCCGCTGCTTTGCAGCTCTCACAATCCTACGCCCATTCGTAAGTCACTGATTTTCTTCGAAAATCGTTCCTTACTCATATTCGTGCGGTCCTCAAAGACATGTGCTGCTTTGTGCAAGCACAGCAGCGCATGGCCTTGAGTCCCTAGTATCCCAGGTAACTGATATTCATGTCCACATTTCCGCTGATGCCGGCAACCGATCCCTTGGAGGAATACTGCCACATATCATAACGGGTACGTGTGTAGCTCGGGGATGCTGCATACTGTGCCAGCCAGATCTTATAGCTGCTTAAGCCCGGTGCATCCAGATAGGAATTCAGCCAGGTTTTGTTTGCATAAATACCTGCTTTATATCCGGAGTTCTGAATGGTCTGACAGAATGCACGGCATACAGCCGTTCTTGTGGACGCATCAATCTGATCCCCACGTCCGTTACTTGCTTCCACATCGAGGAATACCGGATAGGATATATTATACCCCTTTACCAGACTGATTACCATAGAAGCTTCTTCGACTGCTTCCACTTCATTCACCGCCTGCGTAAAGAAATAAACTCCAACCTTAAGCCCTGCCTTCTGGGCTCCCTGAATATTACTCCGGAACTTTGGATCTTCGATCAGGGCACCAGTCGTTGAGCCACGATATCCACAACGGATAATGACATAGGAAACACCACTGTTCTTTACTGCGTTCCAGTCAATATTACCATTCCATTTTGATACGTCAATACCCATATGTCCGGATCCGCTGTTCAGACTTCCGTCGCTGTTAAAATTATATTTTGCTCCCTGAATGACCTGCTCTCCGGTGACCTTGTTTCCGTTCTTATCAAAGAAATAGGTGCGTCCGTCAATGGTCTGCCAACCGGTGTAGCGGTACTGTCCGGTCGTCTTACTGGTCTTTAAGTAAAATTCCTTCTTGGTATAATAATCCGCATATTTGGCCTCGCGGAAGCTTCCGTTATCATCCTTGACATAAATCACTTTACCATCTGTTGATTTCAGGGTTGTGGAGGTATCCTTCTTCGCCCGCTCTTCCTTACTCATGGAAGGAGAAGGGGATGCACTTGGTGAAACCGAAGGTGATACGCTCGGTGACACGGAAGGGCTCACAGACGGTGAAACCGAAGGTGATACAGACGGAGTCACACTCGGGGTCGGTGTTTCCGTTGGAGTTGGTGACGCTTCCTGTGTCGGAGTCGTTGTTGCCGTCGGGGTTGGTATTACCTCCTGTGTTGGAGTCGGTGTTTCTGTCTGGGTCGGTGTTACTTCCTGTGATGGTTCCGGCGTTGGTGATTCTGCCGGAGCCTTCGACGGCTCTTCCGTTGTTCCTTCGGTTGCAACCGGCTGTGGATTTTCATTTTCCTGTGTCCTGAGCTGTCCCCGCAGCACCACCGGATTCATGGAATCCAGCAGCATGGAACGCGTCAGCAATAAGGAAGTACTCTTCCCGGGATCTGCAATCTTCTTCTTATCAAGAACCTCGTAGATGTCCTCACTTGTTTCTGTTCCTTCGATGATGGTCTTCGTGGATTCTACCCATTCTACCGTATCGGTATTGGTCGACTCTACAACCGTCTGATTCACCTTGGTGTCCTCTGCTGCCACATTAACCTGGGATTCGGATTTGATTTCGTTTGCAACATCGACTTTCTTATATTCAATATCTTCTTTCACGGTGATTATCACCGGATCGGAAGACAACACATAATCTTCATACTGCAGCGGAGAAACCAGTGTGACAGTATATTTACCTGATTTCATACCGGTAAGATAGATCACTCCATCCTTGTCATCATCCTTTTTATTCAGTTCTCCACCCGAAGAATTCTTGATGTTCACTTCAAATTCCACACCTGAAAACAGCTTTCCGGTCGCTTCGTTCGAAAACTTGATCTTCATGTCTCTCTGGATGGAGGTAATGTTCATAAAAATATGTACTTCTTCTCCGGCTGCTTTAGCATCTTCTTCCTGCTGCTTTTCTTCCATGAGCTGTTCCTGCTCCATAGCCGCCATCAATCTGGCTGCCTCTGCATCGGCAATTGCCACTAATCCACTTTCGCCAATGACCGGAATATCCTCAAGTCCTTCACCTACCTGTGCAAAGGTTTCAATCTGCTCCTGCCTTCCTCTGGCATTAAAATAAAGTGTACCGGTTACCACAAGCAGGATCACCACAATAAGCCCTGTGAACATGATCACATGATCCGTGGTTCCCAGATTCATAAACCACTGTGCGGCTCCCTTCATTCCGTGAGTGCGTCTGCGGTGGGAGGCTACATAGGAATGACGATCATTCTCGTATTCATCGTCCTCGTCATAATCTTCCTCATCGTAGTCTTCATAATACTCTTCATCATCTTCGTAATACTCGTCGTCATCTTCGCAGTACTCGTCATCTTCATACGATTCTTCCTCCTCCGAATCGTATTCATCTGTCTCATAGTATTCCCTGTCTTCGCCGGAATCTTCTTCATCTTCAAATTCTTCAGATTCTTCCCCGTAGTATTCCCCGTCTTCGTCTATTTCTTCATCGCCGTAATATTCATCAGAATCCTCTTCCTCATCATATCCGGCTTCTTCTGCTTCTTCGTAGTATTCTTCCGGATCTTCTTCGTCTTCGTATCCTTCAGACTCTTCCCCGTAGTACTCCCCGTCTTCGTCTATCTCTTCATCACCGTAATACTCATCAGAATCCTCGTAATCGTCGTTGTAATACGCATCCTCGCGGTAATCATCCCAACCCTTACGTGTCGTACGCTGGCGCTCTTTCTTTGCTTTCTTTTTAAATAAACTCTTCATTCAAACCTGCCTTGTATTATTTTACTTATTTTCGCTAAATTTCGATAAATTCTTCTTTAAAAAATCCAGATATTCGTCTTGACATCTGAAGCGTTATGGTATATTATACCATTAATTTACAGTATGTACAAATCCATTTAATTCCTTTTCTGATTCTTTTGTAAAGATTCGTAAAGTTTGAGCTGCAAATGTAAAATCCATGTCAATTTTACCTGTAAAATGTGTGAATTTTCGCAAATATTATTGACGGTAGAATACAAATTCAGATAAACTCTACTTAGATCGCTTACCGCAAACCCATCAATCGAACAGAAAGGAGTCCTGCTATATGATGTATATTCATTACTGCAAGAACTGTAACCGCATTTATATGCTCAACGGCCATAAGTTAATTTGTCCACGGTGTACGGAACCCCTTGCGGAGCTTCGTATATCCTATTTAGATTATGTCGATCTGAATCTTGAACAACGCGCCGCATTTCTAAAGTCCTGTGCAGATGAAAGCCAATTGTGTAAATTAAAGACCAATTACCGCATGTATAAATACAGCAAATGGTACAAGGAGTTACAGGCGAATAACCCGGATCATCTTCCTGTCACCACACTGCTTGCCCAACAGGTCAACGGTGATAAATAAAAATCCCCGCAAGAATAATGACCATTCCAAACAGCTTACGCTTCGTTATTTTTTCTTTAAAGAAGAAATAGCTGAGGAACATTACCATTACATAGCCCAGTGATTCAATCACAGGAACATTGGTAAAATCCAGCCCGCTGTAGGAGGCAATGGTCATAAACATGGAAAGAAACATGAGGCCATAACCACAAATGACATACAAATTCAAGTACTCACGGAGCGGAGAAGCATAGGTCTTCTCCGCACTTTTTTTCAATAAAACCTGTGCAAAAGAAGCTATCATTACAGAAACAATCAAGATAATCAGATAACTATTCATTCTGTGCTCTCCTTTCCTGCAGCTTCCTGATGTTCTGCTACGTCCTGGTGATCTGCTGTTTCCAGATGTTCTTCGGTTTCCTGATGTTCTGCTACGTCCTGGTGATCTTCCATTTCCAGGTGTTCTCCCGTGTTCAGCACATAAATTCCATCCATAACAAGTAAAATTCCAATCACTTTCCCTGGGGTAATCTCTTCATGGAAAATGAAAATGCCCCACACCAATGCCCATAAAAGTGTAATGGCTTTATTTGCGTAGGCAACCGACAATTCGAAACGCTTAATGACCTGCTGCCAGAGCAACGCATAAACACCAAGCAGCAATACCACAAGCCCCGCTGACAGAATCAGTTTCCAGCTAATGAGCTGCTGCACCAGTTCTTGCGTTGATCCTGCATTTTGGGGCAGAAAAGAGGAAGCCAGCTTCTGTGTCAGACTGGTAAAGCTGTATATCAGAAATACAACCTGAAGCATCAGGAAATCTTTCCATTGAATTTTCTTTTTCATGGTCTGTTTTCATCCTTTTCATTACTTTTATTTTTTGATATCGGGGTTAAAAGCCCCCGACTTTGATACCTGTTTTGTATTGCTTACTTTGCATCCTCACTCCAGGCCTGACGATCCTGCATGCCCTGTAATGTAAATTTCAAATTACTGATTCCACAACTCGATTTTTTCATGCAATGTATCAAAATCATAGTGATCGACAATCTGTCTCATCTCTTCGAGATATTCATCAATCATTTTTTCTTCCGGCTGTTCATTTGTTTTCTGTAAATTCTCTTCTGTATTCCGTAATGCTGTCTGTCCGGCTGTTTTCGTTTCTTTTTCCTTACTCACTCGGTAGCTGCCAGACGCAAAGCATTCCGTCATAAAACGATTGAATTTCGGGTGATAATGGCTGTAGTCCGCATAATGGTTCAGATCACAGATAATATCCTCACATGCCGGGAAAAAGTACAGCGTGACATTATCATAAGCATTCAGCCTTTCGGTAATATAACGGTACTCCTCGAGGGTTGCTTCCAGATGATTCTCTTCCAGCACATCATTCCAGTACAAAATACTGTACGGCGGGAAGAAGATCACAAACTCTGTATCCGGATTTGCCTCAATATAAGGACAGATATTGGCAGAAAGATTAGCTTCCACCGGTGTCACATACTCGTCCTTTGGAGTTTCCGTTTCCACCTTCTTAGGCTGCTCATAATTACGCAGCACCCAGTCCTCATTGTAGTACTCTTCTGTCCACCAGCTTGCATAGATATGGGACCAGTTCGTCGGTTCAGGATCTGCCAGGGGACGAAGCACATACTGCAACAGCACATCTTTATTCAGGACATATTGCACATCGTTCAGCAGATTATCGTCATAAAGGTATTCCGGAATCGGATACTTGGTCTGTTCCACATCCCCGGTATAGGTAATCACGTCCACGCCTAAAAATACCTTCTTAACCTCCCGTTTTTCTCCGTTCCACCTGCTGTTAAAAATCAGCTTCATAATGTTGGACTGATCCTTCGGAAATGCCCCGCTGTAGCTGAGCTTGGCTGTTTTCAGTCCCATCAGTTCCTCAAACCAGTCGGTTTCAAAGTTGACCGTCATGGAGGAGCCCAGAATCACACTGTCGTAGGGAAGGTGCTCTGCCATTCCCGGATTCTGCGTCAGCTGATTATCCACTACATAATTGAAATTTTTTAACGGCTTATGATAATGGAAAAAGGGATCCACATAAACAACAAGTGCGATCATCAGCACAAATGCCGTAAGTACGAACGCAACAAATAAAAGCAATAATTTCCTGTACCTTTTCGTATGACCGCCTCCTTAGATATATATTGCTTCGTCTATTCAGAACCCAATTCGTAAAATCGCTGCTCACGCAGCTTTCCTTTTACTCATTTGGTTACTTCGCCATATAAATCCTGCCAAATATGAATCGGAATGTAAACATTCCATTCATATTTTGTCAGAATTTGCATAGCTCTGAACCGACTAAAAATTGAAATACAAAAACGTGCTGACTCCCGAGAAGGAAATCACACTCCACACAAACAACACTGCCGCAAGCAGAACCACTGCGGCATTCAATCTGCACTTCTTTGCAATCTGCACGGCATTGGGGGAAACCCAGATGAACAGCAGGCACACTATGAGAAACAGCACCATGACATAAAAATAGCTGTCCGACAGCCGATCCAGATGAAATACTTTAATCACATACCAGAATTCATCCAGGTTAAAGGCTTCTGCAATCGAACGGCTCACCTTTCCGGTTCCGCCCGTCAGGAGCCTGCGAAGGAACTGAACCCCTTCCTTAACCGAGGATGCCCGGAAGAACACCCATGCAATATTGACATAGAGGAAGGTCAGAAGCACGCGCACTCCATGAGACAGTCTCCGAAGCATTCTGTGGTTACGGTTATCGCTATTGATACAGCTTTCCCTGACCGTTCTTCCTTCAGCCACCTGTGCCTCTTTTTTCCTGCTGTAGCCTGAAACAGCACGGGTAATGACGTAAAGTGTGCCATGCATCATGCCCCAGACAACGAACTGCCAGCCGGCGCCATGCCAGATCCCGCTTACTAAAAAGACAATCAGGAAATTCACATACATCCGGAAAGCACCCTTCCTGTTTCCACCAAGCGGAATATACACATATTTTGTTAGGAAATCCGTCAATGTCTTATGCCAGCGCTTCCAGAAATCCATAATATTCACTGCTTTATACGGCGAATCAAAGTTCAACGGCAGGTCATAGCCGAAGAATGCCGCAACGCCCATGGCAATGTCACAGTAACCGCTGAAATCAAAGTATAGCTGCAGGGTGTAGGACAGCATTACAACCCATGCGTCCACCGATTGAAGTGCCGCCACATTTTCAAATCCTGCCGCAACAGCCTGTCCCAGGGTATCTGCCAGAATCACCTTTTTAAATAAGCCAAGGGAAATCAGAATCACGTTACGCAAAAGCTTTTCCCACCACTCATCCCCGGTTTGTGCAGACCGCAGGGCGAGATCTTCAAAAACTGCCCGTGTCCGCTTTTTCTCTCCTTCTGTCAATTTTTCATTACTTCGCTGCTCTGTGGGCTTTTCATCGCTCCTCTGTACCTGAAAATCCTCCGGCAGCATAATCGGTCCCTGCATCAGCTTTGGGAAAAAGCTTACATATAACCCATACTCACTCATTCCCATCGGCACAATATTCCCCCGATAGGTTTCCACCAAAAATGCAATCTGCGTAAACGTAAAGAAGCTGATTCCCGGTGCATCCAGCTCCATTCCCTGAAGCACAGGAAGCAGCCGTGCATATTTAAAGAAGCCCAGTACTGCAACATTCAGTACAATTCCGACTCCCAACATGCTTTTTCTCCTTCTGCTGAAATCATCCGGCATTGAACTGGTCTTTTCTACGGTCTTTTCTGCGTTTTTTTCTACTGCCTTTCCCCTTGCTGTCTTCGGCTTCTTTGCCAGATCCCTGTACAGAAAGCAGCTCCATACGTAATTCACGATGAGGCTTCCAAGCAGAACCGGAAGACACTTTGGATAATTCCACCCATAGAAAATGAGAGAAGCCACAATCAGACAGCCATCTGCCCACTGCTTTCCCATGTATCTTCTGCTCACCCAAAACAGAATGAGCACAATCGGTAAATATGCAAATAAAAAGGAAAATGAATTAAACACCATATGTATTTTTCCACTCCGTAACAATCTCTGTCACTTCCGGATCTTCATAGATCACATAGCCATCCATCCTGGCCCTGCAAATCAGTCCGCAGGATTCCGGTGTCCGGTCCATCTGCTGATCCTCCCGGAAAACCAGATACTGACAGTATCCCTTACGTGTTTCTGTCAAAAGCTCTTCCATCGGAAGCACTTCATTATTCTTAATAATATCATGCACCGGCTGATAATAGTTCCACTGTTCCACCAGCATATCTCTTCCATAGGGCATACGGATCGTCGCATCGTACTGGCGTACGAAGTGAATCATCTCATCCGGAAACAACGCAGTAACCATATCATCTGCATCCTTGTTTCCAATATAATCGCATACATGAACTACGGAATCCGGAATATGATACAGATTCTCTACTTTAGAAATATAGGTTCCATGATAAACGTATGTGCCAAGCAGAATGATACATGCTCCGATCACAACCGTTCCGGTCTTCCGGAAACGCGCAAACAGGGAACACCCGCCATAAACTGCTACCATTCCCATCGGGATCGTCCAGATCACGCGGTAATAGGTCTCCCCATCCAGGCCTGCTGCCACGAAGAGCTTCCGGCTCAAAGGAAACAGGAATACAATCAGAATCAAAATCGGCGCGTAAACAAATAAAGCCCGGATCGTCCTGTCCTTTTCACGGAACAACAGATAAATCCACGCAAGCAGGGAAAGCACGAACAATCCCCGGAGTCCTGTATACAATTTAAAAATCACAAGGCTTTCCATAAAAATTCCAAACATGCGCACAAGCCCTTTCCATTTCTATACATCTAACCGGCTGATATGAATCCAATCAAACCCGGATCATATGTTTACACCCAGTCATTCCTGTCATAACTCGCAACTATTAAGATCCATGGAAAATTGCTTTCTATAAATATTCATTTTCATACAAAACAGCAATTTTATATAGCTAAGTGACCACATACATATAACTTAATCTGCGAATCAGAAACTTTATGAATGGAGTTCCAAAGCATTACCTACTTACAACATCATATACAATATGACATAAATTCCACCAAGCACACAGCTTAGTCCAGCATAGATCAGATTCCGGAATCTGCGGCTCCGGATGGTCAGCAGCATCCCAAGTCCCATCGTTAATGCGCAGCTTAGTAATACTGCAAGGGAGCTGCTTGCTCCTGCTGCCAGATTAAGCAATGTAAGCAGAATCCACAAACTGCCACTATTCTCTCTTTGAATCTTCCTGTTTTTTCCTTCCGCATCAGCTTCTGCGCCCAAATCCAGCTTCTGCTGATTTTCACGCTCCTCTTCACGGAAAAGGCAAAGAAAGATCCAAAACACCGCGGGAATAATGAAGTTACCTGCAAAGGACTTCCCCTGCCAGGTACGCGTCAGGAAAAAGGTCTCCGTTGTGTAAATCGACACATTCCCAAACATCTGCCAGAGTGCCATCAACACCATAAACATCGGAAGCAGGCGCTTTTTATTGCAGAACAGTTCACGCCCAATTTCATAATAGATCAGATATGTCAGTGGAATCAGAAGCATGGGAACCACGCTGTGTGCCATAACAGTCGCATGAATGCCGCACATGGTTCCGACATATGCCTCCCAGATGGGAAACAGTGCCAGTGCATGACGGGCATCCAACGGCATACTTACTCCGCGGTTTGGATCGATCCGGTACAGCGTATCGGTCTGCTGTGCGGTCAGAGCCTGTACCACATAATAAGCATCATCTCCGTCAAATGAAGCCCTTGTAAACGCCATGTAAAGCTGGAATCCGACAAGAAGCAGAAACAGTACAAGAAGGATCCTTCCTTCCCAGGTATCATAGGGAGCCCTTTGTAGCCATAGGAAATGATCTGTTTCCTTTAAGGCACCGGACAGGTTCGTTTTCTGCGCCTTCTTCCTCCGGTATATCCAGAACCCATAACCGGCTCCTGCCCCTAAGATCTGCAGAGCTGCATACAAAATCACCATTCTGGAATAGCCATGATAAACGGATAGCAGCATTACCGGAATTCCAACGATCTCCAAAAGAGCAAACAATAATAAATATCCAATTAATAAAGTCACACCTGCTGTCTGCAGCTTCTCTGGCATCTGCTCCCGTCTGGGAGCCTTCCGGAATAAAAGCCCCAATCCCACAGGAATCACCAGCAGCCAGAATAGCAGACCTGCGATTTTCAGTATGATCATTCTTCCTTCTCTCCATATAATTCATCCCATTCCTCACGGGGAATCGCCGTTACCGAGTCCACGTGATAATAGAACTCATAAAACCGGTTAATCCAGAAGTCCGGATCATCTGTCATATCCGAATCATGCGCCGTGCTGTAAGGATTCTGAAATTCTTCACGGAACCGGGGAACCACTACGCTGCCACTTCCCCCATTGTCCTCACTGGCATTGACAATCAGTTCAATACGCTCGTTATTTTCGCGATTGATACGCCACAGATTAATCATATTATCAAAATAGGTAAACATAAGCCACAGGCACAGTACCGCTGCCAGTCCGTAACGCAGCAAAGCCACCGTGAATTCCCTCTGATCACAGTCCCGGATTGCCTGGATGCAGGCAATGAAAAGGAACACTCCCACTCCATAATAAGCCCTTGGCGTCGGAGGCGGAATCACAATTAAGGCATAGCTGGATGCCAGTGCTACCAGTACAAAAATAACCGCCTCATCTGATACAACCGCTTTCCAGCTCTTCCACTTCTTTTGCAACACCAGAATCACTATCGCAATCAATAAAAGAATCAGCACTTCTCCAAACAGCTCTTCAATGGATACCGTAATCTTATAAAAACGGGAAAGCAGCTTCGCCAGCCCTGTAAAAGTTTCATCCGTATCATCCACACGGCTCCGGATTCCCGGACACAGCACCATTGCCAAAAGCCCGCAGGCCACTCCGGCTCCCGAAGTAATCATATACGCCTGCACTCCTGTTTTTAATCGTGTCAGCCAGGATCCCCGGCTGTCGTCTTCCGTAGTATCTGCGTTCCGATTCATCAAATAAATCCAGGTAAAGAAAATCCATGCCAGAAAAATACCTCCGGAGGTATTCTCATTACACCATCCGGCTGCAAGTCCAAACACGAAGCCGATAATGGCCGTAAGCACCGGGTGCTTCATGGTATTTCCGGTTCGTTCCAGTTGATGGCGGTACCATACAAGGAATCCGATCATAATGACACTTCCCCATAAATAATTACAGGAACCGCACAGCCAGAGCATGGTTTCTCCAAACCGCACCGAATATCTCCATACAAAAGCAAGACTTAAAAGCAGGACAAAGATATCATGCTTCTTCTTTCGCTTTACGGAAGCATAAATCAGCAGAACAAGAGCCACAAACATCACACTGTTTGCAATATTAAATACCCATTTATCCATCGACAGGAACACACGCAGATTAAACTGTCCGATCACTCTGCAGTTATGATACATGTATTCTACATACTGCTGCTTTATAAGGTCCCACAGGGATCTCGCCTCCTGTACCTCTAACGCATACGCATAATCATCCGTATAATAAGGAGTCAGAAAATTATAAATGAATATCATGAAAAAAGAGAGCAGTACCGTACCTGCAAAAATCCCTTTCCGATGTTTTTCCCAAAAAGAAGTCATTGTCTTTTCCTCCGCAATATATCAGTCTATTTTAGCACGACTCAGGCCTTTATTGCAACGCTATTAACTTGACGCCCCATAAAATCAATGTTAGGATATAACTTGTATCAGAACAAATTTCAAAAAGATCCAAAGAGGAGATTTGACATGTCAGTAAAATATCATAATTTTGGTGGAGTCATTGGTTGGAATCTTCAGAAATATTTCCCCAACCTTTCTTCCGACAGCTACCTGAAGCTTCAGCGTTCCACCAGAAATAAATTACAGCAGGAATATATCGATTATTTCCTGTCTACAGAAGAGCCGCCGATGCCGCTCGTGGTTAACCTGGAAACCATCAATCGCTGCAACAGCACCTGTTCCTTCTGTACCGCAAACAAAAATGCGGAAAAGCGCCCATACAAGCGTATGGAGGATTCTTTATTTTACAGTATTATTGACCAGCTTGCTGACTGGGGATACACCGGCCACCTGACACTTTATGGTAATAATGAGCCTTTTCTGGACACCAGAATTGTAGAATTCCATAAATATTGCCGTGAGAAGCTTCCTCACAGCTTTATTTTCCTTTCCAGCAACGGCCTGCTTCTTACCGTAGACAAGGTAAAGGAGATCATCCCCTATGTAAATCAGCTTATTATCAACAACTACTGCAGAGATATGAAGCTGCATGACAATGTGAAAGAAATTTATGAATATGCAAAGTCCCATCCGGAAGAATTCAAGGATGTCGAGCTGCTGATTCAGATGCGATATATGGATGCCGTATTGAGTAACCGTGCCGGAAGTGCTCCGAATAAAATGAACGACGTTAAGATCATCAGAGAAACCTGCCTGATGCCTTACACCGATATGTTTATTTTCCCGGACGGCCGCATGGGAATCTGCTGTTGCGATAACTTTGAAGCAACCACATTGGCAGACCTGACAAAGACGCCGTTAAAGGAAGCCTGGAATTCTCCGGAATACCGGAAGCTGCGCAAGGATATCCGGACAAGCCGTGCGGACTATGCTTTCTGTAAATACTGTGACTTCATTGATGCCGGACTACGTATGGATACCGTAGATGATACGTTGCATCACCGAGAAGCCAATCATGGAGCAAGACAGTCCCTGTTCCGTAAATAAGAACAGACATTGAAAATGAAAGAACCGTTTTCTTAGAACAACAGGCATTAAAATCCCCGATCATCTTTTGATTTATCGGGGATTTCTTTATCTTTTTATATAAAAATGTAAGATCGGACAAATCTCTGTACTCTGACATCCTGCAAACAGGTTCTGTTAATCGACCTCAGCTTCATTTCCTTCGTTATTCGAGGTTTCATGATATTCCTGTTCGGTATTGACACTCCAGATATTCTTCTTGTCCCTGCTTCCGGTTAGAATATTCTTGACTGTTTCAAAGGACGTAACCATAGAGTGGTCAATATTGTTATAACGATGCTGACCATTACGTCCAACACAGTACAGATTCTCAATTGAGCTTAAGTAATCCACCAGCTTATCCATCTCATCATAGGTATCAAAGTATGCCGGATAAGCTTTCTTCACCTTCTCCATATGAACATCCAGAACCACATCCGGACTGTCAATCAGACCAAGCTTAATCATTTCACTGACACCGATCTTTGCGAATTCTTCCTCGGTCATGTTCCAGTATTCATCGCCTTCATTGACAAAGTACTCAAGACCGATCCATACCGTATGCTCAAGATCCTTAATCATATAAGGAGACCAGTTATTATAAATCTGGAAACGTCCCAGCTTCACATTACGATCCTGTACATAAACCCAGCAGTCCGGAACAATATTGTTAATGGTCTTAATATTAGTCTTATTTACAAGATTGATCTTAGGTACCAGTACGCCAAGCGTCATATAATCACGATAAGGAAGTCCCTTGGCAATCCTTGCGGGCTCTGCCGGTACATCGTTCATACCGCCAACCAGATCCTTCACCGGCATGGAAGAAATGAAGTAATCACCTTCCATGGTGAACTCCTGTCCATCCTTTTCATAGGTCAGGGAGGTCAGCACATTATCCGCATTCTTGTGAAGTTTCGTAACCTTTGCATTTTTGATGATCGTACCGCCAAGCTTTTCAACCTCAGCTGCAGTTACGTCCCAGAGCTGTCCGGGACCAAGCTTTGGATATTTGAATTCCTCAATCAGGGAGGTATTGACCTTACGGTTCTTTACCTTGAAAAGCTTGCCAAAGAAATCCTTCAGGATTCCCATAATGGAAAGTCCCTTGGTTCTCTGTGCACCCCAGGAAGCATCGATCTCACTGGGATGACGTCCCCAGAGGTTCTCTGTATAGTACTCAAAGAACATGGAATACAGCTTCCTGCCAAAGCAGTTAATATAGAAATTTTCCAGATTATCCTCCGGCAGCTTATGGAACATGGATCCCAGATAGCTGAAGCCTACCCTCAGGGTAGTCAGCACGCCAAAGTTCTTAAAGGTTTCCGGCTTTAAGGAAATCGGATAGTCATAAAACTT
>Ga0129315_1000331_pt1 | contig 45294 bp, 41 predicted proteins | sample Cm827metagenome_FD_94432 | JGI IMG/M metagenome (GOLD analysis project Ga0129315, IMG submission 94432) | Eastern black-and-white colobus group fecal microbial communities from Wisconsin, USA - Cm827 metagenome | ecosystem: Host-associated > Mammals > Digestive system > Large intestine > Fecal... | reverse complement strand
TTTGCAAGGTATCTGTCTCCGTATCCTTCTTCTTTTTCTTTTACTATTTTTAGTTTTAATTCATAGCTGTATTTTTTCATTTGAACCTCCTATTCCGTGTCCGGATTTTGGGGTTCACTACAAAACTGGCGGACTGTCCTTTAGGACTGTCCGTTTTTTAGATTAAAAAATTAATATAAAGAGTAAATTCAAAATATTTTTTATAAATTAATGGATAGTCAATAAAGTCTGTCCGCTTTTTATATTGGAAAATTAGTAATAAAAAAATCATATAAATTTTAAAAATCCAAGCTATTTAATTCAAAAGCACTTAGTGTTAAGATTATGATTGACTTAATAAATTTTATGAAAGGACACAAAATGAATATTTTAAAATTAGCAAAAGATAATGAAGAGCTTTGTATAAAAATGAGAAGAGATTTACACATGATTCCAGAGCTTGAATTGGAACTTCCTAAGACTGTTAAGTATGTAGAAGATAGACTTAATGAGTTTAATATTAAATACAAAAAAATGGTTAATGGCAATGGAATTGTTGCAACTGTTTATGGAAGTGGAGAGGGAAAGTGTTTAGCTATACGTGCAGATATGGATGCTATTCCAATAGAAGAGGAAACAAATCTATCATTTTCTTCAACTCATAAGGGAAGAATGCATGCATGTGGACATGATTCACACACTGCTATTGCTCTAACTGCTGCCAAGATTATTAATGAAAATAGAGATAAGATTAATGGAGCAGTGAAATTTATATTTCAACCTGGAGAAGAAATACCTGGTGGAGCAAAACCAATGATCGAAGAAGGAGTTCTAGAAAATCCAAAGGTTGACTATATAATTGGTATGCACGGAGGTTGGCTTGCAGACATTCCCCACGGAGGAATTGGGTTTAAAGACAATGAACTAATGGCGTCAATGGATAGATTTTCTATAAAAGTTGTAGGCAAGGGAGGCCATGGAGCAAACCCACAAAAGACTGTTGATCCAATAATTATTTCTGCAGAAATCTTAATGGCAATTCAAAAAATTATTTCAAGAGAAATTGCACCCTTTGACAGCGGACTTGTTTCAGTTTGTAAAATAAATGGTGGATTTACACAAAATATTATTCCAAATGAAGTGGATATGCTTGGAACTGCAAGGGCACTAGATGAAAATGTGCGTGATTTAATTGAAAAGAGAATCAAAGAAATTTCTGTGGGGATTGCCAAGACTTATGGAGGAGATGCTCATGTAAATTATGAAAGATTTTATCCAGTTTTAAATAATGATCCAGAGTTTAATCAATATGTCCTAGAAAAGACAAGAGAGATATTTCCTGATGATATTTACGAAATGGATAAAGCCACAATGGGCGGAGAAGATATGGCATTTTATTTACAAAAGGTTCCAGGTACTTTTTTATTTTTATCTAATTTGAAAGAATCAAGTGATGGAGTTAAGTACACAAATCACAGTTCTAAATTTGATTTAGATGAGTCACTTTTTTATAAAGGTGTTGCGATTTTTATTAATACAGCCTTTGATTTGCTTAGGTAAAAATTAGGATAAGGCGGACAGCCCTTTTTATTTTTCTACATTTCTTTTCTGCTAACTTTTTTCAGTATTAATCTACTTCATAAATAGCAAAGGACAGCCCGCAGTCATACAGCCCTTGATTTGCTTAAGTAAAATTAAAAAAGTGTTAGGACTTTTTTATAAAAATATTATAAAAAATTTTAAAATAAATATGAGAGAAAATAGATAGGAAAGGACAGCACGCTAAGATGAATATACTTTTATTAGTAAATATCTAATGCTATAATAATAATACTCAAACAATTAGAATATTATTTTAAATTATATAAATGAGGTAGAAATGTTTTGGAAAATTATTCTTAAAAGAGGAAAAACTGAAAATGGATATGACAGAGCTAAAATTTCTAAGGAAACTTCTTTTCTTGGTCTTTTATCAAATTTATTAATTGCCTTAGCAAAGGTAGTTTTATTTATTCTTACGGGATCAATTTCTATTTTATCTGATGCAGTTAATAACTTAACAGATTGTGCTAGCTCTATTATTTCAATAGTGGGTATTAAATTTGCACAAAAGCCTAGAGATAAGGATCATCCATATGGTCATGGCCGTATAGAATACTTGATTTCTCTAGTTGTTAGTGGAATAATTCTAGCAGTGGGATTTGAGTTTTTAAGATCATCTGTTGGAAGAATTTTAAATCCTGTTGAAATAGTTTATCCAATTTATACAATAGCCATACTTTTATTTTCAATTTTTGTAAAATTTTGGCAAGCGTCTTTATATGGAAATGTTTCTAAACAAATAGATTCAGTTACATTAAAGGCACAGGAGAAAGACTCTTTAAGCGATACATTGATTACAGGAGTTGTTTTAATTTCTATTATTGTTGCTAAACTAACTGGCAAAATCTTAGATGGTTATGTAGGAGTTTTAGTTGCACTTTTTATTTTATATACTGCAATTGCTCTTATATACGAGACTATTTCAATCATACTTGGGCGTGGGCTTAGTGCAGAAATTAAGCACAAGATAAAATCCATGGTTGCAAGCTATGATGGAATCTCAAATGTTCACAATATAATGGTTACAGATTTTGGGCCTGAAAATATTATTGTCATAATAGATGCAGCACTTGATTATGACATGACCCTTGAAGAAACTCACAATATAGTAGATAAAGTTGAAAGAGAAGTTTCTAATTTACTTGGAATTACTCTTATTATTCACGCTGATCCACTTGGTTCAAGTAGCGAAATTGTTAGAGAAGTTTCAAAGGATTTAAAGAAAATTATAACGGAGGATATTAATTTATATTCCTTTCACGATATAGTTTTAGAAGATAAAAAGATTTATATTGATGTAGATTATAATGCTGATTCAATTAGCAAAAGGGAAGAATTAGAAGCATTGAGCAAGAGCATTGAAGATAAATTAAAATCTATTTATAGTGACTATGATTTTATTATAGAACTTGATGCGATTTTTTAGGAGGAAGTATGAAAGCCTTAGTAGTAGGTGTAGGTAAATTAGGTTATAGAATAGCAGCTTCATTAATTGATGAAAATTATGAAGTTACGGCAGTAGATTATGATGAAGATGTAATTGAAAATATATCTAATTCACTTGATGTAATGAGTATTTGCGCAAATGCACTTGACTTTGGTGTTTTAGAGGAATTAGATATTTCAACATATGATTATGTTATTGCAACGACAACAAATGACGAGGCAAATGTAATACTTTGTACAATTTCAAAAAAATTAGGAGCAAAATTTGCCATTGCAAGAGTCCGTGACCCAGAATATAGAAAGCATTTAAATTTCATTTCAGAAGAACTTGAAATTGATAAGATTATTAATCCCGATTATGCAACTGCAAAATCTATTGTAAAGTACTTAATGAAGAGATATCAATTGTATTCCGATGAATTTGCGGGTGGAAAAGTTTCACTTGTAGAATTTAATATAGGAAATGATCCCAACTTTATTGGCAAAAAAATTATGGACATTCAAAATATTAGTGGACTTCTTATTGCTGCAATTTCAAGACATGGAGATGCTATAATTCCTAATGGTAAAACTATCCTTGAAGAAAATGATGTGATTATTCTTGCAGGTAAATCGGAAAATATAGAAGATTTTGACAAGGACCACACTGGTGTAAATAGGACTAGAAATCTTAGATCAACTATGATTTTAGGTGGAGGTAAGACAGGACTTTATCTTGCAATGCTTCTTGTCAAAGAAAATGTAAATGTAACAATTGTTGAAATTAATAGAGAGAGATGTTTGCTTCTTAAAGAAATGGTTCCTGAAGCAGAAATTATTAACGGAGATGGAACTGACATTGCAACATTAGAAGAAGAAATGGTGCACACTTATGATTCCTTTGTAGCAGCAACAGGTATAGACGAAGCAAATCTACTTATGTCACTTGTTGCAAAACAAAGTGGTATTTATAAGTCTGTTGCCAAAATTTCTAGAACAAATTATGACAAAGTTCTAGACAAGCTTGATATTGACGCAGTTTTTAACACTTCATATATTACAGCTGCTGAAATTTTAAAAGAAGTTAGGGGCAAGGATTCACTTTCAATTCATTTGCTACTTAATGGACAAGTAGAATGCGTTGAGTTAATTATTAAAGAAAAGCATTTAGTTTGCAATAAAAAGATAGAGGATTTAAATTTACCTAATAATATTCTTATTGTTGCCATTATTAGGGATGGAGATATGATTGTTCCAAATGGACAAACTGTTTTAAAGGCAAGGGATAGAATTATTTTATTCTGTATGCACGAAGAAGCAAGCAAGATGAAAAAAATCTTTTACTCAGAAGGTAAATTAAATGATGTCATTAATTCCATAAGGAATAGAGGAAATAAAGATGAATTATAAACTTATATCAAAAATCCTAGGATATATTCTATTAATAGAGACTGTGTTTATGGCACCGTCCCTTCTTATATCTCTCTATACAAAGGATGGAAGTGCAAATGGATTTTTAATCCCAATGATAGTGGCAATTATATTGGGATTAATTTTGATTAGAATAAAAACTGACAAAAATTCTCTATCGCCAAAGGATGGTATATTAATTGTAACTGCAACATGGATTATAATTTCAATTATTGGAGCTGTACCCCTTACAATTAGCGGCGGGATAAGTTATGTAGATTCTTTTTTTGAAATAGTTTCAGGTTTTACAACTACTGGAGCTACAGTCATAGGTGGCATAGAATCTTTTCCTAAGTCAGTTGTTTTTTGGAGATCAATTAGTCACTGGATAGGTGGTATGGGAATACTTGTGTTTACAGTGGGACTTCTTCCTAAACTTGGAGTTGGAGGATTTCAAATTTATAAAGCTGAATCGCCAGGACCAGTTGCAGGTAAAATTGAATCGACAATATCTCAATCATCAAAGAGACTTTATATAATATATATAATACTTACAGCGGCACTTTTTATCTGCCTTAAAATAGCAGGCATGCCAATATTTGAATCATTTATTCATACTTTTGGTGTAGTAGGAACTGGAGGATTTTCATCATATAATGATTCTTTTATGAGTTATGATGGAGAGGCTGTTCACTATATACTTGCTATATTTATGTTTTTATGTTCTACAAACTTTGCAATATATGCACTTTTAAGTAAAAAGAAATTTAAAGAAATCTTTTTAAATGACGAATTAAAACTCTGGTTTATAATTATTTTTGGATCAACTGCTTTAATAGCAATTAATTTATTTTTACATGGATATAATTCATTATCACTTGCAATTAGAGATTCATTTTTTCAAGTTACTTCGATTTCTTCTACATCTGGATTTGCAAATGCTAACTACGATTTGTGGCCAAGTTTTTCTAAATTTATTCTTTTAATTTTAATGTTAATTGGAGGATGCGCAGGTTCAACTGGCGGAGGAATTAAAGTAATAAGAATTTCAGTTTTATTGAAATTAATAAAGAGAGAAATGAGAAGAGCAACTCATCCAAAGGCAGTTTTACCTATTACATCAAATGGCAAATCACTTGGAGAAGGAGTTGTAATGGGAATTACTGCCTATCTTGGAACATATTTTATTATAACAGTTATATCCACGGGCATTGTCACACTTTCTGGAGTAGATGTTATTACTTCATTTTCATCAGTCATTACATGCCTTTCAAATGTAGGACCTGGGTTTAATTTAGTTGGTCCCACAAATAATTTTCAGTTTTATGGAGATTTTTATAAAATATATTTTAGTATACTGATGTTACTTGGAAGACTTGAGTTCTTTACAATAATGGCTTTATTCTCTTCCAGAAACCACAGAAAGGAAATAATAAAATTATAATGAAAATTTTAATTATAGGCTCAGGGAAAGTAGGCTCAACAATAGCCAATACCTTGAGCCTTGAAAAATATGAGATAGATATAATAGATAGATATGAAGAGAATTTTCACAATATAACCAACAATGTAAATAAAATTAGGGGAGATATACTTGAAGAAAATTTTCTAGATAATTTAGATTTAGCTTCTTATCATTATATAATAATTGCAACAGACAGCGACAAAACAAATTTAATAATTGCATCTATGCTTAAGGATTTAGACAGTAAAATAATACTAAGACTAGATGAAATGGAAAATATTTCTGAAATAAATTATATTAAAGAAGCCCTTGGAAATATAGTAAATGTATTTAATCAAAGTTTAGAATGTGCAAAACTTGCCATAAAATTAATTGGAAATTCAAAATATTATAAAGCCGATTATTTTGGAAAGGGTAAAATAGAAGTAGCTGGACACTTAGTTGATGGAGATGAATTTGAAAATCAAAAATTAAAAAATATAGGGTCATTATCTACAATGCTTGTTGTAGCTATTTTAAGAAATGGCGAGCTAATAGTACCTGATGGTGAGACGACTCTTGTGCAAAATGATTATATTTATTTAATGGGACTTTCAAATGATATAAGAAATTTTAAATACAAGCATTTTGAAATAAGAAAGAAAGAAGAAGAAATAGATGTAGTCATTGCGTCGGGAGATGAATTATTTAACACAATAATTTCAAATTTAAATAATGTAAATCTAAAAATAATTGAACCAAATAGAGAAAAGTTTATTAGATTTAGAAATAAAATAAATAATGCTTTTGTTGTAAATAGAAGTCTTAAAAATGACAATTTCTTTGATGATGAAAATATATCTAATAATGCAGTCTTTATCTCAAACACTTATAATGATGAGCTAAATGTAGTCCTTGGAGTAATGGCAAAAAACCATGGTATTGAAAGAAATATTGTATTTCAATATGACAACAACTATTTAAAAACATTGGACTTTTTAGACATTCAAACGATAATTGATCCAAGAGTTTTAATTGCAAATGAAATTATAAAGACAATTAGCGATGACATGAAGGTTTCAATTAACTTTATGTTTGGCGGCAAGGCTCAAGTATATGAGATAAGAATACCAGATAATTTTAAATATATTGGCATGAGATTATCAGAAATTGACCTACATAAGGAAATCATAATTGGTGGAATTATAAGATATGATAACTCTGCTGTAATTCCTCGTGGAAATACAAAGATAGAAAAGGGAGACAGATTAGTAATATTCTGTACTAATGAAAGTAGAAAAGAACTTGAAAAAATAATTCATCCAGATTTAAAAAATAGTATTTTTGAGTTTTTCAGGAGATGATATTTTGAAAGAGATATTTAAAAATGATTGGCAAGAAATTCTAGAAGATGAATTTCAAAAAGATTATTACAAAGAGCTTAGAAAGCTTTTAATAAATGAATATAGAACTCACGAGATTTTTCCAAAGGCAACAGATATATTTAACGCCTTTAACTACACAGCTTACTCAGATGTAAAGGTTGTAATACTAGGTCAAGATCCGTACCATAATGTTGGACAGGCACATGGACTTGCCTTTTCTGTAAAAGAAGGAGTTAGAATTCCTCCTTCACTTGTAAATATTTATAAGGAATTAAATTCAGATTTAGGAATACCTATAGCAAATACTGGATATTTAAAATCATGGGCAGATGAGGGAATAATGCTTCTTAATACAACACTTACAGTTCGCGCACATGAACCTATGAGTCATTCAAAAATAGGTTGGGAAATATTTACAAATGCAGTAATAGAAAAATTAAGTGAAAAAGAAGAGCCAATAGTTTTTATACTTTGGGGTAATCATGCTAAGAAGAGAAAAAAATTTATAAAAAACAATAGGCATTTAATTATTGAAGGAGTTCATCCATCTCCACTTTCTGCAAATCGTGGATTTTTTGGATCAAAGCCTTTCTCAAGAGCCAATAAGTTTTTAGAAGAAAATGGCATTAAGCCACCTAGTTGGGTAGTAAAAGAGGTGTAATATGGAATATTTAAAAATAGAAGGTTCAGAAATGAACAAAATAAAAATTGGAGAAATACCAGTTATAGTAGTTGAACCAAGGGAAAATGGAAAAGTTAGAAATACAATTATTTTCTACCATGGTTGGGGTTCATGTAAAGAAAACCAAATCTTTAGAGCAAATATATTTGCAAGCTATGGATATAGAGTACTTCTTCCTGATGCAAAATTTCACGGAGAGAGAGATACTCATGAGTTAGATTTTGAAGACGAGGTTGTTTCTGCAAATTATTTACTTCGAGTGATTATGCACAATATTGAAGAATCTCCAAGTTTATTTAATTATGTAAAAGAAAATTATCCAGGTTCAAAAATTGCAGTAGCAGGCCACTCAATGGGTGCCATAACAGCTGGCGGACTTTACGGATTTAAAAAAGATTTAGACATGGCCTTTGTCTACAATGGAATTAATGATTGGGGTGCAGTTGTAGATTGGTTAAATGAATATCGTGACGAAAAAAATACTAAGTATGAAGTATTTAGGGTAGATGAATTTTTCCTAGATATGAATCCAATGAACGCACCATATTTATTTAAGGATAGACCAATTGTACTTTACAATGGAGAAGATGATGATGTAATTAATCCAAAGGGACAAGAAGGATTCTATAAAGTGCTAGAAAAAGAATATGAAAATAAAGACCTTCTAGACTTTAGAAAATTTGAAAAAGTTCCCCACGATGTGTCAACAGATATGTTAGAAGAATCAATAAAATTTGCCAAAAATATTGCAAAGTTTTAATCTTACTACTAGAGAAATCTAGTAGTGAGGTCGTAGACAAACCACTATAACGCTCACCGAATTTCGGTTTCTACAAATTCTAATTCTTAACTCGCTGAAAAACCCAAACTCGCTAACGCTCATACAGTGCGTTTTTCGGGCGCTCGTTTTCGAATTGAATTAGTACAGAAAGCTCAATATGGTTTGCTTATATAGTGGTTTTTTACTTTGTCAACAGTCCGACTACTAGAGAAATCTAGTAGTTTTTTTATTTATGAATGTAAAAAAGATAGATTTTTTATTAAAATATTTTTTATTGTCTTATTTTTTTAAAATTTAAGTCTACTAAATCTACAGTCACAAAGAATTATTTTACTAAGATTTGAAATTGTGATAAACTTAGAATAAATTTATTTAAGGGAGGATAATATGAAAGATCAATGGGCATATGCCAATCATCCACTTATGTATATTGCATGTTCAGTGGGTATAATCTTAGTTTTGTTTCAAGGAACATATTTGCTAAGAAAGGCATTAAAAGCATCAGAAGAAATGGGAATGGACAAAAAGAGAATTAAAAAGGGCGTTATGACAGCACTTGTTGCTTCAATAGGACCTGCACTAGGGATTTGCGGTTCAATACTTGCACTTATAGTTACATTGGGAGCACCTGTAACTGCACTTAGAATGTCAGTAATTGGTGGTACTAATTATGAAACAATGGCAGCAAACTTTGGTGCTAAGGCAATGGGAGCAGAACTTGCGACTACAATGGATCCAGTAGTATTTACAAATGCACTTTGGACTCCTGCTCTTGGGGTAATGGGCTGGTTAATATTTATGGTCTTATTTGGCCACAAAATGGAATCAGTAAATCACGTTCTTACAGGTGGCAGAAAGGCACTTCTTCCAGCAGTATCTGTTGGAGCAATGCTTGGAGCCTTTGCTTACTTTTGTGTAGATAATATTTCAAAAATAAACACAAATCCAAAGGTTACCTTTGCAACTGTTTTTGGTTTTATTATCATGTTTATTTGCCAAAAACTAGGCAAAAAATACACATGGTTAAGAGACTGGGGACTTACATTTGCAATGTTTATAGGTGCAATTGCATCTCAATTAATATTTTAGGAGGTAGAATATGTCAGCTTACGAAAAATTTTCTAAATCAATTCACAACTTTGGAAGACTTTCAATGGTTCTAGGTATGATAGCCGTTCTTCTTCCACCGCTACTTATGACATTTTATTTTGGATTTAATCCTGGTATAACAGCAATTATAACTGGTGCAATATCACAAATATCTGTCTCAGGAGCATTTTATTTTTCAGAACCAATTGCCAACTATCCAATAGTTGGAGCAGCGGGACTATATATGTCCATATTATCTGGAAATAGCGTAAATTTAAAAATACCTGCAGCAGTATCTGCAATTGCAGGATCAGGATATAAACAAGGAACAGACGAAGGATCAATGATGGGTACAATGGGTATTGCAGTTTCAATTTATGTTGCAACATTTTTTGTAATTGTATCTACAATTTTTGCACAAACTGTAATAGTTAATCTTCCAGAAAACATAAAGGAAGTTTTAATATTAATTATCCCAGCACTTTATGGAGGAATATTTGCACAATTTTCTGTTAAATCATTTAAGACAGGAATATTTGCACAATTTTCTGTTAAATCATTTAAGACAGGAATATTTGCACTTGTTGTTGCCTTTGTAATGTCTAAGATTGTTGGACTAATTCCATTTAATGCAACATTCTTAATTACACTTGTGACAGTTTTCTCATCAATATTCTTTGCAAGAACTCAACTTGAAACTATTAATAAAAATTCATAGGAGGAATTATGAAAGAATTTAACAAAGATAAACTTCTAGAAATTTTTGAAGATTTACTTTTAATTCATTCTCCATCATATAAAGAAGAGAATGTGGCAAAACATATTATAAATTTTATAGAAGAGCTTGGTGGAGAAATTTATTTAGACAAATCTTATGACAAATATGGCGGGAATGCTCCAACAATATTTGCTCACTTTAAGGGCGAAGGAGAAGGAGTTACATTCTCAAGTCACATGGATGTAATTGAGCCAAATAAAGATTTAAAAATTATAAAAGATGATAAAATTTGGAAAACTGATGGCAATACAACTCTAGGTGGAGATGACAAGGGCGGAGTAAGTGCAATACTTTATGCAATTTACTATATAATTACAAATAATATTAAGCACAGAGATATTTATGCAATATTTACTCCAGGTGAAGAAGTTGGAATGCTTGGTGCTACAAATATTAACTGGGATGAAGTTTATAAAAATATGAATCCTGCCAAGAACATGATTGTAGTAGATAATGCTGGATCTTGCGACAAAGTTGCATACAAAGCACCGACATCTTATTCCTTTACATTTAAGGTTAAAGGAAAGACTGCACATGCGGGAATAGAACCTGAAAAGGGAGTAAGCGCAATAGTTCTTGCAGCAAAGGCAATAGCAGAGTTTAAAACACTTAGAATAGATGAATTTACAACATCAAATATTTCAAAAATTCATTCAGACTTTCCAAGCAATGTTGTACCAGATTATGTAGAATTTTCTGGAGAAATTAGAGGCCATGATGACGCACATGTTCTTGAAATTTTAGATGAATATGAAAATATAGTTAAGAATCTCACAGATGATTATGAATTTGAAAAAGAACTTGACTATCCAGCACTTAAACCAACTGATATGAGTTTTTCAAAGGAAATAATAGAATCATATAAAAATGTTGGCGTTGATGCAAAGGAAGTAATAATAGGTGGAGGATCTGATGCAAATTTCTTTGCAGAAGAAGGATTTAACTCACTTATTGTTGGAGTTGGAATGGAAAAAGTCCACACAAAAGAAGAATATATAGTACTTGATGATTTAATTAAAACAACAAAGGCTTTAATTGATTATCTTGAAGTTTAATTTATGGAGCTGTCTATTGATAGCTCCTTTTTTGTAAAATCCTTTGATTTATTATGGTTTAAGAATTACAATATTTATGATAGATATTATCTTTTATAAAATTTACGAGGTAAAAATGAAAAAAATAATAAAGAGAAAAATTTATTTAAATATTATTTTGCTTTTATTTTGGATAGCATTGGCATTTTTAAATTTTAAAGAAAACAAAGGACATTTTATAAATTTATTTTATTTAACCATTTTATTTGAAATTTCATATTGGCTCACTATTTTAATAGGAATATATCTTAACAAGAGATTAAAAAAAAAATCATATGAATTTTTATATTTTATTAATGGGGTATGTAGTTAATAGGAGGTAGATATGATTAAAAATTTTGCACACATTGGTGTAACTGTAACGGATTTAGAAAAATCAATTGAATTTTATAGAGATATTTTAGAACTAGAATTTATTGGAAGAACACATATGGAAGGGGAAAGTACAGATAAACTTTTTGACAAAAAAGATTTATATGTAGATCTTGCATACTTAAAACCCCAAAATTCAGAAGGTCCAACATTAGAACTAATAGAATATAAAACATTAGAAGTAGAAATAGATAAACCATCACTATTTAAAACATCCATATCAGAAATTTGCTTTGGAGTAGATGATATAGAAAAGTTTTATAAAAAACTTTTGGAAAAAAATGTAGAAGTCATATCAGAACCACAAGAATTTGACATGACATCAGATGGATTTGGAAGAAGTAAGGCCATTTATTTCTATGATCCCGATGGAAATGTCCTTGAGGTAATAGAGGATTTATAAGAGATATTTCTAAGGGGAATTCTAATAAAGTTTTTCTAAAGCTTTCACTTTAAATCCATATTGGAGGGGCCTTAGGGCGTCGTGTATGCCCTTTAATGGTAATGAAACGAGTGTTGAAAACACGAGAAGAATGTTCTTCACAGTGAATCTTAGCGAAGCGAAAGATGAACTGATGAAGAACCTTATGCATGCGATTTTAGTAGATGCGACTGAATAAGGAGCATTTACTAAAAGAGTCGTAGCCCCTCCAAACCACCCCAGAACACCCACGACGTACTGTAGGTCCAAAAAATAAACACATGCTAAAAATTAAAAACTCACTCACTACGCTCGTTCAAACAGTTTAATTTTTTTAACGCATGTGTCTATTTTTTGCTTATGAGGCACAGTTGCCAACGCTACTGTTAAAAAAAGTTAAGGGACAGTCTCGAATTTACATAAAACTTTATAAGAATGCACCCACTAGTTGAAGCGTATAAATTTAATTAAAGTATGCCAATAAATAACCGACTAATCTAGCAGTAAGCAAAGAGGTGGTCGACGTTAAAAATTTTCAATTGTTTGAGCGAAGCGAGTTTTGAAAATTTAGTCGAACGCCTCTTTGCGTATTAATGGGACGGGCCCCTGCCAGGCCGTTTAGGTGTAAAGGGGATGCTCGAAGGGGAAAAGGACGATTCGGAACGTCCTAATTCCCCTTCGAAAAAATAAATATTTTAGATAAAATAAAAAAGAGACTTTTCAAAAGCCTCTATTTCTCTATTTATTATTTCCAATAATCTAGTTTTGAAGAATCAAGTCCAACTGATTCTGCCTTAAATACTGGATTTTCGCCTTTATCTTTTTGTCTCTTATAGTCTTCTAATGCTCTAAGTGCATATTTTCCAAGAATAAAGATTGATGGAATGTTTAGTAAGCACATTATTCCCATTAGAAAGTCTGCTATATCCCATGCAAGAGACATTTCCATACCTGCACCTACAAAGATAAGAAGTGCTGCTATTATTCTATATCCAGTCATAAATCCCTTAGATGGGACTTTTTTGTTTAGGTATGTTAGACAAGAGTCACAGTAGTATAGATTACCAAGTAGAGTTGTAAATGCAAAAAGTGCAAGTGCAACTGTTATAAATATATTACCATAAGGTCCAAATACTGTAGAAAGTGATGCTTGTACAAATGGAGCACCTGCCAATTCTTCAGTTGGTGCAATACCTGATGCAAGTGACATAAATGCAGTTGCTGAACAAATTACTAATGTATCTAAGAATACAGAAATCATTTGAACAAGTCCTTGTTTAACTGGGTGAGATACTGATGCTGATGCAGCTGCATTAGGAGCAGAACCCATACCAGCTTCATTAGAATATAATCCTCTCTTAACACCTTGAACAAGTGCTGAACCTGCAATACCTCCAAATATTGCTTTAAAGTTAAAAGCATCTTCAAATATCATGCCAAACATTGCTGGAACATTTTTAATATTTATAATTATCATTATAATTGCCATTAATACAAATATAACTCCCATAAATGGAACAAGTAGTGATGTATATTTTATAATTCTTTTTCCACCACCAAGGATACAATATCCTGCAATTATTGCCAAAACTCCACCAATAATCCATGGAGTTTGTCCAGGTACGTAGAAGTCATAAACTTTAAAAGAATCTTGGAAGTTAAAAGATGCAAGCATATTAAAACCAACAGCATAAGTAGCTATAAGTGCTATTGCAAAGATAACTCCAACAGTTCTTGAGCCTATTCCATTTTCTATGTAATAAGATGGCCCACCATAGCTTACTCCATCATCTCCACGCTTTTTATAAATTTGTGCAAGTGTAGATTCTATAAATGCAGATGCTCCACCAATAAGTGCTATAATCCACATCCAAAATACTGCTCCTGGTCCTCCAAGACATATAGCATTGGCTACACCAACTATATTACCTGTACCTACTCTTGATGCTGTAGATACCATTAGAGCTTGGAAGGAAGATACATCGTCTTTGCCTTCAGGCTTTTCTGTAATAACGTTAAAAGATTCTCCTAATAATCTAAATTGTATAAATTTAGTTCTAAAAGTAAAGTACAAACCACATGCTATAAGTACAATAATTAAAATCGGATAATAAAGTACTCCGTTTATTGCAGATAACATTTCTCTAAATACTGCCATAATTTCACCTCATTAATAAATAAATAAATCTAGTTGATTTGATAAGAATTCAAGCATTCTAACACCTGAATACGAGTTTCCGTGGCTATCAAGTCTTGGAGAGTAAACAGCAAGTCCATAAGGGCTATTTGACGCTGTCACAATTCCTCCGCCTACACCTGACTTAGCTGGAAGCCCAACTCTTATTGCAAAGTCACCAGAATAATCATAAGTTCCACAAGTTGCCATAAGTGATCTTAAAATTCTTGCTTCTCTTTCAGTAACGATTTCCTCATCCTTTAAATTTTTGCCTTTATTAGATAATACATAGGACATATTTGCTAAATTTTCAGAATTAACAAGTATTGAACATGCTTTAAAATATGTATCTAACACTTCTTCTACTTGAATATCTGATGGAATAATACCTCTCGATAACATTAGGTATATAAGCGTCCTATTTGTAAAGGAAGATTCCTTTTCTGACTGAGCAATTTCCTTTGAATAATCTAATTCTTCACCTAAGATGGATGAAGCCTTATTGAGAATAATGTCAAAAGTTTTTTCTTTATAAATATTATATAAAATTGCTACAATGACAATTGCTCCTGCGTTTATAAAAGGATTGACTGGTATTTTTTTATCAGAAAGTTCAAGTTCTATGACACTGTTAAATGCTTTGGCAGATGGCTTAACTCCAACATATTTTTTAAGCTCATCCATGTCATAATTATCCATTGCTATTGAATATAAGATTACTTTAACAATGGATTGAATGGAAAATTTAACTTTTGAATCACCAATGCTTACAAGATTTCCATCTTCTATAACAGAAATTGCTATTTTATTTGCATCTACTTTTGCAAGTTCAGGTATATAATCTGCAACTGCTCCTTCATGCAAATATTTTTTACCTAGTATAAGGGCTTTTTCTAAAATCTCATCTGTAAATTTTATTTTTCTCACCTCCAGTATAAATTTGGAATTGTTTTCCTAATTTATAGATTATCCTATTAGAAGAATTATGTCAATTAAAATTTCTTAAGGAAAAGGCCGGACTGTGCCAAAGATAAGAATCATTAAATAGAATAAAATATTGTATTTAAATATTACTTATGGAAACTTTATCAAAAGATAATATGATAGTAATATAACTTAGTTTAAAGGAGGAAAACCATGAAAAATACGAAGAGATACTTATCATTTTTGTTAGCTCTATTTATGCTAATAATGATTCCAGTAAATGCCTTTGCAGTACGTCATGAAACAAGAGATATTCCAATAAAAGGAATAATAATAAATGACAATATAGTCTATAGTGATGTATATCCATATATTAAAAATAACAGGACATATGTACCTATAAGATTTATAGCAGAGGAACTTGGATTTGATGTAAAATGGAATGCAAAAAACCGAACTGTGGACATGAATAATGGATCAAAGGTTGTAGGGTTAACAATTGGTTCAGATATTATGATAGTTGATGGAAAGAAAAGTAAAATTGATGCTCCCGCAGAAATTACTGATGACAGAACTATGGTACCACTTCGTGCAATCTCAGAAGCTTTTGGTGAAAATGTAGATTATTCTGAGGATTACAGAGCAGTTTATATTGGAGAAGATCCTAAGTACAACAAATTCTATAATGTAGTTTATTATTTTGGAAATGAAAAGCCAGTTATTTCAACTTATACAATAAATATTGCAACATATAAGATGAATGTAAATGGTGTTGAAAAAAGGTATGACGATGTAGATAAGATGATAATTAATGTAGTAGAAGATTTTGAAAACTACTACACAAATGGAAATTCAAGTTACGGAGTAAAGGAATATACTTCTCCAGCAACAATAAAATTTGGAGATAAAAATAATACACAAGTTCCAGAAGACAAACAATTAAAAGATAATTATTATATATCTCCAACTGAAGATGTATTAGTTGGAAGTTGGTATGGAAGATCAACATTTAGTGAATTTGGAACATTTAAATTTTATCTCGATGCATATATGTATATTGAATCTTTAGGAAATAACAGATATAAAATAACTAATAGAGTAATAAAACAGGGAGATCCAAATTCTGAATTCTTCACAGAGCAGTACGCAATATTTAATCCAACAGAGAATAAATTAAATATAAATGATTCTCATACAACTTATGGAAAAAGAGGATATTTTGCTAATCAAAGTCCATATTCCTACAGTTTAACTTACAGTGTAGAAAATAATGGAAGAAGATTAAATGCAAAGGATATAAATAATAAGGATATTTATTACAATAAATATTAATAGTGAAAGTGGCTTAAGCTTTTCTTAAGTCACTTTTTTATTATAAAAATTTTGACGATAAATAATAAAAAAAGGAAGCGCGAAGCTTCCTAATTTTATAGATATTTTTTAAGTTGTTCTACTTTATTTGTTTCTTCCCATGGAAGATTTAAATCTTCTCTACCGAAGTGACCATATGCAGCAGTTTGTCTATAAATTGGTCTTAGTAAGTCTAAATCTTTTATAATAGCAGCTGGTCTCATGTCAAAGTTTTCTAATACTATTTCTTCGATTTTTTCATCTGATAATTTACCAGTGCCAAAAGTGTTTACATAAACAGATGTTGGTCTTGCAATTCCAATTGCATAAGCAAGTCCTATTTCAACTTTGTCTGCAAGTCCTGCTGCAACAATATTTTTTGCAACGTATCTTGCGTAATATGCTCCTGATCTGTCTACTTTAGTTGGATCCTTACCAGAGAATGCTCCGCCGCCATGTCTTGAGTATCCACCATATGTGTCAACAATTATTTTTCTACCAGTAAGTCCAGCATCTGCCATTGGTCCACCTAGCACAAATCTGCCAGTTGGATTGATGTAAAATTCTGTATCATCATCGATAAAATCATTAGGCACTACTGTTTCTATTACTTCTCTTTTAATTTCTTCTCTAATTTGTTCAATAGAAACTTCTGGTGAGTGTTGTGAAGATACAACTATATTTTTAAGTCTTACTGGAGTGTCTTCATCATATTCAACAGTAACTTGAGTTTTTCCATCTGGTCTTAAATATGGAAGTGTTCCATTTTTTCTAACTTCTGTTAATTTTCTTGCAAGTTTATGTGCAAGTGAAATTGGAAGTGGCATTAATTCTTCTGTTTCATTGCAAGCATAGCCAAACATAATGCCTTGGTCGCCAGCACCAAAGGAGTCAAGTTCATCTACACCTTTTTCTTTAAATCTATCAACGCCCATTGCGATGTCTGATGATTGCTCTTTAATTGCAGATAAAACTGCACAAGTTGTGCCGTCAAAACCATATTTTGCCCTGTCATATCCTATATCTGTTAATACTTCTCTTGCTATTTTTTCAAAGTCTACATAAGTTTCAGTAGAAATTTCGCCTGTGATTACAATAATTCCAGTTGAAGCCATAGTTTCACAAGCAACTCTTGAATTTTTGTCTTCTGCTAAAATTGCATCTAGAATGGCATCGGAAATTTGGTCACAAACTTTATCAGGATGGCCTTCTGTAACAGACTCTGAACTAAATTGCCATTTCTTCATAAATACCTCCTATAAAATTTTATATACTAATTAAAAATTATCCCATAAAAAAAGCCTCACAAAAAGTGAGGGTATAAAGACCTCATCTTTCAGAATACTCTGTAGGATTTAGCACCTTTCTAGGTTGCCGGGTTTCACAGTGCCTATTCACTCCACCGCTCTTAATAAGGTATAGTTTTTAATTGATGTGATTATATCACAAAGCTTTTTCTAATACAATAGATTAAAGTGATTCATTAAGCTAATGCCAACAGGGTAAGTTACAATACTCATTAAAAAGCTCACAGTAATTATTTTAGAAGCAAGCTGGTGATCTGAATTCATCTGCCTAGTAAATATATAACAATTAACAGCACAAGGTGTAGCCCAAAATACATAAGCTATTCCAAGTTCCATATTATTAAAACCTAATAAAACTCCAACAGGTATTAAAATAAGTGGAGCTAAAATAGTTTTTATTGAAGCAGAAGTTAAAATATATTTTAAATCATCTAATGAGCTGTGGAAGTTAAGACTTGCCCCAATTAGTATCAGTGACATTGGTGTTGATATTTTAGAAATCATTTCAACTGATTTATCTATCCCTGAGTAAACTGGAATATGTAAGAAGTTAAATACAGCTCCTGCTACAATACCAGCAATCATAGGATTTTTTATAATTTTAATTACTATATCTTTAATGGAAATTTTTTTATCTCCATCTTCAGCATAATAAGTTAAAAGTATAATTGCAGCAATATTATAAAGAGTTAGCCCAAAGGCAACAACTACTATTATATGTTCTAATGAAACAGCTCCCTCATAAATTATGTCTAGAATAGGGAAACCAACGTATACGAAATTTGACCTATATGCACAGTGTGCAAAGGCAGAAAGTTTTTTCTTCTCTTTAATTCCAATTATTTTTCCTATTAAAATTGAAATAAATATAAGTGCAACAATTCCAAGTAAAATATAAGCGACATAATCTAAGTGAAGTGATTCTATCTTTGCATTCTTAATGTCGTAAAATAGTTTTAAAGGTAAACTTATGTAAAAGACAAGCCAAGTACCTTTGTCCATAAAGTTCTGATCGATTTTTCCTCTTTCTTTTAATACATAACCTAATGCTAAAATAAAAAATATGGGAAATACTATATTAAATCCCATTAATAAATTGCTCATTTAATCACCTCTTTCATTATAGGTGAAAAAATATAGCTTGTCGAGGGTGAACTTTTGAAATACAATAGTCATATAAGAGACTAAAAGGAGGAATTATGAAAAAATTATTAGCGGCAGGTGCCATATTTTTAGCATTAGTTTCAACAAATGTATTTGCATCTACAAAGGTTTCAAATCAAAGAGTAGTACTTGATAAGAACTTGACAGATGTTAGAGGATACAATATTAAAGACAAGAATTACTTTAAACTTAGAGATATTGCAGCACTTTTATCTGACACAGATAAATCCTTTGATGTAAGATACCACGAAGGTACTAACACAATTCACATTTATAGAGAAAAAGATTATAAAAAAATTTCAGATGATTTAAAACCACTTAAGGACACTGAAAAAGATGCAATAAATTCAACTCAAAATGTATTTGTAGATGGACAAAAAGTAACCTTTAATTCATATTCAATTGATGGATATAATTATTTTGAGCTAAGACAAATTGGAAGAGTGGTTGGATTTATAGTTGATTTTGATGAAGAAGAAAACAATGTAATAATTGACACTAGTAGATATATTCCACCAAGACCACTTGTAAATAATTTTCAAAAAATAAATGTAGCTACTTATGTGGCTAGTTCCTATGAAAATGAGGAAGATATATTAAAAAGAGGAGAACTTGATATAAAAGATTTCTTTAACAATATTGAATCAGGAGTACTTGTGACTAATAAGCAAGAGAGATACTCTGGCGAAAGCTATTATGTAAAGGAACAAGATGTAGTAATTGTTCATCCAATTCAAGCAATGTATTCAGGAACTTTTAAATACACTCCATTTATTAGAATAAAACAAGATGGCAAGGAAGATGTATTTAAATACAATGGTAAATTTGAAGTGGCAAAAACTTTAAGTTCAAAGGGATTTGATCCAACTGGTGAATTTGAAATATCTCTTGGAACAAAATCTGATGATGGATTTATAACATATTCTACTTTTAATTATAAATAAAATGTTATATTATGGGTATAGATACTAAGGGAGGTGTTATAGATGGAAATCAAAAAAGATATGCTAATTGGTGAAATTCTTTCACAAAAACCTGAATCAATTGGAACTTTAATGAGTTTTGGAATGGGATGCATAATGTGTCCTTCTTCTCAAATGGAATCTCTTGAAGAAGCTGCAATGGTTCACGGCATAGATCCAAATACACTTGTAGCAGCACTTAATAAAGACAACAAGGAAGAAGCTGAAGTTTAATCGATATATAGAAGTGGTGCAGACCACTTCTTTTTTATACATAATTATATTAAAAGCGGAGGATATTATGAAAAATAAAGCTCTAATATTAGGCATGACTTTACTTATGACAGCAAGCCCTGCATTTGCAGCACAGAAAATCGATACAAATTCAAGTACTGAAATAATAGAAAGTGAGAGCATGGAAATATCTGATAAATTGACAAAGAAAAAAGTTGAAGAAATTAAAAAACTTTTTAATATAACAGGTAAGTATGACGAATTTTTTATATCAAAAGAGTCATATGGATATAACGAAGCACCTGAATTTATAAAAAAGGCAGTTAAAGATAAATTTATTAATCAATACAGATGGTCAGATGACGAACTTGGAGGTATAGAAGTAAGCTATACTTCAGATGGCAACTTTGTTTCTTATACAAAGTGGACAAATAATGAAGAAGGAAAAAAAGATAAGAAAATATCTATTGTAGAAGCACAAAAGAAAGTTAATGAATTTTTGCCAAAACTAATAAAGGACTTCGACAAAAAATATAAACTTGACGATTATTCTGTGGATAAACACGATGGCAATTACAAATTCACTTACAGAAGATATATAAATGACATACCATCTTATGATGATGTGTTAAGTATTGAATATTCACCAAGTGATGAAGAATTTAAAAGAATAAATACTTTATTTAACTATGGATACTATCCACTATTTTTAGATGAATCTAATTATAAAAAAGATAATAAAGTTGATTTAGAAACTGCAAAAAAGACGATGCTTAAAGAGTTTCCACTAGAATTATCCTATAAAGTTGAAAATGGAAAGGTAGAAAAAGTTTATTATTCTGAAATTTTAAATATAGATGCCAAAACTGGTAATGTAATTAAAAATAGAAATGAAAATTTTGCAAGTAATGAAAATGCAAAGGCAGCGGATTTAGCAGCAGGTACAAATCTTACAGAAGTAGAACTTAAGAAGATAAATAGCTTAAAAGATATTAAATCAAAGGAAGAAGCAAAGGAAATTGCAAAAGAGTTAATAGGAGACTATGAAATTTCTGATATAAATATTTTTTCTGACAAAGACAATTATTATTATAGAATGAGTTTAGAAAATGAAAAATTAAGTGGCTCTATAACACTTAACGCAAAGACTTTAAAATTAGTTGATTTAAGTAGTTATACCGACACAAAGGCAGAAAAATCTAATTTAAAAGAAAGTGATGTTATAGCTTTTGCAAAAAATATTGTAGAGAAATATTCTGACAAAAATGAAATTAATTTTGATAAGGCAAAATTTAGTGAAAATGATAATTTCTACGAAGTATTTTTTCCAAGATATGTAAATAATATTCCTGTAATTAACGATGGAATTACTGTAACAATTGACGGAAATAAGAAGATTAATAATTTTAGTAGAAATATATCAAAGGCTGATTTTAGTAAAGCAAAGGACAATTCTATAACCAAGGAAAAGGCAAATGAAATTTATCTAAATTCTAAGGATTTTGGACTTAAATATCAAATGACAGAAAATGGACCGAAGCTTTATTACGGAAGTATTAATGGAATTGTTCCACTAATTAGTGGAGATGGAATACTTAGAAATGCCTATGGAAATATTGTAAACTTTAAAGAACAACTCAACTATCCTGATTTAGATAAAGCAAAAGATAAGGATAAAATATTAAAACTTAAAGATATGAATATTGGTCTTATAGGAAGAAACTTAGCTGATAAAATCACATACAATGATTTCTTTACACTGCTAGGACTAGAAGATAGTAGCGATAGATTCTTCACGCGAAAATACAATATTAACATCGATGAAATTAGAGATAAAAATATCACCGAAAAGGAAATAATAAAAATTTTAGTGACAGAAAATGAACTCGAAAGATTTACAAAGGCGGAAGGAATATTTAAAGAAGATGTATTTGAAAATCAAAAGTCACTAGGAGATTATGAAAAATATTATATAATTGCAAAGGGATTTGGATTTATAGGTGAAGGAATAAATCCTAATGCTGAAATGAAATTAGAAGATGCCCTTTATTTAATTTATAATTCTGTTAAATAAAGAGAGTAGATTTAAAATAAAAATTTAATATGTCTATTAATGGGGACTATCTTTAAGATAGTTCCTTTTTTAATAGAAATTTTATTTTATATATGATGCAGACTAGCCTTTAGACTACAACTATAAAATTTTAAATTTTATAATTTTGAAAAACCTATTATTATTCACTTGCTAGTTGAAACCTTATTGTTTTTTGCCTTAGCAAATAAATAACTGACTAATCTAGCCGTAAGCAAAGAGGCGGTAGACGTTAAAAATTTTCAATTGTTTGAGCGAAGCGAGTTTTGAATAATTTAGTCGACCGCCTCTTTGCGTATTAATGAGACGGGCCCCTGCCAGGCCGTTTAGGTGTAAAGGGGATGCTCGAAGGGGAAAAGGACGATTCGGAACGTCCTAATTCCCCTTCGAATGGAAATTTAAAGCGTTAGCTTTAGGAAAAATTTATTATATATACTGGCTTTTTCTAATTGAAAGTTTATCTGCTCTGATGTATATTTAAAAGGGAGGTTAAAATGGATAGAGAAGAATTACATAAAAGGAAAAGAAAAAGAATGGTATTGGCGAGGAAGAGAAAGAGAGGCAGGCAGATAATTTCTATATCTCTTCTTATTGTAATTGTTTTATTTATAATAACTAGAATTTTTTCTTTTTTAAATAGACCAAAGAATGAAGGTATTTCTCCTGCACTTATGTGGTATTATACAAATTCTATATCTAAGGAGATACCTAATAATCTTTACTATTCACCAGAATATATTTCAAATATTTCTCTAAAGCCTTTAAAAGACATTGAAGAAGAATATTTAGTTCCTGGTTCAAATCATTTGAAAAAGGCTTCAAGCTATGCCTATGATACAAAAGAAATTAGAGAATTTACTAAAAATAATAACTATGAAGGAAATAAGAAATTGGTGTTTTTGACTTTTGATGACGGTCCTAACACAAAAATATCTCCACAAGTTTTAAAAACTTTAAAAGAAAACAATGCACATGCAACATTCTTCTTAGTGGGTAAGAATATTTCTGAAAAAAATATTCATGTAGTAAGAGAAATTTTATCTAATGGAAATGCCATAGCTACTCATTCATTTTCACATGACTATGATTATTTATACCCAGGTAGAGTTGTAAGTCCAAGTAGAGTTTATGGAGAAATAGAAAAAACCAATAGTAGACTTAAACATTTCCTTGGCGATAATTTTAATTCAAATGTATTTAGGTATCCTGGAGGAGAAATGTCTTGGCAAAACACCGCTTCTTCAAATAAATTTCTCGAAGATAGAAAAATTCATTGGATAGATTGGAATTCTCTTGTGGGAGATGCTGAGAAAAAATCTGTAAGACCTACTACAACTAATGGTTTTGTAGAATATTTAGATAATAGTCTAAACAAAAATAAAAATACAAAAATTGCCGTTGTGTTACTTCACGATGCAGAAAATAAACAACTTACAGCTGATTCACTTCCTGAAGTTATAAAATATTTCAGAGACAGAGGATATGAATTTGGAGTTTTAAGATAATAATTATTTTAAAAGGGGCTTTAAAAGTCCCTTTATTAGAGCTAATATGTATATAAATTTAGTGCATGTTGAATTATTTTCTAAAATATGGGTACACTAATATATACAGTAAATTATTAATTGATAAAGATTTAATAAAAGATAAAGAGGATGATTATGAAGAAAAGTTTTAATTATTTCAGAGCAAATCCAGGTGGAAATATAACAGGATTCGTACTAAACCCATTATATCCTGGATATAGAAAACCATACACTGACTGTATCATGGAACAAATAGACGATACAGTTGAACAAGTTGGTTTTATTTCTCCAGCTTATGAAGGAGCTCCACTTAGAATGGATATGATGGGCGGAGAATTTTGTGCCAATGCCACAAGAGCTTATGGACTATATTCAGCAACTTTCTACGATGTAGATGGACCAGTTGACATCGAAGTTTATGTGAGTGGTAAAGATGGAACAACTGATGTAATCGCCAACGTAAAAGAAAGCACAGCTTATGTCGCTATGGAAGCTCCAACTGATAGAAAAGAAGTTGAAGTAGATGGAGAAAAATTTACTTTAATTGAATTTCCTGGAATTAGCCACTTAGTTGTGGAAAAAGAAGAAGATGAAAAATTCGTAGAAAAAGCCTTAGAAGTTCTTAAAAAAGATTATAAGGCAGATGCCTATGGAGTTTTATTCTTTAATAAAGAAAAAATGGAAATGATTCCTCACATTTATGTTGAAGGATCAGATACATTAGTTAGAGAAGGATCTTGTGGATCTGGAACAGCAGCTATCATGCATTATATAAATGATGATATCAAATCCTTAGATAAAGATTATAGAGTAAAGGTTAAACAACCTTCTGATGAACTTGAAGTATTCACTTACGAATTTGAAGATGAACTTAAATATTGTGTTGGCGGAAAAGTTGAATTATCAGAAGTAGAAAAAATTCAAATAGACGTGCCACAAGATATTATTGATAGAGTTATAGAAGAACACAAAGAAGAAGTAAGAGAAAGAGAAGCTCATAAAAAAGAAGAAGAAACAGAAAGTGAAGAATAAGTTTTTGAATGAAAGTGTTGGTTAAGCCAGCACTTTTTATTTGAATTTTTAGGACTTATCATGTTCCAATGCTAAAACTAGGATGTAAATGAAAAAATTTTATTAAAAAAGTAGATTCATACACATTGTGACAGTCCTAGATTTTAGGATTGCAAAAGAATAAATAGAAAGGCAACTTGTTATGTCTTAACCAAAAGAGGGACTCGATAACGAGTCCTCTATAATTTAAAAATTAAATTAATACTATTATATCTTTTTCCTAAAAACTATGCTAATAATATATGATGTAATTATAATTAATCCTAAAATGATGGGAAAATTAAAAGAATCTGAAATTAGAATATTAAATCTCTTTATATTTCCCTTAATTTTAAAATAAATAGCCAATATAAAATTAAAATAGGTCAATATAAAATATAAGACTAATAAGTAATTTGCATAATTAAAAATCTTATAAGATAAATTTATTTTTGTGTAGGGATATTTAATTTCATTATAAATTTCTTCGAACATAAGAGTCATCTCACATGAAGACTTCCACTATAATCCACTAATATGGAACCATCTTCACCAATATACATAATATAACCTCCTATAAAAAATATTATTCCCTACAAGTTTATTGTAGTACTCAGAAAAAAACTGTCAACATTTAAATATAAATGAAAACATAAAATTATTTTTCTATCATGATTTTTTATTATTTCTTGTAGTTGAGATCATATTTATATTAGATGATGCTTAATCATTGGGACATTTTCAAAAAACGATGGAGTTTGGGGAGAGAGGTTACCTATGGGTAACCATTAACTAATGCTAAAATTTAGCATAAAAATGAAAACTATTTAAAAAAGTTTATTCATATATATAATATCCCTTATTTTTAGGGGCTAATGTGTATTATAAAAAGCAAATAAAAAAGCGAGGTTTTAAGCCTCGCTCAATTTTAAAATATTAAATATTTTTTAAAACTTCTTTTAAATGTTCATACACTCTTTTTGTTGATGGTATTGAAAGTGTTTCTTTTTGTGTATGTGCACCCCAAGTGTCAGGTCCAATTGATATTATATCAAGGTTTGGATTTTTCTTGTAGAATACTCCACATTCAAGTCCACCGTGAGTGAATTCTTCTTTCATTTCATCTCCAGTTATTTCCTTGTATAGTTTTTTAACAATTTCTCTAAATTGAGAATCTTTTTTGAATTCCCATTCAGGGTAAGAGTGCAACCATTCTGAAGGTGCGTCATATTTCTCTGCAATTTCTACATATTTATTGCCAAATTCTTCTTCGAGTGATGAACTTGCATATCTTAGAGATACATTTACATCAATGTCTTCTCCATTATTTTTAACAATTGCAAGGTTTGATGATGATTCAAGAACTTTTTCTTCTTCGTTTAAGAATGTGTTAGGCCCTGTAGGAAGTTCTAGTAAAAATTCTACAAACTTCTTAGTTGATTCTTCTGTAAATATTTTTTCATCTGCATTTTCTTTTTTGTATTCTATTTCTAAGTTTCCTTCAACATCTTTAAATTCATTTTTAACATAATCAATTGCAGATATTAATTTGCCTTCGTCGCAAACTACAGATACTTTACCTTCTCTAGGGATTGCATTTTGCTTAGTTCCACAGTCAATTTTTGAAAGTTTAACTCCATCTATTTGATGAAGCATTTCTGCAATAACTTTAATCATATTGCCCTTGTTGTTTGCAATTTCCATACCAGAGTGTCCTCCAAGTAGTCCGTGAAGATGAACTTCAAAGATTTCTCCAGAGTAGTTCTCTTTTTCTCCGCTAAATTTTGCTTGAAATAATTTACCGCCTGCAGAAGAGACTGTAAGTACGCCTTCTTCTTCAGAGTCAATATTTATTAAATAATCTCCTTCTAAGTGTGAAGGGTCAATTTCCTTTGCACCAAGCATTGTTGTTTCTTCAGAAACAGTTGTGATTATTCTAAGTGGTCCATGTTCTTCTTCAGCAAGTGCAAGTGCCATTGCAACGCCTATTCCATTGTCTGCGCCAAGTGTAGTGTCATTTGCGTGAAGATTATCTCCATCTACTATTAGTTCAATAGGATCTTTAGTAAAGTCGTGATTAGAGTCCTTGCCCTTTTCACATACCATATCCATGTGGCCTTGTAGGATTACTTTTTTTCTATCTTCATAACCTTTAGTTGCAGGAACTTCCATTATAATATTATTAACTTCATCTTGAGTTACTTCATATCCCTTGTCTTCTCCAAGTTTTTTTAAGAAGTCAGATACTGCTTTTTCATTTCCAGATTCTCTAGGAATTTGTGAAATGGCTTCAAAATATTCAAACACTTTTTTAGGTTCTAAATTCATTTTTATTACCTCACTTTAAAATTACTTTATGATATACTTTCTTACCCTTTTTAATAATAATTTCATCATCTTTAAAATCATTTACTGTGATTTCCAATGATGGATCAGTAATTTTTTCTCCATCAAGACTTACTCCACCTTGTTTTATAAGTCTTCTGCCTTCTGAATTTGTGCTGATAAGTTCAAGTTCTGACATTAGATTTAATATTCCAACTGGTTCTTCAAATTTAGATTTATCCATTTCTGTTGAAGGTATATCTTTTGAATCTTTATCTCCACCAAATAGTGAGTGGGATGCTTCAAGTGCAGACTCAGCAGCTTCCTTGCCGTGAATGTCTTTTACTACTTCATATGCAAGAACTTCTTTTGCCTTGTTTATTTCTGAACCTTCTAGCTTTTCATATTTTTTAATTTCTTCCATTGGAAGCATAGTTAGTAGCTTCATAAATTTTATTACATCTCTATCATCAGAGTTTCTTAGGTATTGGAACATTTCATAAGGAGTAGTTTTCTTAGGATCAAGCCAAATTGCTCCAGCCATAGTCTTGCCCATTTTAATACCGGCTGCTGTTATAAGAAGTTTAAATGTCATTGCATAAACTTTGTCTTGTTCAAGTTTTCTAACAAGTTCGTAACCACCTAGCATATTTGACCATTGGTCGGACCCGCCAACTTGTAATTTACATCCATGCTTTCTGTATAGGTATAAGAAGTCATAAGATTGCATTAACATATATGAAAATTCAAAGAAAGTTAATCCTTGATCCATTCTGTTTTTGTAACAATCGAAAGTAAGCATTCTATTGACAGAGAAGTGAACACCAATTTCTCTAACAAATTTTAAGAAATTAAGTTTTGTAAGCCAATCGGCATTATTTTCAATAAAGGCTTTACCTTCAGAAAAATCTATAAATTTAGAAATTTGTTCTTTAAATCTATTTGCATTGTAGTCAATTGTCTCTTTATCCATTAGAGTTCTCATGTCGCTTTTGCCAGATGGATCTCCAATTGTTGTAGTTCCGCCCCCAAGTAGTGCAATAGGAATGTGACCGTGTTTTTGCATATGTTGCATAACTCTAATTTGTAGGAAATGTCCTAGAGTAAGTGAGTCAGCAGTTGCGTCAAATCCTATATAAAATGGTACTTTTTCCTTGCCAAGTAATTCTCTTAATTCTTCTTCATATGTGCACTGATCAAGGTAGCCTCTTTCAGTAAGCACGTCAAATACATTTTCCATAATTCCTCCTTAAAAGTAAAAAAAGCCCCGCGATTGAAAGGACGCATTCGTGGTACCACCTTTCTTCGCCAAGGCCTTGTTAATTTATAAGACTCCAATATTGTAATTCAGGTTGCCCTTACTGTATATTTTCAACGTCTAAATATTCATACTATTTATGATATAATAATCGAAAAAGCATGAAAAGTCAAATGGAGGCTACCATGATAGGAATAGATATTGTAGAAGTTAAGAGAATTAAAAAAGTTTTAGATAAACACAATTCTTTTCTAAAAAAAATATTTAATGAAGAAGAATTAAAGAGAATTGAGAAAAGAAAAAATCCCTATGAGAGAATTGCCGGTATGTATGCTGCAAAGGAAGCTGTATCAAAGGCAATGGGAACTGGTATTGGGAAAATTTCTTTTAAAGACATAAAATTAAAATATAATGGTGATGTGCCAACTGCAGAGGTTAAAAATTTAAAATTTCTTTTATCTATAAGCCATGAAAGAAAGTACGCTGTGGCAATTGCAAAAATAAAAAATAAGAAAATAAAAATAAATTCAGAAATAAAAAATATGTGGATTAATAGAGAAGATAATTCTCACAAGGGCGATTATGGTAAAATTGCAATAATTGCAGGATCAATTGGAATGACTGGATCATGCTTTTTGTCATCTAATGCCGCCATAAAATCAGGTGCTGGTCTAGTATATAATATTGTCCCAAGAGAAATTCTAGACATAATGAGCATAAAATATGTTGAACCAATTGCAAAATCTTTTGAAGATGAAGATGATTTGAATTCTTTTTTAGAGGGAATGGATGCTATAGCAATGGGTCCAGGCATGGGGCTTGAAGATTATGGAGAAAAAACTTTTAAAAATATTATTAAGACAGATAAAAATCTTCTAATAGATGCAGATGGATTAAATTTACTTTCAAGATTTCCTGAAACTTTAAAAGATAGAAAAAATTTCACTACAATTTTAACTCCTCACGAAGGAGAATTTAAAAGACTTACTGGCTTAAGTTTAGAAGAAATAAAAAATAATAGAGAAAAAGTTTCAATAAACTATGCTCGTAAAAACAAAGTAATATTAGTATTAAAGGGGCACAACACAGTTGTAACAGATGGAGATAAAATTTATATAAATAATACAGGAAATCCTGGAATGGCAACAGCAGGTTCAGGTGATGTTTTAACTGGAATTATATCTGCATTTATGAAAAATTATAATTTATTTGATGCAGCAAAACTTGGGGTATATATACATGGACTTAGTGGAGATTTATATAGAGATATTAATTCAATGACTTCTCTTAGAGCTAGAAATATAATAGAAAATTTAGATGTAGTCTTTAATTTAATTGAGAATTGATTTTATTTGATACAAAACTTTTAAAAAGTGAAATAATTTACATGAAATTGATTAAAATCTGTATTTATTGTGATAAAATAAAGTAGAGTTAGTTAATAGTCAATATAATTTTGACATTAAATGAAAGATTGAAGTATAATATAAGGGGTATTCCCTTGACCTTTAAAGGTGATAATATGATGATTAAAAGAGGAGATATATTTTACGCAGACTTGTCTCCAGTAATTGGATCAGAACAAGGCGGGGTAAGACCTGTCGTTATTGTCCAAAACGATGTGGGTAATAAGTACTCGCCAACTACTATTGTTGCTGCAATTACATCACAACTTAATAAAGCAAAATTGCCGACCCATGTAAATGTTAACGCCTCAGAGGTTCCACTTCCCAAGAATTCAGTTATTCTTTTGGAACAACTTAGGACCATAGATAAAAAAAGGTTGAGAGAAAAAATAGGTAAATTTGACAAAGATGTGATGCGTGAAGTTGAACAGGCAATAAAGGTAAGCTTAGGCACGAAATAAGTGGACAATACATATTTAAGGACTATCGAGTAGGTAGTCCTTTTTGATTTTAATAAAAAATATTTTCATTTTATTTATCTTGTAGAATACTTGTCCACTATGTGATAAACTTAAGTCTGGAGAGATTTTATGGAAAAAATAAAAGTTTTTGGTGTTGAAATTTTTAACATTAATGAAAAAGAGAATGAAAAGATTCTAAGAAGTTTTCTAAAATCAAATAAATTAAATAGAATTTACACACCTAATACAGAAATAGTAATGGCTGCTAAAAGAAATGAGAGTCTTAAAGAGCTTATTAACAGTGGTGACTTAGTTCTTTGTGATGGAATAGGACTAGTGTATGCATCTAAAATTAGAAATAAACCATTTAAAGAAAGAATAACAGGATTTGATACTTCAATTAAACTACTTGAACTTGCTGATGAAATGGGACTTAATTTATATTTTTTAGGTGGCAAGGAAGGCGTAGCAAAAGAGGCAGCTATAAATGTGGAAAACAAGTATAAAAATTTAAATGTAGTTGGTTTTCATAATGGTTATTTTAATTCTCGCTTAGATGGAGTAGAATCTAAGGAAGAAGAAAAAATAATTTCAGACATAAATAAAAATAATGCAGATATTGTCTTTGTAGGATTTGGATTTCCAAGACAAGAAAAGTGGATAGACTTACATAAAGATGATATCAATGCAAAGGTAATTATAGGAAATGGCGGAGTTTTAGACATATTATCTGGAAAAAGCAACAGAGCACCAGATATATTTATTAAATTAAATCTTGAATGGTTTTATAGACTTATTACAAATCCATCTAGGATTAAAAGACAAATCGACTTGCCAAAATTTTTGTTAGCTATTTTAAAAGATAAAAATTCAGTTGAATAAGGGGAGTGAAATTTTGAATATCGATAATAAAGCAGTAAATACTATAAGAATGTTATCTGTAGATCAAATAGAAAGCGCAAACTCTGGTCATCCAGGATTACCACTTGGTGCTGCACCAATGGCTTATGCACTTTTTAAAAATCACATAATTAGAGACTCAAAGGACATGGATTGGAAAAATAGAGATAGGTTTATCCTTTCAGCAGGACATGGATCGGCTCTTTTATATTCATTACTTCATGTATTTGGATACGGACTTTCAATCGAAGACTTAAAAAACTTTAGACAACTTGACTCAAAGACTCCAGGTCATCCAGAATATGGACATACTTTGGGAGTAGAAGCAACTACTGGTCCACTTGGACAAGGTATTGCAATGGCAGTTGGAATGGCAATTGCAGAAGAAAAACTTGCATCAATTTATAATAAGGACGACTTAAAATTAGTTGATCACTATACTTACACAATTGTTGGAGATGGCTGTCTAATGGAAGGCATTTCTAACGAAGCATCATCTCTTGCAGGAACTTTAAAACTTGGAAAATTAATTGTACTCTATGATTCAAATAGAATTTCAATAGAAGGCTCAACTGATCTTGCCTTTAATGAAAATGTGCTAGACAGATACAAGGCACTTGGCTGGGATGTATTTAAAGTTGAAGATGGAAACGACTTAGATGACATAAATGCAAAAATAGAAGAAGCTAAGAAGACAGACAGACCTTCAATTATTGAAGTAAAGACAAAGATTGGATATGGTTCACCTAAGCAAGACTCTAATAAGGCTCACGGCGAACCACTTGGAGCAGAAAACACTAAGATAACTAGAGAATTCTTTGGACTTCCAGATAAAGATTTTTATATAGCAGATGATGTAGCAGAGTATTTTGAAAAGTTAATTGATGAAAATACTAAAAAAGCTACTGAAAAGAAAAAAATTGAAGAAAAGTACAAAGAAAAATATCCAGAAGATTATGAAAAATATGTAAATAGCTTTAAGTTTGAGAGAAAAGAACTTTTAGAAGATGATTACTACAAAAGCTTTACTAAAGATATGGCTACAAGAGCAGTATCAGGAGAAGTTTTAAATAAATTAGCAGAGACTGATGAGCTTATCTTTGGTGGATCTGCTGACCTGGGGCCATCAAATAAGACAACTTTAAAAGGAGAAGAATACTTCTCAGCTGAAGACAGAAGTGGAAGAAATCTTACATTTGGAGTTCGTGAACATGCAATGGGAGCAATTACAAATGGTATGCTTCTTCACGGAGGACTTAAAACTTATGCAGCAACATTCTTAGTATTCAGTGATTATTTAAAACCAACTATTAGACTTGCATCACTAATGAATCTTCCAAATGTGTTTATATTTACTCACGATTCAGTTGGAGTTGGAGAAGATGGACCAACACATGAACCAATAGAGCATTTGGCAATGCTTCGTTCTATTCCTGGCGTAATAGTTTTAAGACCAGCTGATGGATGCGAAACAGCAGCATCTTTAAATCTTGCATTTAACTCAAAGAGAGCACCAATTGTTCTTGCCCTTTCTAGACAAAACTTGCCACAACTTGAAAACTCATCAAGAGAAGGAGTTAAGAAGGGTGCTTATATAATTAAAAAAGAAGAAGGAGAACTTGAAAAGATTGTAATAGCTACAGGTTCAGAGGTTTCTCTAGCACTTTCTGGTACAGAAGGACTTAAGGGCGTTCGTGTAGTGTCTATGCCTTCTATGGAATTATTTGATGCACAAAGTTCAGACTACAAAGAAGAAATACTTCCTAAAAATATAACAAAGAGAATTTCATTAGAAGCACTTTCATCCTTTGGTTGGCACAAGTACATTGGAAGCCAGGGACTTGCAATATCCATTGACGAATTTGGAGCAAGTGGTAAAGGATCAGAAATCTTTGAAAGATTTGGATTCACGCCAGAAAATATTAAAAAGAAAATCGAAAATTATTAATTATAATTTAGGAAGGGGTTGCCCTTCCTATTTTATTAATGTTTATTAAGGAGAGAAATGATAAATTTATTAAAAGATAAAAAATGGGCAATATTTTTTAGCTTAGTAGCAATGCTACTATGGGGCTCAGCAATACCAATGATAAAATCTATGTATGACTATGGGAATATACTTTCAGATGATTCAGGAGGGAAAATCTTAATAGCAGGGTGTAGATTTTTCTTGGCTGGAATTGTAACATTTATATACTTTAAAATTTTTGATGGCAGCAAAATTAAAAGAGGAAGTATAAATTTAAAATTAATCTTAATACTTGGACTTATGCAGACAGCAGTGCAGTATTTATTTTATTATATTGGGCTTTCAAATACACTTGGCACAATGGCATCAGTTATTCAAGCGTCAAATGCCTTCATAGTCGTTATACTTTCTGTAATTTTAATAAAAGATGAAAAACTTACAAAGAATAAAATTATAGCACTTGTACTTGGTAGCATTGGAGTTTTAATTTTAAATTTAAATAAAGAGGGTGGATTTCACTTTAGAATAGAGGGCGAAGGATTTATATTAATAGCGACAACATTTAATGCACTTTCTTCAATTATTGTAAGAAAATATTCGCGTGGACAAAATCCCTTTATATTAACTGCTTCTCAGTTTATAGTGGGATCAGTTTTACTTATAATTATTGGGATGATATCACACACTTCAGATATAAATATTAATCCTCTATTTATAATACTATTATTTTATGGAGCCTTTATATCTGCTACTTCCTTTAGCATATGGACAATAGTTTTGCAAAATCACAGCTCAAGTGAATTTGGAATATATAAGCTTTTTATTCCAATCTTTGGCACAATTTTATCTGTATTAATACTTGGAGAAACACTTACAATAAAAATAATAATTGCACTAGTATTTGTACTTGTGGGAGCATTAATACTTAATAAAAATTAGAACATTAAATATGAAAAGAAAAGTTTAAATGTTATAATTGTAACGGGAGTGGTATTGTTGAAGATTAAAAAGAATTATCTTTTAATTATACTCATGCTCTTTATTTTTCTCATATTTGTGCTTGTTAATACAGAAAACTTTACAAAGGACAGGACAATTGTGAGATTAAAGGGAGTAAGTACTAATGAGAGTATAAAAGATTTTAATATAGCATCAAAATCAATATTTGTATGGGCAGATCCAGTTCTTTATATAACAGACAAAGACGGAAACATTATAAATAAAGTGCAAACTGAAGGAGAAAATATAGAAGTTTTCTTTGCAAATAATTATGCATTTTTATATGATAGGGATTTAGGACAAATACAAATGTATTCAGAATTTGGTGAAATTTTGTCTACAATAAATGTGCGTGATGAAGTATTTAATATCACTTATGAAAACGCAAATATAATAATTCATACAAGAGATGAAAATAATGAGCACTTGTATTTAATGGACAATGACTCTTCTCTTAGTGAAATTTATAAAACTGGAAATAAAATCTTAACACATGATATAGTTGATGAGAAAAATCTAGTTGTTGCAGAACTTAAAGAAAATACAAATGGATTTTCATCTTTATTATACTCAGTAAAAAATGGAGATAAAAAATCAAAAGAATTAAGTCATGAAATAATTATGTTTGTAAAAACTAGCAGAAACTCTGTGCTAACACTTACAGATAAATATTTATACAGATTTTTAGAATCTGGAGAAAGTTACAAAGAAAAAGTACCAAATGTATCAGACATACTAGTAGAAGGAAGAGATACACTTATACTTCACTCAGGAATAATAACAGCATATAATTTTAAACTAGAACCACAAGAGAAAAAAATAATCGCAGCAAATGTAAACAAAATGGAAAATGTATCTGGTTCAATATATGTATATGGCCCAAGTGATGTAGGAGGAGAAATTGGAAGCAGTGGAGAATTCTACACAAGACTTGGATATTCACTTGATAAAATGCAAATAAATGGACTTACTATAGGAGCTCTTAGAAATGGAGAGTTAAGTCTCTATAGCGTTGTAAACTCAAATTTAGTGGAGGGGAATGAAAATAAATTAGATACAAATTACAAGGAGTGATAAAATGGATAATCTAACAAAAAATACAGACGCAGTAGCAAATGAAGCTGATATGGCACTTAGGTCAACATTTAGCGGACTTGTAATATGGGAAAGACTCTTGCTTGTTGTAATAGTAGTAGTTGTAATAGCTGTAATTATAAAATTATTTGACAAATTTGTACAAAGGCAATTAAATTCAGAAAAAATGAAACAAAAGGGATCCTATTATAGAATAGTTACAATAACTACACTTCTAAAGAGAATAATTAAAGTTGCATTAGTATTTATTGGAATAACAATAATAATGGGAGCCTTTAATATTTCAATTGCACCAATACTTGCAACAGTTGGTATATTTTCACTGGCAATAGGTGTTGGAGCTCAAAATTTAGTCAAGGATTTAATAAATGGATTTTTTATAATTTTTGAAGATCAATACTCAGTTGGGGACTTAGTAGAAATAAATGGTATAGAAGGCAAAGTTGAAGATTTGGGACTTAGAGTTACAAAAGTAAGAGACTTTGGAAGAATACTTCACATCATACCTAATTCCAATATATCTGTAGTATCAAATAAAGAAAGAGCAGCTGTAAGAACTAAAATAGAATTTTTTATAGATAATTCAGAAGACCCTGATATTGTATGCGATAAAATAAGAAAGTCCTTAGAAAAATATAAAGATGATAAAAACTTAGTAACTCCACCAGATTTATGGGGAGTTATAGAAAATGCTAAGGACTATTACAAACTTGCACTTGTATATTACACAAAGCAAGGCAATCAATATGATTTAGAATATGCAATAAGAGCAGAAATTTTAAAAACTCTTCAAAGAGAAAATATAAAAACTCCAAGAGTTAAAAATGAAATTATGAAAAAGGTGGAAGAATAATGTTATATTACGAATTAGGCGATATAGTCACATTAAAGAAAGGCCATCCATGTGGAGAAAACAAATGGGAAATCGCAAGAAAGGGCACAGATATCAAATTAAAATGCCTTGGCTGTGATAGGATTATATGGATGAGTCGTATAGATTTTGAAAAAAGAGTTAGAAAGATAAAAGAAGGAGAAAAATTTATAAGTATAGTTCACCATAAAAAAGAAGAAGAGTAATATGAGATTACAAGATATATAATTCGAGAGATAAACCTTAGAGACATTTAAAGAACACTTCTTTAGTTTATGTTACTATTTATATCTAAAAATTGAAGTTTTGAAAACACGATATCTTTTAAACTCATATTAGCTCAAAACAAAATTGAAACATTTACAAAGTAAGAAAAGGAGCAGGTAGTAGTAACTTTATCTCTAGAAAATTGAGCTCAAAGTTTTGCAGTATCAGCATATTGGTCTGGTTTTTGGAATTTCAATTGATAGTCCCAAGCATTAACTTTATGACCTGGTAAACCTGGTTCTGAATAATCAAGCACATAAACTTCTGAACCTGCTTTAATTATTCCCATCTCATTAACTCTAGTCCAATCATTGAACTTCCCGTCAATTCCACTAAGGTTAATGTATTTATAGCTATTTGCATAACTTACATCGACTTTTTCAACTTCACCTTTAGCGTATTGCTCAAAATTAGAATGGCCACCAAACATTGAATAAAGAGTAGACTTGTATCCCTTTTTACCGTCTTTATCAGTGAAAGGTTCATTTACAAGAACATCATATTTGGTTTTTGGCGGAGCAAATTTCACTTCACCTGTTTTTCTATCAATACCTTTATTTTGGTCGTCTATCTTCAAACCAGCCCAGTTATAATCAATTGCTGTCATTTCTCTATAAGTTAATGACTTAGGTAGATTTTCCTTAGTTGGCTTGCCATCTTTAGTAAGACCTATTGTATCTAGGTCGTAACGGTGTTTTGACATATTATCATTGTTTTTACTATCATTTTTGTTATCGTTACGTTCTTTTTCTTTCTTTTCTTCTTCTATTACTTCATCAATAATAGATTTACCTGGTGTATAATTTTTTGTTGGGTCATTATTGTCAGCAAAAACACCAATAGGTAAAGATGTAAAAAGTATTAGCATGGCAAGAAAATAGATTCCAATTCTTTTTAAATGTACCATCTTACTTCCTCCTATTCTTAAATTTAGAATCTGTACTTCTTCTTTATATATAGTAAGAAATATTTTCAATTATTCCATTATATTTAAAATTATTATTAAAACAAAAAACGAACTTGAGCATACACCACTCAAATTCGTTTTAGCTATCTTAATTTTAACTCTTCAATTGTCCTGCCTTGTTCAAAAATTAAAGCTCCTGTATTTAAATCTATCTTTTCTTTTCTAAGTAATATCCATTTTACTTGCCACTGAGTAAAATCAATCTTTGATTTTTCAAAGAAAGTCCTACAAAAATATTTGCCTTTAAGAGAACCATTTGTATATCTATCTAAAAATATATAATATTCTTTAGAGAATGAAAAACATTGCAATAAATAGCTTGCCTTTATTTTTGAATAATTAGCTTTTTTATAATTATACATATAAATGACTTCACTACTATCTAATAGTTTTTCTAAATAATTAAAATTTAAAAACCTATTTTCAATTTTATGAAAAAATAAGCTTTTTTGGATATCGTTAAAAGTAATAAAATTATTTAAAATTTTGCTATAAAGTTTATCCATACTTATATTAGATAATTCACTTCTGTCTTTTAAATATTGAAATCCAAGAAGATGAGCAAACTCAGATTTTGAAAAAATCAATTCAATTAGCTTTAATTTTCCCTTTTTACCTATATAAAACTTGTACTCTGTATTTAATAATTTCTCATACAACTCTATTCTTTCAGTTAATAAATCTTTATTTTCCATAACGTAATTTTATTGTTAAAATAAAAAAGCCTACAAAATGTAGGCTTCGTGTTTTTCTTTCAGTTTTGATACCTATCTGGCTTGAGGTTATACACCAAAACCCCTCGAGAACTCCTTTTGTTAAAGCATGCCAGCACACTAACAAAAATCATCATTCATATAGACAATCACGTTGCCTATTGGTTAATTTTATTTTAACATATTTAATTTATTTGTCAACAATTATCTTACTTGTGTCCAATTTAAAGGTAATGACCTTAAATAAGAATTACTTTTGCTTCTGTATAAATCCATTCCCTTAAAGACTTCTAGTTGTCTTTCTTTTTGGTCTTTAGGAACGTGTTTGTTAAGTGTATAATCTGTTAAAACCATACCATATTGCACCTTAAATTTATATTCGTGTTCTTCTCCGTCTTGATGAATTGTAACTTTGTAATCAATTACATCTCCAGTGTATGGAGCTACTACTCTGTCATATCCCTTAGTTCTTAAAAGAGTTCCAGAGATTTTAGAGTAATCATAGAAAGCGAATGGTGCTAGAGTTGCTCCCTTGCTATCTAATGGGTATTTTTTAGTTACTGCATTTATTTCAGTTTGATTCATTGGTCCCCAAGTGTTTTCACCTGTTGCGATTTCGAAATGTTCTTCGTATGGAAGATATCTGTCATCGTCAATTTCAAACTTCACCCAGTATTTGTTTGGGTCTTTTCCTTCAAATTTTCTTGAATTCATTAATCCAAATCCAAATGGTAATTGAAGACCGAATTTATTTGAAAATGGGTCAATATAAACTGTCCTAATATCAGGGTCAATCCACTTATCGCTTACTTTTCCTGGAGCGTTAGTTTCAGTATACTTAGCTTTCGCTCTTTTAAGCACATCATCAAGTGTTTCCCCAGGTCTTAGAATTCCTTCTGGTGCTTCTTTAACAGCAACTTGAACTCCATCTTTTGTAATATTAATCACATGAAGTTTGTCAGTCATTTTGTAATCAACTTTTGCACCCATTTGTTCAGAAACAAATCTTAGTGGTACATAAGTTCTGTTACCGTTAAGTGCTGTTGCAACTTTTCCAGTTGAATCAATTCTTACATTCTTACCATTTGGCTTAGCTGTAGTTTTACCAACAGTAAGTTCAAGTTTTTTGTTACCACTAACAGTAACTTTCTTGTTTTGTTGGTCCCAGTCAACTTTGTAACCTAAATTTTCAGATACAACTCTGATAGGTACAAAAAGTCTATCGTTTTGTGGGTCAATATAAGGCACTCCTATTTCTTCATTTAGAGGGATTTTCTTAGAATTGACATTAATTTCTATTCCTCTTTTCTCAATTGCAAATATAGTAGTTGGTATAATAATAACTGCTAACAAAAAAATATTTCTAAAAGTTTTAAAAAATCTTTTCATGAATAATCCTCCTTCTAAAAATTTAACTTAATGTTAATATAATTATAACATTAAAAAAATTTTAAAATAGTAGAAAAGATGTTAAAGAGAAGATCCCAATGAGTGGTTTACCACTCATTGGGATAAATTTTTTTAAATATAATGGATATTTTCTAACTATAATGATGTAATATATAAAAAAGTCAAAAAAGGTCAAAAAGACTCTTGACAATCTTTGACCTTTGTCCTATAATATAATTACAGTTAGCAGAGAGAACTAATGGCTGCTAATTTTAATATAGATATTTTAATGAAAAGGGGAGTTTTTAAATGAGTATTAGACCATATGAAGGTAATTTATTAAGAGACAGAAGATTTGATGATTTTTATGACATGATTGATTCTTTCTTTAATGATGATTTCACACCACAAAGAGCTATGAGATCTGCATCTTTTAAGGTTGATGTAATTGATGAAGATAATGCTTATAAGGTAGAGGCAGAGCTTCCTGGTTATTCTAAGGATGAAATTGATGTAGACTTTGAAGAAGGAAGACTTACAATTTCAGCAGAAAAGAATGAAGAAGTAAACGAAGATGACAAAGAAAAGAATTATATTCACAGAGAAAGAAAATCTTCTAAAATGATAAGAAGAATGTTCTTCAAGGACATTGACGAAGATAATATGAGTGCAAAACTTGACGGTGGAATTCTAGAAATTACAATTCCAAAGAAAGCTGATGAAAAGAAAAACAAAAAAATAGAAATTAAATAATAAGTAAGTCCGAATATTTTTTAAAATATATGAACTACCATGTGGAAAGTCCATGTGGTAGTTTTTCTTTTTATATCCTAAGTTGTTATATTTTAACTTAGCTAAAGAATTTCATTTAATTATATTTACTTAATGATTTTATTATTATAAAAAAACCTACTCTGACGTTCACCGACTACGTTATTCTACAAATTCTAATTCTCAATTCACTGAAAATCGCAAACTCGCTTCGCTCAGACAGTGCGATTTTCGGGCGTTCATTTTCGAATTGAATTTGTATAGAATAACTTCGTATGGTTCACTTATAGAGTAGGTTTTTATAATTTTTAGGATTTTGTGAAATAAATATTTTAAATAATAATAGGATTTTTTAGAGTATTTGTTCAAATACCATAGACTTTTATAAACTATTCCAAATTTAATAGTACCTCAATTACATAAAAGAATAAGCAATCTATCTAAATATATGGATAGATTTTTTTTTATTTATTATAATAAAGTTGGAGGAATTATGTTAGATTCGAAAAATATTGCTAGAATAGCGACTATGTCGCTACTTTATGAAGTTTCACTTAGTCCAAAGCCAGGGCTTGTAAATCTTTTAAACAGTGGATCGCACGACGATATGGACTATATGGATTTTTTTAAATCTTCCATAGTCTTGCACGATTATTTTAAAATAGCCTACGAGCTTGGAGAGATTTCAAATGGAGAAGATTTTAAGGAACTTAGGAAATTTGGAATTATTTATGAAGAGAAAATGCTTGATGTAACTCGTGGAGTTAATACACATAAGGGAATTATTTTTTCCCTTGGGCTTATGGTTTATGCAACTGCCATTGAAATAAAGAAAAGTCATTTTTCTTTTGAAAAGATTATAAATAGAGTTAAATATTTAAATAGAGGCATTACAGCTGAGCTTAACTCAGATAGGGCAATAAGTCATGGAGAGAAAAATTATAAAAAATACGGAGTAAAAGGTATTAGAGAAGAAGCTAAAGATGGATTTTCTAAAGCTCTTCTAGGTCTAAAATTTTTAAAGGAAGATCTCAAGTATATAAATTTTGACTATGCACTTACTGGGACACTTTTTTATTTTATGAGTTTTATTGAAGATTCAAATATTATTAAAAGAGGCGGACTTGAAGGTCTTGAGTTTTTAAAGGAAAGTTCAAATTATGTGCTTAATAATAAACTTTATAGAGATAGTGAAGGTATGATTGAGATAAATAAAATAAATAATGAATTTATAAAGAGAAATTTAAGCCCAGGTGGCTGTGCAGATTTTTTAATTCTAACTATTTATTTTTACTTATTGGAGGTTTACATTGATAAATTATAGAGAAGTCATGAAATTCGAAAGAAAAGATGTGGCAAAGTTTTTAAAAGATTTTGACATTGAGTTTGAGAAAGATGTTGAATATACAATCATTGCAACTGATAATGACAAAATTATTGGCACGGGATCAGCTGCTGGAAGAGTTCTCAAATGCTTTGCAATAGATGACACATATCAAGGTCAAGGCATTACTAATACAATTATTACAATGCTTCTTGAATATCAATATAATAGAGGGAATAATCACTTATTTATTTTTACTAAACCTAAAAACATTAAAATTTTTTCTGATTTTGGATTTTCACTAGTAGAAGAAACTGAAGATGTAGCACTTCTTGACAATAGAATTGAAGAACTTCACAAAATTTTAGATGAAATAGAAGATAAAAGAGAATCAAGTGCAGTTGTACTTAATGCAAACCCAATGACTAAGGGGCATTTGTATTTAATTAATAAGGCTAGAGAAAATTCAAAACTTCTTCACGTATTTATGGTCGAAGAAGATGGGTCAAAATTTCCCTATGAATTTAGATACAATATTGTAAAAAATGAACTCTCTAAGTATAGAGATGTAGTTTTACACAGAGGCAATGACTATATTATTTCAAAAAATACTTTTCCAACATATTTTTACAAAGACGAAAAGACAATTCTAAAGGCATACTCAGAACTTGATACAAAGATTTTTGGAAGATACTTTGCAAAAGCTTTAAATATTAAAAAGAGATTTGTTGGAACAGAAGTTAGAGATGTTGTTACAAAGAATTATAATGAAACAATGAAGAGGATTTTACCAGAATATGGTGTGGAAGTTGTAGAAATTGAAAGAGTTAAGTCAGATGGAGATATAATATCTGCATCAAAAGTTCGTGCATTAATAGCAGAAGGCAAAATGGAAGAATCCTTTAGATATCTTCCTGAAGCAACAATAAATGCACTAAAATCAGAAGAGGGACAAAGAATTATTGATGAAAGATTTAAATGAAATAAGAATGATTAAAATGCTAGAAAGAAAGGAAAGGCGTTACTATAAAATAAAAAAAATAATAGATGATGAAAAAAATCCTGTACTTTCCTTTATGCTAAACATTCCAGGAAAAGAAAAAAACTTTAAAGAAGCAGTAGATTTTCATCTCTATATTATAGAAGAAATAAAAAAGATTTTAAAAGAAAATAATATAAAGATAATAAAAGAATCCTATGAAAATTTAGAGACAGGTATGGAGTATCTATTAGAGTTTAAGGGAGATGCAAAATTTGTAAAGAAATTAATGGTAAATTACGAAGAAAAAAGACCAGAAAATAGAATCTTAGATATAGATATATACGATGAAAATTTTAAACAAATATCACGCTCATCACTGGGATTATCTGAAAGAAAGTGCTTTGTATGTGATGACAAAGCTCGTACTTGCATAAAGGAAGAAAGACATACTCAAGAAGAAATCGAGAAAGCAGCCCGAAATATGTTAAATTTTAGATATAGGTAATATTTATAGAAATATAAAAAATAGATATTAGTTACAGCTAATTTACATTGATATAATCTTATTAGAGGTGATACTGTGGAAAAAATAAAAATGGATAACCCAATTGTCGAAATGGACGGAGATGAAATGACAAGGGTTATTTGGAAAGATATAAAGGAAAAATTATTAAAGCCATATATTGACCTTAATATAGATTATTATGACCTTTCCATAGAAAATAGAAATGATACAGATGATAGAGTAACCCTTGAATCAGCAAAGGCAGTTGAAAAATATAAAGTTGGAGTTAAATGTGCAACTATAACTGCAAATGAAGACAGAGTAGAGGAATTTAATTTAAAGAAAATTTATCCTTCACCAAATGCAACAATAAGGGCATATTTAGATGGAGTTATGTTTAGAGAACCTATTGTGTTTAATTCATTAGACATCTTAATACCAACATGGAAAAATAAAATAGCAATAGCTAGACACTCCTTTGGAGATATATATGTTTCAAAATCCTTTAAAGTAAATAAAGGAGATGAGTTAAAGGTTTCTATTAATGGAGAAGAAAAATACACTTATGCGCCAGACTATGATGCAATCTTCTTGACACAATATAATAAAGTCCAGTCTATAAAATATTTTGCAAATGAATGCTTTAAATATGCAATTAATAAAAAAATGGATTTAATTTTCTCGACAAAAGACACAGTTGTGCCAGGATATGATTCAGTATTTAAAGAAATCTTTAATACAACTTATGAAAATTATAAAGATGAATTCGAAAAAACTGGAATTACTTACAATTATTATTTAATAGATAATGCAATTGCTCAAATAATGAAATCAAGTGGAAATATACTTTGGGCTCTTAAAAATTATGACGGAGATGTAATGAGCGATATGATCTCATCAGTATATGGATCACTTTCACTTATGGAATCAGCAATAATAGGAAATGGAACCTATCTTTATGAAGCAGCACATGGAACAGTTACTGAACATTACAGAAGATATCAAAAAGGTGAAATAACATCAACAAATTCAGTTGCACTAATATTTACTTGGGCAGCAGGACTTGAAAAAAGAGGAGAACTTGACGACAACATTGACCTTAAAGAATTTGGAATAAAATTAAAACAGGCTGTTAAGGATACAATAGAAAATGGATTTATAACAGGAGACTTAATAAAAAGTTACAATAAAGAAAATTATACAAAAGTAAATTATTTAGAATTTATAGAAAAGGTTAAGGAATATTTAGAAAAAAGTTTATAAATATAATACCTATATTGTAGATAAATAATTTTATGTCTATAATATAGGTTTTTTCTATGTATATTATTGAAAAGGAGTATTTGATTTAAATTAATTTTAATTATATGATTTTATCATAATAAAGAGGGGGGTATAATCATGGACTTTATGAAAGGTGTAATTGATATGCACATACATAGTAACCCAGATTTAAGAATCAGAAGATATAATGACTTCGAATTAACAGATGCAGCTGTAAAAGTTGGGGCTAGGGCAGTAGTTATTAAAACGCATCAAGGTAGCACTGTAGACAGAGCATATCTTTGTAATAAGTATAAGGAAATCATTTACAAGTATAACACAGACTTTGAAATGTTTGGAGGAGTTACGCTAAATAGACAAATAGGAGGAATCAATCCTTGGGCTGTTGAAAGTGTATTAAAATTAGGAGGCAAAGTAGTATGGCTACCTACATCTTCGGCCAAGAATCACATGAGAAAAATGAAACAAGATGATTCAACAGGAGTAGAAGTAATTAAAGATGGCAAGATCATTCAAGAATTAAAAGACGTATTTCAATTAATTAAAGATTATAATGCAGTT
>Ga0129315_1000330_pt1 | contig 45412 bp, 42 predicted proteins | sample Cm827metagenome_FD_94432 | JGI IMG/M metagenome (GOLD analysis project Ga0129315, IMG submission 94432) | Eastern black-and-white colobus group fecal microbial communities from Wisconsin, USA - Cm827 metagenome | ecosystem: Host-associated > Mammals > Digestive system > Large intestine > Fecal... | reverse complement strand
CTCATATATCCTTTTCGGGCATAGATTATTCCAACGTAAAAGGATAACGGATTTCTACAACTTTGTGAGGGGGATTAGTAGATGTAAATTTACTATAAAAAACATAGCTTCCTGCTGCTGGTTTTACCCCACAATCATACAGATAATAGAAACCATCTGCTCCTGTTCCAGAAATAATAAACGGCTCACTGGCAACATAATCAATTTCTCTTCCATCGAAAGTTGTATATCCTCTTCCGTACCCATATACCTTCAAGACAATACACAAATTCCCGTTTGAGTTCAATGTTCCAATATCAGCAATTTCCAAACGAGTTACCTGCGGTGCTGGTCCATCCCCCGGCCAAACAAGAGGCTGTATACCTTCACTCAATGTCTGTACCTCTGATGAAACATTGTCCAATGATGTCATTTCCTCAGCGAAAGGATGATCGCCGCTCTGGTTATCAGTTTCTGCTGCAAATACTGCCGTACTCATTCCCATCAACATAGTTAAAGCTAATGCAAAAGCAAATACTTTTCTGATTCTTTTTAACATATTCTGTTCCTCCTATTTTTAATATTATTTTGTTATTAAATACAGACCACCCTATAAACACATTACCAATTATGTTTACTCCTTTCCCCATTATTTAATATGTCATATAGAACAATCTATTGTATCTTCTCAATGATATCAGGGACTTAAACAAAAGAAAATATACCTTGCAGAAAGTGGCTATTTTTTGCAGAAAATGACCATCCAAATAAAAAATCCCCTTGAATCAAACCCAAGTTCAATTCAAGAGGACTTTTCTCTATCGGCTTTTTCCGCTCTTTACAGGCTCATTCTTTGTTACTTTATCCTTAGTCGTTGCTTTCTCTGTTTTCTGCTGGTGTGCCTCAAAAGCCTCTGCCCCATACTGAAACTCTTGCTCTGCCACCCTTGCAAGCTCAATCGAGTTTACAGCCCCCACATTGGCAATGTTTTCTTTCTCCCGTTCTACCTTATCCGTCTGGTACTGTCTTACCTCTGCTGCAAGCTGTTCCGTTTTTTCTATTGCAGCATCCGCACACTTTAAGATACCGGACAGTAGCTTTCTCTTTGCCTGAAAAGGCTTCTTTAACAGTTCCGTCTTTGAGAACTTCTTCTCCCCGTATTCCTTTTCCGGTTTATCCGCAAAGGTACGGAATGTGTTGGCAATCTTCTGTCCGGCTTCCCTCATTCCCTTGCCAAAAGCATCAATCTTCCCGATGCTCTTGTCTACATCTTCTATGGACTCCTGCACGTTCTGGCGGATATTTTCCAGTTTTTTCCTAATCCCAAGAAACTCTGCCACCCTGTTCAAAGCAGCTTTCCCTTTCTGCTTTGCCGCTGCTACAATCTCCCCTGCCTTTGCCTTGATCTCTGCCTTGACCTCAAACAGTTTTTCTTTCATAGCTTTGCAGTCCTGTTCCAGCTTGCTTACAGCCTTTTTAAGTGACTGTTTCAGCCCTTTCTCTGCCTCCCGTTTCTCCATCTTTTGGAGCTGGTTCTTTACCGTCACAAGTTCCTCCAGAACCGAATCCATCTTTTTCTCCATGACATCGACATACGCTGCCATTTCAAAGATACTGTTTGCAGCCTCTTTCATATTGTTTTTTCGGAGCAGTTCAAGCAGTTCCATGATATTCTGCTCCTTTGTAAGCTGCATATTTTCTGTCATTTCCATTTTCTTTTTCCCTTTTCACAGGGCGGTTGCCCGCCCTGCCCTTTCAGATTATTGGTGCTGTTTAACGGAATGGCAGCGGTTCCCCGCTGACCTTCATAAAGCCCCTGTCATCGGTCTGCATCTGCTGCGAGGCACGTTCCTGTCCTTCCTGCATTGCCTGTTCCTTTGCCTGCTGGTAAGTTTCCAGTACCGCATTGTTGACCTTTTCCCGGAACTCCTTTGTGATTGGGAAACATACATCCCTGTACTTATTGCCTGCCTTGTAGGACGGCATCGCCACAAACATTCCGTTCTTGCCCTGCACCACGCTCACATTCCCTATTGCAAAGCTGTCATTCAGCACGATGTTCGCAAGACCGACCATGTTGCTGCCCTCACGCTCAAAAGGCGTTACCCTTACCGTGAAGTCCGGCTCGTCCGGTTCGTCAGCCTCCATCTTGACCTCTGCCTTGCCTGTCTGCTCCATTTCATCATAGAGCTTTAAAATGTCCCCATACAGTTCCTCACGGAACTCCTTTGTGATCGGGTTGCATACATCCTTGTAGACCGGGTTGTTGTATTCGTCCCTCTCCTTTGTGCGGAAACTGGGCATGGATACGAAATTGCCCTTGCTGCCCTCAAGCACCGCCACATTCGTGACCTTGAAGCTGTCCCCGAACACGACGGTTGCAAATGCCCTCACGCTCTTGTCCGGGTTGTTTACTGCATTTAGCTGGATTGAATATTCCATAAGTTCCTCCTTTTCTGTCCTTTTCGGACGATAAAATATTTTTTATCTGAACTGCCCTTCACTTCTAAAGTATCAGGCAGGTTCATTCTTCCGCTGGCAGGCTTTCATCCGGCATACGGATAAAACAGGATAATTGTCCCAACTGCTCTAAATCTGTTTTCCCATGCAGGTAATTCGCAAGGGTTATCAGGAAACCGTCCTGCTCATAGTAAAGCCATTCGTCCTGCCCTTCCTCTTTCACAACGGTTATCGCAAAGTCGGGCAGATAACCGCCTTCCTCTTCATCATAATTGCAGAATATCCCTTCATGCAGGTTCAGCCCCAGTTCCGGGATATGCACCTGCCATCCGCTGATGACGATCTGGTAATCCTCATCGCTTTCCATGATGTCGTCCGGCACTTCTGCAAGCTGTTCCATCTCCGCAAGGATTTCTTCCACTTCCCCCAGTCTGTATGCCTTTTCCATGCAATAACTCCTCCCTGGTCCCTTTTACTTCACAAGGCTCCTGTTTCAACTGTTTTGGTGTGCATTGCCCGTCCAGCCATCCATGCACCGTATCCACGAAGTTTTCCTCTGCATCATACAGATATTTCTTATCCTCCCTGTCAAAAATGACGGTCAGCATACTCTGCGGTACAAGCCGCCCCTTTTCCATATGGCAGAAGAATCCCTCATGCACATTGATTTCATAGCGTGGCAGGTAAACATGGATGCCGCTGGTCAGCAGTATGCCGCCGTCCATCTCTGTCTTTCTGTCCGGTTCTTCCGGCTCAGCCCCGCTTTCCCGCAAAATATCCTCAATTAAGCCAAATTGGTATTCCCTTTTGCCCTCTCCCATGCTATTCACTCTCCTTATAAACACAGTGGTAGATCAGGCGCATGGTTCCGCTGTTCTCACAGGTCAGCAGGGTAAGCTCTGTTTCTTCCCCCTGTGCTTTTACGGAATTGTCATACGGTCCCACGACTTCCGATGAAACAACTTCATACAGATACACGTTTCCTTCTTTGTCCATGACCTTTACCGTGTCCCCCGCTGAAAGCCTGTTGAGGTACTTGAAATAAGTGCCGTACCTGCTCCCCCTATGTCCGGCAAGCACACAGTTTCCTTTGCCGCCGATTGCCGCAGTGTCGGGTATATGCCCAATCCCATAGGCAAGCTGCTTGCTGTCCGCACCTTCCACGATGGGATATTTCAGCTCTAAGGCTTCTATCTCGATCAGACCGACCACATCCCCGGACGAAAGCAGGGCTGCATCCTCTTCACTAATGGGGGCTTTGGCATCCGTCTCCTCCTTTTCTTTTTCTCCCTCTTTTTCATCATCCTCCGTCTGCTCCTGTTCCAAATTTTGTTCAAACTGTTCTATCAGTTCGTTGGTTTTATGGTTCCCGTAGAAATGATAGAAAAGGGGGACTGACATAGCCGCCAGTCCCGCCGTAATGAGTATTGCTGCCAAGATTTTCCGTATCATCTTCCCTCTTTTCCGGGCGGATAGCTGCGGTAACTGTCCGGCTCCGCCACCCTTGCATTGTCCTGTCCTTCGCACAGGTCCACATCTTCGGTCTTTCCGTTTTCCAAGTCTAACTGCACGTTCAGCTCATTTAAACGTGCCACTTTCTCATTAAGTTCCTCTTCCTGCGCAAAAGGCTTTTCGTATTCCTGCTTTGACTGTTCCATGTCACGCTGGTACTGCTCGATACGCTTTTCCAGTTCCGGTATATTGACCTGTATTCCGTGGCAGAGGTTTTCCAGCTTTACCATGTTCCCCACGGGGCTTGTGGAAAGCTCTGCCTTGTAATCGGTCTTTCCCCGCAGAACCATGTTGTTTACCCCGATGAAGTTCTTTTCCACCAGAAGCTCAAATCCCTTGAAACTTCCGATATGGGTTGTTTCCCCGGTCTTGCACTGGCTGACCGCCTGCAGCATGAATGTCCCGCCGTCCGTGCGCTCCGTGAATTTTGTACTTTTCCCGGCAGCGTCCACGGTAATCGCAAAATCCGGCTCCGCAATGAGCGCCGCTTCTGCTGTCTTTGCGTCCTCATGCACACAGGCTAATTTCTCTGTTGCAGCCTTGATGAGTTTCGGGTAACGGATCATGAAGTTGTCCTGTAAGGAATACCTCTGGCTGTCATAGCTGCTTTTCAGCATTTTCAGCCGCTGCACATCGTTTTCAAGCTGCATTTTTTCCTTTATCAGTGGGTTCCCGGTTGCCACGGCTTTTATCTCCGCATAGGAAAGGGTTGCCTCGTCAATATCCTCGCAGGTTCTTGACACCGCTTTGCTTGTCATGACCTGTGAGATGAAGCGCTGCTTGTTTTCCACCAGCGACCATGAATAGGCGTCAAAGGTTCCTTTTGTGACATAGCGGTAAATTGCCACCTCGTCATTCTCATTCCCCTGCCTCACGCCACGCCCTTCCCGCTGTTCAATGCAGGATGGTTTCCACGGGCAGTCCACATGGTGCATTGCCGTGATGTGCGTCTGCACGTTTACGCCCGTCCCGCACTGGTCCGTGGAGCCGATCAGTATCTTCTTTTTGCCGCTGCGCATCTCCTTGAAAAGCGCCTCCCGCTGTGCATCGGTTTTTGCGTCGTGTATGAAAGCGATTTCCTCTGCCGGGATTCCCTGCTTTACCAGCTCAGTTTTCAGGTAGTTGTAAATGTCAAACTGCCCGCCGTCCTTTATGCGTTCCTCCCAGTCCGGCGTCCATGTGGTTTTCGGTGTGCCGATGTCCGAGAAAATAAGCTGGCAGCCGATTTTACCGTCCTTGTTCCCGGCAAAATATTCGGCTGCCACGTTTGCTGCTACCTTATTCAGTTTCCCGTCCGGGTTGTCCGGCGCATGGAGTTCCAGAAGCCTTGCGTCCGTCCCTAAAAGCCTTGCCTCCCCCGTTATTTTTAAGAAATTGTCCTCTTTCGGATCAACGCCGCCTGAATGGATAGCCTCCGCACGTTTCGCAAATTCCTCCATGACCTGTTTTACATACCAGTCCGGCTCGCTTTCCACGATGATCGGCTTGCCGCTCCTTAATGCGGGTACTGGAAGGTTTAACATATCGGAGGTCTGCACGTCTGCCACTTCACGGAATGAGGTCATAAGCTCCGGCACGTTTGTGAACTTGTTGAAGCGGCTCTTAAAACGGAAACCGCTGCCCTCAACGGTCAGTTCCAGTGCGGTTGTCACTTCCCCGAAGTTCGACGCCCATGAGTCAAAATGGTAAATCCCCATCCGCTCCAGCGTCCTTTTCTGTAAATAAAGCTGCATCACATACAGTTCGCACATGGTATTGCTCACGGGGGTTCCGGTTGCGAACACAATGCCCCTGCCGTCATTGATCTCATCAAGGTACTGGCATTTCAGGTACATGTCCATTGCCTTTTTTGAGCCTGTACTGGATATGCCCGACACGTTATTGATTTTGGAGAAAATCGACAGGTTTTTAAAATGGTGCGCTTCGTCCACCATGACGGAATCAATGCCCAGCTCCTCAAAGGTAATCAGGTCATCCTTGCTGCTTTCATCCGTCAGTGCCTTTAGCTGTTCGTCCAGTTTTTTCTTCTGTGCCTCCATCTGCTTGATTGTCCACTGTTCCCCGTTTTCCGACTTCAGTTCCTCAATCGCATAGGAGATTTCCTGTATCTGTGCATCCAGCATCCGCTCTTTCCGCTCTTTTGAGATCGGTATCTTCTCAAACTGGGAGTGCGACATGATGATGCAGTCATAATCCCCGGTTGCAATGCGGGACACGAACTGTTTCCTGCGGCTTTTCTCAAAGTCACGCTCCGTTGCCACAAGGATATTTGCGGACGGGTACAGGCGCATGAACTCCCCTGCCGTCTGCCCCACGATGGACTTCGGCACTACGATGACATTCTTATTGGCAAGACCGAGCCGCCGCTGTTCCATGCACGCTGCCATCATGGTAAATGTTTTTCCTGCGCCTACACAGTGGGCTAACAGCGTATTCCCGCCGAGAAGGACTCTCGCAACCGCATTTTTCTGGTGGTCACGCAGCTTGATCTCCGGGTTCATGCCGGGGAATGTCAGGTGCGAGCCGTCATATTCCCGCAGGCGGATATTGTTGAAAGTCTCATTGTAATAATCCACATATTTCTGCCGCCGTTCCTGATCCTTGAATATCCAGCTCTTGAAAGCCTCTTTCATCTGGTTCTGCTTTTCCCTTGCAAGCATGGTTTCCTTCTTGTTTACCTCATAGTGGTATTTGCCGTCCCCGTCGTCTATCCTGTCACGGACAGTGACGGTGCGCAGGTTTAAGGTTTCCTCAAAAATGGAATAGGCGTCAATCCGTTTTGTGCCGTAAGTCTCCGTTGCGGCAATGGAATGGCTGTCAAGCCGTTTCCCCTCAATGAACCAGTTCATGTTGTAGCTGTTGAGTTTTACCTGTATGCCGGAATTTCTCCATTCTGACCGTACAGCCCTTGCCCTGGGCGGCGTTTTCAGCAGTTCATAGATAAACTGCTCGTAGTCCTCCGGCTCAATCCATGTAGTCCCGATACGCACATCAATTTCAGACGCATCAAGGCGCTCCGGCTGCACGTTTTTCAGCGCTTCCACATTTGCCCCGAATAACTCCGGGTTCTCCTTCCCATATGCCTCCGCAATCCTTAACTTGTCACGCACGTTGCCGGACAGGTATTCATCCGCTGTTTTCCATCCCATGTTCAGGTTGTCGGGGTTGTATTCCGTGGGTTCCAGATACACAAGCCCCTCCAAGTCCTTCAAAAGTGCCGTCCTTTTTATTTCCGCCATGTCCTCCGGCGGGAGCGTGCTGCCTTCCGGCAGGCTTTCCGTCTCTTTGCTGGTGTCAGGTTCATATATGCTCAGCATGAACGGGATATTGACCGCCCCGAACTCATTGACGGACACATTCAGCGCCTCCACCGCCGTTTCCACACGCTCCACCTGATTCTTCGCACGTATGGTCTGCTTATAGAACATATCCGCTTTCTCCACCTTTCCGTCCTCGTCCACGACCTCAAGGGAACACAGAAGCGGGTAATCCGCATCGTCACGGAATGCCTGCTGGCTTCCCCGCCCGGTCAGCGGACCGTATTTTCTTACATAGGCATCATATTTTTCATTAAGCAGTTTCTGCTGTGCGGCTAATTCCTCACTGCTGCACCCTTCCGTCTGGATAAAGATAAGCTGCCTTGTGATGGTGCGGATTTCGTCCATGCCCCGTATCCGTTCCTCCGCCGTTGCCGACACTTCCTTGCGGTACATGACGGAATTTTCACGGTAATAAAGTTTCCCGTCCACAAAGGTATAGGTGTAATTCTTCACATCGGGATCAGCATCAATGATGTCCTCTGTCTTTTCCTCTTCCCCTGCAAGCTCCGCCACATCGGTGATCCTGCCGGAAAGCTGCCCTACCGCCGTTTTCAGTGCGTCCTTTAAGTCAAAATTTTCATCATGGTTGACGCAGCTTGTGTATTTGCTGCCGTCCCCGAACATTCGTGTATCATATTCCATTGTCCCAAGCATCATCTCAGGATGTTCCGTAAAATACGAATTGACCGCTATGCCGTTTTCCGTCCTGCCAAGATGCACCCAGTCCGGTTCAGACACAATCTTGCGTTCCCTTTTTTGCAGGAATATGATGTCGCTTGTGACATCGGTCCCCGCACTGTCCTTAAAGGCGGTACTTGGAAGCCTGATTGCGCCGAGCAGCTCCGCCCGTTCCGCAATGTATTTCCTTACCGAAGGGTTTGCCTTGTCAAGCGTCCCTTTGCTTGTGATGAATGCCACAATGCCGCCCGGTCTGACCTTATCCAGCGTTTTTGCAAAAAAGTAGTCATGGATACGGAAGTTGTGCTTTGTATATTTTGCATCGTACAGCTTGTAGTCCCCGAACGGCACGTTGCCCACCGCAACATCGAAAAAATTGTCCGGGTATTGCGTTTCCTCAAATCCCCTTATCTTTATCTGTGCTTTGGGGTATAGCAGCTTTGCGATCCGCCCGCTGATGTCGTCCTTTTCCACGCCGTAAAGCCTGCTCTCCTGCATGGTTTCCGGCAGCGTCCCGAAAAAATGACCGACGCCAAGCGCCGGCTCTAAAATGCTGCCTTTCTGGAAACCGAATTTTTCCAGTGCGCCATAGACTGCCTGCGTGATGACGGGGGAAGTGTAAAATGCCGTGTTGACTGTTTCCCTTGCGTCCTCATATTCTGATGGAGACAGGAGTTCTTTCAGCTCCGCATACTCTTTCTGCCAGCTTTCATTCCTTTCATCAAATGCCTGCGGTATGCCGCCCCATCCCACATAACGGGCAAGTGTCTTTTGTTCCTCCGGTGTGGCGCTCCTGCCTTCCTGCTCTATCTGCTTTAACAGCCGGATTGCCTCCACGTTCCACTGGTATCTTGTTTTCTGCCCGCCTTTTGGCAGTTCTTCGTCCTCAAAGTGGAAGTTGCCTTTCCGCTGCCTGTTTTTGAGGTTTTGAACCTTGTCCTCAAACTGTTTTTCTAAATCGGATTTTTTCTCATAAGGCGTTCTGGCATAATCCGCTGCATATTCATTTATGCGCCGCTGTATGACAAATGATTTTGCCCGGATCAGGTATTCCATAATGGAATAAAGCTGTTCGTAGGTTGCAGAAAGTTTTTTCCGCTCCCCGTCCCGTGCCTTGAGGTCCACCACAAAGGAGTCCCTGCCCTGCACATACTCCACCAGACCATAAGCATTGTTATGGTATGCCTTTGTCTGATCCTTGTCCTCCATGTGGTTTATGGTGCGGTTCAGGAAATACAGCTTATCCTCTTTTGTCAGGCTGCTTTCCGATACCATCTGCAAAAACGGCTGGTACGGCATGACTGCGGAACATTTCGTCAGATAGATTTCCAGTGCGTCACGCAGGTCCTCGTCCATTGCTTCCACCTGCCGCAGTGCCTCCGGGAACAGACTGCCCGAAGCAGGTTTTGCCACGCTCCCGTCAGGATTAAGGACTTCCCCCTCCACATGCTCTGCCGTTTCCGGCATTTTGGGTGTATCTTCCTGCCCGTTTTTCTGCTCCTGCTGTATTCCGGGTATTTCTTCCTGTCCGTTTTCCGCTGTCTGCCACATTTCCGGTATTTCTTCTGTAACTCCCTGCTGCTCTGGTTCTTCCTGTCTTTCATCTTCCTGCCCTTCAATGCTGACTGCATCAAAATCCGGCTCCTGCCGCATACGTTCCTTGTATTCATGGTAAATCTCCATGAACCACGGCATTGCGGCAAATGCCTCCGGCGCTTCCTTAAAACGCTCAAATATCCCTTCTGTCAGGTAATCGTTTTCCTCTATCATGTGCAGGATCAGGTCAGCGCAGTATCGGTAGTCTGCCCGCTTTTCCCCTGTTGTGCCGTCTGCCCGTGGATAGGAGATTGCAATGCCGTCCTTATCCCTGCTGATTTTGCACTTGCCATAGGGATTGTCCGTATACTCCGACATGAAGAAGCCTTCCCGCTGCTCCCCGTACACGCTTGCAAGGAAACCTGCCTTGCTATCCATGCTGAGGTTTGTCGTGAAAATGTCATAGATCAAGGTCTTTACGGAGATATACTGGATTTCCTCATTGAAATACCCCTTTAGCGGTTCCAGCCACAAGTTTTCTTCCTGCTTTTCTGCTTCTCCAGCAGTAAGTTCCAGTGTGTCAAAGGTTTTCCGGTGGATAAATGCTGTCTTGTCCGGGTTATGGCTTGAAAACCTGTCATGCTCAAACTGCTTTTGCACGTTAAACGGAATACTACTGTCCCGTTGAAATTCGTCAAGCACAAGCACTTCATGGAACAGATAGTCATAGAACTGCCTGCCATGCCAAACGGTTTCCCCGTCACTGGCTATGACTTCATCATATTCATCATCCCATGCCAGCTCCATTTTCTCCTGTAAGCCTTTTAATGCAAGGACTGTGTTCAGGTTAGCAAGGCGGTTCTGCTGGTGCCCTCCTGCCTCCTCCGAGAGATACCTGTCCGTATCTTCTTTTAAAATCTTTATCCATGTGGCGGCAGGGTGTTCCTCCATAATTTCCTCAATTTTGTCATAAGGCTCATGTGTCTGGTATGCCCCGTCAGCGATCATGCTTTCCACATAAGCCGCACAGTCCCACCAGTCAAGCTCCGTTTTCCATTTCGTGCCTTCCCCGTCATAATATTCAATGGATATGCCTTCATCTGTCTGTTCAATGTTGCATCTGCCGTAGCGGTTTTTAAAATTATTCTCTATACTTGCTGCATAAGGGTTCCTGCAGAGTACCCTTTCCATAAACTGTACCTTATCGCTCATAGGCAGCTCTTTTGTGAACACCTCGTAAAGCAGCATGTTCGGGACCGGGTTCCAAAAGCTGTGCTGGAAAAACGCATCCATCGTCTCCTGCCATACAGCCGCCGATATTTTGTCAGGATCAAATGCCTTTGGCGGGGTATAATATTCCCCCGTCATGATCAGCGCACCCAGTTCACGTTCTATGGCTTTCCAGTTCATATAGCCTTCTTTTTCTGTCCCGCCCTCACGCCACTGGAAACGGAGTCCTTTAGATGCAAATGTGTCATATCCGTGCAGCCCATCCCCCTCAAGGGGCCAGCCTGGACCGCCCTGTCCGTATTCTTTGCGGATTGCCTTCACACGCTCCCCCGGATCGGAAATATCCTGAAATATTGCATAAATGCGTTTTTTACTTTCTGAAAACACGCCTCCCCTCATAAGCACCTGTTTCACATATTCATGCGGCACGGTAAGCGCCTGCTCCGGTTTCTGGTAGGAATACTCTTTTGGAAGCGTCATGTCCCCGTTTTGGGCAATCAAAAAGGAAGCCTGTTCATAGCTTCCTTCCTGCGTGTCAGAACTCCCTAAAGAATTGATTTCATTTAATTCCTGCTCGATTTCCCGGTCAAGTTCCGCTTTCCTTGTATTCTGCTGTTCGCTGTTCCCTAGTGGAACTTCATCACTACTTCCTCCATCACGATTTCCTCTGCCTGCATCCTCGCCTGCTCCCTGAGCCGCCACATCTCCATTGTCGAGTTTTTGTCCTTCGGCGGGTTGTTCTTCAGGTAGCTGCCCTCCAGTTCGTCCATCATCCGGTTCGCCTCGTTCTCCACTTCCTGCATCTTCTCCGCCAGTTTGCCGAACCTCTGGAGCGTCCGGTATCTGTCGCTGTGGTTCTCCTTCAGGTATTCCATCGCCCTCACTGCGAACTTCCCTAAGTTGGTCATGCTCACCGTTTCCTCCGGCAGCGTCAGGTCCGGGTACAGCATCCCGTCCGCTCCCTCGTGATACTTCATTGTTATCTCTGCCATCTGCAATACTCCTTTCTTCCATACGTGTCAGATCTTTTGCAATGCCTCTCAGCACTTCACAGGATATATCGCTGAGCAGAGATCCTAAACGGTAGACTTCCTCCTCCTTTGTAAATGCGGTAATAAAGGAGAAATCCTGTTTTTCAGTGGGGACATCAAAGCCGCATCTTGTAAATACCGCATACATGACGCTTCTTTTTAATGCTTCCGCTGCCGTAATCTCTTGCACTCTGCCATTTTCCGTTATCTGTTTGTTTCCTGCTAAATTCGTGAACTCGGTGATGCGCTCACCAAATTCTGAGTCCATTATGACTCCGATCCGCTTTTCTGTAAAGCCTTTCAGGAAAGATTTATCAGATTCTTTCCCTTCCGGCAGGGCAGCGCCCTCTTTTTCCCTCAGCCATGCGGCGTAGGCTTTCATTGTGTCCCTGTCAAGCTCCCATGTCAGGCGGCTTTCCCTGCCCCCTGTATCGGATATGTCAAAAACATACCGCATTTCCGGCTTTAAGGCTCTTGACGGGAAGATTGCAATGCCCCTGCTGCCACGCCTTACATACCGCCCTACCTTTTTCCATGTGTCGAAGTCAGCAACCAGCTTCGCCCCCGGTCTCTGCATATAGACCATGAGGATATTGTCAAACTCATAGCGGTAAATCTGCCCCGTGAGCCTGCATATGCTTTTCCATGCTTTCCCGCTTGCGGTCACTTCGTCTATGGCGGCATCATACAGTTTTGATGTCTTATTGTCTGCGCTCATTCATCATACCTCCAGTATTGCTTCCCTGATGTCCCTGCCGTCTATCTCGTCCCCAAGGCAGTCCCATCCTTCGTGTCTCTGCCTTGCAAACAGTTCTATGCGTGGCAAATCCCCGCACAGCTCCACAATCCGCTCCCGTATCTCGTCCGGCTTTCTGCTGTGTTCCATGATCCGTGCATCGCACACCTGCGGCACGGCTTTCGACACCCTCTTTGGTCTGCCTTTTGTTCCAAGAATACAGATTTCCGAATTGGAGCGTGTCCAGAAACCAAGTCCCATAAAGAATGTGTCTGCTTTTTTGTTCCGTTTTACCCAGTTGAACCCGCAGGTCTTATAGGTAAACCCCCATGCCTCCATGACAGAGATTCCTTCCAGCAGGCAGGGGAACGTGATCCATAAAAAAAGGATACAGTCGTCATCGGCTATTTTTTCAACAGGCAATGACCGTATATCCTCAATGTTCATTGTATGGTAATGGTTTTCTGCGCTTCTCCCTTCCCCCTTCTTGGAATATACCTTATACTGCCACGGCGGATCGGCATAAATGATGTTATATTTCTTCCCCAATATGCCTATGCCTCCTGTACCTTTATCAGCATGGAAAACAGCCTGTATTCTTCCTTATCCATCTCTACGGTAAAAGAGTCTGCATTCTCCCGGCGTTCCGCCCTGTCCCCTGCTTTCTTTACCTTCCTTGCAAGGCGCAGGAGGACAAAATTCTCTTTGGAAAGCTCCATGCACTCCTTAAAGGTCATTTCTCCCCCTGTTTCAAGCTGCCCCTGCCTTTCCTGTATCTCCCCTGCAAGCCTTGCCTCAACTGTTCTTACATCCGCAGCGCCAATGGACACTTCCGCCTTTGTCCTGCCGGAGCGCTCCCATTCCTTATGCAGCAGCTTTACCAGATGCTCCATATTTTTTACTGTTTCTTTTCCTGTTGCCTTTTCCATTTCATTCTCCCCCTGTCAGCGTGATTGTCCCGATATTTTCTGTTCTTCTTTTGCATGGTACATTCCGTCATACAGCCCCTTGTCAAGCATCTTATCGAACACATCCGGTTCGCTTGTCCCGAAAGCCTGTTCCAGACAGTCTTTTGCTGCGTTCCTTACCCGTCCGGGCAGTCCCTCTTTCTGCTCCACGTTCTTCTGCTTCCAGAAATCCCTCCGTATCTTATCCCGCAGGTCTGTAACATTTTCTACCCTGTCAGGCTCCCCGTACTCCTGTTTTAAAATGTCAAAATCATACCTTGTGATGTCATTCCCAAGATAAACGCCATGATCCCATTCTATGCCTGTCACCATGCTGTCATCGTCCGGACGCTCCCCCTTCGGGTATCGCTCATAAAGCTGTACGCCTCTCCCCACTATGATCTGGCTGTCCGTCAGGCTCATTAACAGCAGGTTTTTGGGGCTAAATGCCGCAAGCACACGGTAGTCATTCCCATTCATGTTGCGCAGCACCTCCCCGGCATGGAAGGTATGCTCCACACGCTCATAATGCAGGCACGTAAACAGGGAATGCCCGTCTGTCCCCATGTTGTTTATCCGCAGGACATCAAGGCACTTCCCGGCACATCTTTCTTCATCAAAAGACCATTCCCCATCGTTAAAATTCCCCATAAGGAATCCCCTAAGCTGCGCCTCCCCGGTGCAGAATGCCGCATGGACGCTTTTATTTCCCGCAAAGTAAAGCTCACTCCACTCCTGTTTATTTTCTTTTGTGCCATACAACTGATTTATGGCATCTGCCATATCCACAGCGGAATCATCACAGGCTTTTACAACCATTTCCATATATCCCCGCAAATCCGTTAAAAAGTTGGTTTCCGTCCCTTTCCGGTTTTCCACCACCATAACCATATCTTCTAATTTCATGCTTTCCTCCTTTCCCCGCATAAAAAGGGCAGCGCCTACCGGCTCTGCCCTGCTTCCATGCCGAACTGGAACAAGGAAAGCTGCCCGTTTCCCTGTACCTGTTCCGGCTCTTTTTTCCTGTCATTTATGATCTTCATCATCCGTGCGGCGCACTGGGCAAAGGACTCCAGATAACCCTCCGGTCTGCCCGCATGTCGGCGCATTGTAATCAGGTCCCCGTCTTTTATGGCTCTTGCAAGCCCTGAAGCATACCCAAGCACGTTATGAAGGCTTATCTGCTTTGCCTCTTTTTCTGTCAGCATATCCTTGTTTGCAAGGAGATAGAGGAAGTTCGGATCGGAAATATAATATTCCAGCGCCTGTGCCGCACCGTCCTTTATCTCCCCCGCCCTTGCCATATAGTTATCGTTGACCTCCGGCGGCAGCTCACGGTAGAAAATTTCCGGGTATTTTTCATAATCCCTCCCGTACTGCTCCACCATCGCATTCTTATAATGAATGATGTGGTTCCTTTCAAGGTTCATGCTTCCGCCGTCCGCATAAAACGGATCGCTGCCGCCATGCTCTTTCAGGTATTCCCACCGCTCAAAGGACTTTGCAAGTTCTTCCTCAAGGTTCTCTGTTTCTTTCTTTTTTCCCATATACACCGCCTATCTCGGTCTGCCTATGAACACTATGGAAGAACGCCCCTGCACTGACCTGTACACTACCCCAAGCCGTGCATTTGCCGCCTCCACCACTTTTCCGTTCCCTACATAGATTGCCACATGCGTGATGTTCATAAAGCGCCCGTTCCTGTCATAACTGTAAAATATCAGATCCCCCGGCTGCATCTCGTCATAATTTACAAGCAGGCTGTTGTCATAGCACAGCTTTCCCTCACTTGCCGCCGTATTGGAACCCTCGTACATGATGCTTACCCCCGCACTGCGCCATGCGTAGTAGGCAAGGGAGCTGCAATCATAATAGTCCCCGCTGTCACGGTATGCCTGACTGTACGGATAGCCTACCTTTGACAGTGCAAACGCCACTACCTTCTTCCCGTTTTCGTCTGAAATGGCATCCACGATTGCCTGATATTGTTCAGGTGAGATTGCCTCCCCCGGATCGCCGCCCCCGCCAGTGTAGCCGAGCATTGCAAGGTATTCCGGCTTCATCAGTTCGGCAAGCACCGCCTGTTCGTCCGCATTGAACCCATAGACGGAAACCATGTCATAACACGATTTCAATTCCACATTGACCTCTTTGACCGTCGTGGTTGTCGTGTTACCCTCATCATCGGTGTCCGTATCGGTCCTGCTGGTAATGGTGTAGCAGCACATATCATCAAAGACGGCTTTTAAGTTCTGCTTTGCCTTGTCCGTCATGTCCGTTGCAGTGTCACCGTCCCCGTGCTTTACCATGTAGACCATGAGTATGTCACAGAAATTGTCCGGTGTGCCGGAACCCTCAAAGTTGACATAGATTTTTTCGCTTGTGTCATATCCGGCGTAATCTGCAAGTTCCGCATTGACTGCATCATTAAATTCCGACACATACGCCGATAGGACTTCCTGTGTCGTTTCCCCCGATGATATGGATGGGAAAAATACCGCAAACGGCGAATTATAAATAACCGCAATGACCGCAATGACCGGAAGTGCCATAAGCGCAACCACTGCAAACAGCGCAAGCAGGAACAGCCCCACATACCGCACGATATACTTTGCCATCATGGAAAAGCGCATCAATGCAATATCCTTTAAGGCTTTCCCGATACTGTCCTGATTGTCCTCCTGCCGCAGCTTCGCCACAAACAGCTTTATCATGCGGTTCCTTGTGGAGTTTTTTACATCACGCTTATCCATAGCAATTCCTACAGCCTCGCCCGCCGCAATCCCGGCAAGGACGCCGCCTGCCCCCGTGCCTGCCGCTGCCGCCGCTGTCCTTGCCGCTGCCTTTGATGTTTCTTTCGCTGCTTTCTTCCCCGTCTCTTTGGCGGTTTCCTTTGCCGCTGTCTGTGCGGTTTTCCTTGCTGCCTTTACCGCACTTTCCCTGACGGCTTTTTCCCTGATACGGCTTCCTGCCTGCTTTTTCTTGATCCTCTGCTCTTTTGCCTTAGCCGCCTTTGAACGGTAGAGGTTCCTGCCCGCATCTACGGCATTTGTGGCAGGCTTTGCCAGCGTGTCAGCCGTCATATATGCGTCATAAACCTCTCTGCCGCCTTCCATTTCATCCAGTGCCGTCTGAGCCGCCACTGAAACAACGCCAGACGGGAGGGCAGGCTTCTTTTTGACCGCTGCCCCTTTTTCCGCTTTCGCTATACGGTATTGGGCATACATGCGGTTTTCTTTGTCCACGGACTGCCGCACTTCCTGTTCTTTCCCCTGTCTGCCCTGCGTGTTTCTGTCTGCATTTCTACCCTTTGCATTTCCACTCTCTTTCCTGTCCTGGATAGTGCTGTTTCTGCCCATGTACTCCATGCCGTCAGCAGCCGTTTTTGCCTGTCCCGTTTTTCTTTTATCCGTGACATGGACAGAACTCTTTTTTAACTTTATCTTCCCGTCTCCTGCCACGCTTTTCTCTGCAACAGTTCCGGCAATCTTCGGACCATGCTGTACGGTAAGAACATTCCTGCCCTTGATTTTTGTTTCAGGCGCTCCCTTTACATGGACTTTAGGCTTTTCTTTTGTGTGGATCACCATAGGCTTGTCGTCCACTTTTTTAATGTTCAATCTCCGCACCCCCAATCCTTTCTGCAGCAAGTGCGCAGTATGCAGGATTCAGTTCAATGCCAATATAACGCCTGCTGTTTTCAACTGCAACAAGCCCCGTTGTTCCGCTTCCCAAAAAGGGATCAATAACAATGCCACCCTCCGGGCATCCCGCAAGCATACACTTTAATGCCAGTTTTGGGGGAAAGGCGGCAAAATGCCCTCCCTTATATGCGACTGTATTCACCAACCATACATCCCTGCTGTTTCTATATGGGGAAATATCCTCTTTTTTTATCTCTCCTGCTTTTCTTGGTCTGTTGATTCCCTGTATCTTCCCGTTTCCCTGTCCTAGTACCGTAACCGAATATTTGTTGCTGTCACTGCGTCCCCTCATATATCTTGCTGCCGTGGACGATGCAATCGGCTCCACAATCGCAGATGCGTCATAATAATACCTGTTGGATTTGGAAAACAGGAAAACATGTTCATAACTCCGTGTAGGTCTGTCCCTCACATTCTCCGGCATTGCGTTCCCTTTCTGCCAGATGATATCACTTCGCAGATACCACCCTGAGTCCCTCAAAGCAAATGCCACCATCCACGGAATGCCTATCATGTCCTTATTTTTACATCCCCTTACATTTTGTGTCAGGGAAACTTTCTGCCCGTTTCTGCCTTTTGGGTTTTTCGGATCAAGGCACGCCCCCTTGCTCCCTGTGCCGCAATACGAGTCTGCGATATTCAGCCAAAAAGTGCCACTGTTTGAAAGGACTCTGTAAAGCTCATTAAAAACTTCCACCAGCCTTTCAACATACTGCTCCGGCGTTTTCTCCCTGCCGATCTGCCCTTCCACACCATAGTCACGAAGCCCGTAATAGGGCGGCGATGTTACACAACAGTCCACGCTTTCATCCGGCAGTTCCTTCAGGGCTGCAAGACAATCCTTATTTATAATGATGTTGCTCTCCATAGCCGCCATGTCCTTTGCCGCCATACAGTTTTTCTGCTTATCTCCAGACACACTAATATCCATGTTCAATCACCCTCTCTCTGAAAAGCACAAAAACACCCAAACCTGTTAGGCTTAGATGTTTTCCTCCTGCTTCTATATTCCTTTATTCCTGACCTGCACACTCCTTTTTCAACCAACATTCAAAACCATTCCTGCAACTAATCTCTTAGCGGTTTCTGCACTGGTATGACTTTTTAATGTCAATTCCAGTGCATTTATATAGCTAATTATTGTAATAACCGCACCAAAACCGCTATTATGGGTATTTATTGTAAGTCAATATTTTTTTTCTTCTCCATCGCAATTTTCTCATGGATATTGGTATTATACAGGTTATAGAGGTCCGTCCCTTTCTCAATGGTATTGTCAAACGGGATTACAACGTTGCCGCATTTCATAAGCCCCATTCCGCTTGATGTGTTGGTTACAAAGCGCAACTGCGCTTCCGATACGCCGATCACCTCTGCCATGCGTGAACTGTCCGTGTTCGCCTGTTTTAAGAGAGCCACAAACTCCGAATTGGCAAGCATGGTTGTAGCCGTGTAGTTTTGCAGCAGGTCAACAATATTCTGCGTGATCCCGGTACACAAGCCGCCCTGTTTTCTCACTTTCTTCCAAAGCTGCTGTAAATACTTTGCGGAATACTCCGAATTTAACAGCACATGGAACTCGTCAATGTAGAGCCATGTTGCAACGCCTCTCTTTCCGTTTGCAATGATGCGGTTCTGTATGCTCTCCATCATTACAAGCATTGTGATAGGCGAAAGCTCCGTACCCAAGTCACGGATTCCGTACACTGTAAAGCGGTTATCCACATCCACATTCGTCTGGTGGTTGAAGATATTCAGCGAACCGTTGACAAACAGTTCCAGTGACAGCGCTATATCCTTTGCCTCATCCTCCGGCTGGTTCATCAGTATTTCATAGAAATCCGACATGATCGGCACATATTTCTCCCTGTTCCTTGCAATCTCAATGTAGAGCTTGCGCACACAGCGGTCAATAATGGACTTCTGCCTTGAATTAAGGCTTTCCCCCATGCACTGTTCACACAGTCCGAGCATAAATTCGCCTTTTTCCCTTATCATGCCCTTGCTGTCGTTTAAGTCAAGACTCCATACGTCCATGTCAAGCGGATTGACATAGTTATCCGTATAAGTTGACATGTTTACCACCGTGCCGCCGTAAGTCTGCGCAATGTCAAAGTATTCATTCATCGGATCAATGACGATAATCTCATCATTGCCGGAGAGGAACACGTTCCCCATTTCCATTTTACAGAAGAATGACTTGCCGGAACCGGGAACACCGAACACAAAGCCGTTGCCGTTAATCAGCTTTTTGCGGTTTCCGATATTGATGTTCTTCGACACCTGATTGATACCGTAATAACAGCCCTGTTTGTCGTTCAGTTCCTGCACGTTGAAAGGCATAAGCACCGCAAGGCTCTGTGTCAGCATGGTACGCATGGTTTCCACCTGCCTTACCCCAATCGGCAGTGCGGTATTTAAGGACTCCCTCTGCTTCAGATAGTGTTCCTCTATTGTGACGGAGTTTCGCTTGCCTATGGTTTCCACCGTCTCCGTCATGCTGTCAAGTTCCTCTTTCGTGTCTGCCATAAGGATAATCGTCACGGACACATAATAAAGGCACTGGTCATTTTCCCTTACATCATCCATGATTTCCTCAATCTCTTTTTTCTCAATCCGCTTGTTGTATGAGATTTCTGATGAAAAATCATTGTTCTTATTCCTCACACGCTGCTGCTTGATGATGTCCGACTCAATGCCGAGGTATTTCTTCTGCAAAATCTTCGTTGTCATATCCTTTGGGATAGGCACAACATCAATGCTTGTGATGGAATGTACCGGAAGGCTTGTGATCTCATTCAGAAAACGGTCTGAAAGGCTGGACGGGTATTTCTTGATGAACAATGCACGGCAGAATTTCTTTTCATCCTTGAAATAATCCGGGTAAAACTGTATCATGCCGTTGCATAGGTCATTGCGGAAGTCCGCACCGACCTTTTTCGCCTCCCTGATGTCAAAGTCAAAGCTGCCCTCATCCCCTAAGTGGTAATAGTCATACAGCACCTTGATCCTCTCATTGCCGGACAACGGCACAATCTCAGCCCCAAGCTCCCCGAATGCCTTATGCACCGACGCCTCAATGGTTGCAAACTGCGCCTTTGCCTCTTCAAAGTTTTTGCGCTCAATGGTAATGGTAAGGTAACGCTCCTGCTCTATGCCCTGCCTGCCCTCATGGATTTTCTGCTCCATGATGTCGTTGTAAATCCTGCGGAAACCGTCATAGCCGTCATCCTGCCGCTGTAAGAACACATAGTCCCTGACCTGTTCCATGTCCTTGTTCTTATTGTTGATTGTGATCTTGAAATTCACATCCAGCGAGTTTAAAAACTTGCAGTACCGTTCAAAAATGTCGATCTGCTCTGTTTCATTTGTGGTAGTGTAATTGATGTCCTGAAAACGGTAGCACTTTGAGAAACGGTTCTTTGCCACTTCAAAAATGCCGTTCTCCGCCACCTTCATGATCTCAATAGTCTGTTGTATGGATTTCGGAGACTTATAAAGCGGTTCACTTGCTTTTTTCAGTTCCTTGAATCCGTCTGCAAATAAGCCCAAATCTGACCTCCCTTTCTATGCCGTAAAAGGCATTGCAGCCGGAGAGTCCCGGCTGCATGATACCGGAACTTTCCGACCAATAAAGGTCAGTTATTCCATTTATAGTTGCTCCTGTTTATTCCCAGCGCCTTACCCTGTAAACGATCACGCCTGCTGCGGCTGCAATGACTGCCAGAACAGCCACGATTTTAACTGATTTCTTTTTCATGCGCCTGCCTCCTTTTTTATGCGTCCTTTAATGCTTTGCCCTGTAAATGACCATGCCAATAACGGCTGTCACTGCTACTGCGATGATCCCTGCTGCTGCCTTCACTGTTTTCTTTTTCATTCTCATTTCCTGCCTTTCTTATTCTTTTTGCTGTTTTTCTTTTTCCCGCTGCCTTTATCTGCACCTTTCTTTTTATCCGTCTTTTTCCCCGCTTCCTCCTCCATGCGGATTTCACGGATTGCTGCCTCCCCTTCGGTGGATACATAGGCAAGCGGGCGGTTCGCAAAGAGCATACGCATCTTTCTCCCCATATACTCATAGAACCCCATCCCATTAAAGGAATAGAACCCGCCAAGCGCTATCGGGGCGGCAACCGGGATTGCCACATATACACTGGGGGTAAGACCGATATAACGGTATAACAGCAGGACAATCCCGCCGCCTGCCACAACCGACGCCACGGAGAATATAAGCTGCTTTGCCGTCAGTCCCATGACAACGGATTCCTTGTAGCGGTCAATATCCTTGTTGATTTCAATTACCATCTTTTACACCTCCTGAATAAGTTCCTTATCTGCTCTTTTCCTTTTTCTGCGGCTTGCAGCTATCACCCGGCATAAGATATGGTTTTTCCCTATTTTCCACGACATGGGTATGATAGACATGGGTATGATACCCCATGATTTTCAGCGCCTTTTGCAGTTCAGGAATGTGTGCCGGATCGGGCTGGCACACGCCGATCTTCATATACAGCATAAGGTCCCCATACCATGCCTCCCCCTCAAAATTGTCTGCCCGGAAAAAAATATCTTCTTGTATTTCTTCCAGTGGCTTCTTAAACTCCTCACGGTACGGTCTGCCGGAATCACAATCCGGTGTATCGCTGTTACTCAAAGCTGCCTCCTTTCCAGCCTGTGGGAATTTTCCTATTCCCTACCTGCTCTTTTCTTTTTTGTCCTGTTTCTTATCCAGCCCGTTTTCCTGCTCATATGCCGCCATCCCGTCCGGGCAGAGTCCACGCATCTTTTCCGCATTGAACAGATAAAGGGGATAAGTGCAGTAGCCGCTCTTTTGTGTCAGTCCAGTAAACTCCGCAATCTTGTTTTCCACAAGGAAATTCTCAAGCTCCGGCATGTTGTTGGTATCCACAAAGGCACAGTAGGGCGGGACGGAATCAAGCAGGTTGACCGTCACATTGCCGTAAGGTTCCGGGAAGCCGTCCTCCACTGTTGTCATCCCCACACAAAGGCTTTTGTTGTCCACATAGGTATTGACTGTCAGCGTTACATTCTCCGTAGTCCCAAAACGGGTTTTCAGTTCCAGCGTCCCCTCTGTTTTTTCTTCCTGTTCATTTTCCTCTGCCTGCCTTGTTTCCGCTTCAACTGGTGCATATTCTGAGCCGTTCCGCTCCATGATCTCCGCAAACTGACAGATGTGGTACAGATGGTTGCCGACTTCCGTATGGTATTCATCAATATAGCGGCAGACATGCTCCTGTTCTCCGCCGCCTGAATACCTGATTTTAATCTTTTCCCCGTCTGCAATTCGGAACAGCTCATCATACCTGCTGTTGATAAACCGGATGCCCTTCTCTGCCTCCTTGATATGGCGGTCCAGCCATTCTTTCACATAACAGTAACAGTAAAAATTGTAATCCCCCGGCGTGGGATTGCACCGTATAAGAAAAGCGTGTTTTTCTGTTTCGGCACGGAATCCATACTCCGTGCAGTAATTTCCCTGAAAATGGCTTTCCGGGTATTGTGCGGCATATCTGCCCATAGCAGACCTGTTCTTCAAAAGCCCGTACTCATCGGAGCGCAGGGCATTTATGACATCATCCAGTTCTGCCTTAAATTCATTGGTTTTCCACTGTTCCCAGTGATCGTCCCATGAAGTGAAAAAGCCGTTTCCATTCCTGTCAAAATCTCCCCTCAGATGCCCGATACACCCTGTCTGCCCCTGGATCTGCATACTCTGTGTATAAGTGTATTTCCTTTCTGCTTCTGTCAATGGTCTTATTTCCATACTGCCCTCCTTATAATCCTAATGCCTTGCTGGTAAGCGACTGCGCCCCTTTCACGCTTCCTACGGTAAGGGCAATCGTAAAGGTCATCTCACACAGGTAGATCAGCGTCTTTGCCCAGTCCGAATAGTTGCCCGTAAAGGACGGAAGCCCCGCACTGATAAACGCATTGCACAGCATGATTGCCAGTGCCATCGTGACCGCCTCAAACACCACGGATAAGAAATATTTGGCGTAGGTGCTTGCCGTGTTCGCCACATTCCGGTTGCCCGCCAGCGTGGAAAATGCAATGGAGCCGATTGGCACAATGACCATGATTTTCAGGAAACGGAAGTACACCGTGTATATCATGAAAAAGCCGCAGATAATGACAATCACGCTTAACAGCGCCGCCAGTATCAGCATGATAAGCCCCTCACCGAAGCCTAAATTCTTTATGACATCTGCCTGTGCGCTGTCAATGGTAAGCGTGGTATAACTCCCCGCCGACAGTGCGTTCACAAGGTTCCCGATTGTATTGAAAAATGCCTTCATGATTGTCACGTTGTTTGCCACGAGCCATTCCGAAAGTCCAAGCCTTATCAGCATACGCAGGATCACCTCAAAGCGCATTTCCTCACGCACATCCACGCTCTCCGAGCAGAACCCTATCACGAAAAACAGCACAACAAGCGAAGAACCCACCGCCACAAATATAGGCTCCACGCTTTCCACCAGTGACCACGGACCGCCGCCCTTAAAACTTACCGGGGACTGCCCCAACAGGGCGAATACAAGGCTTACCTGATTGTTCCAGAAACCGAACACCATTTCCAAAAGGTCCAGTATCTTTTCCCCCAGTTTAAAAATATCCACTTAATCCTCACCTCTTTCCTTTCCGGGAAAGGGCAGTTTTGCCCGCCCTCCCCTGCTGCTGTTTTTCTTAGAAGCCGAGAAAAGTGAGGACTGTGGAAATGCCTGCCATCATAACCCCGGCTACGATTCCCTTGAGCGCCGAGTTCATGGTGGAGGAATCCTGCTGCTGGTATGCCTGCGCAAACTCCATGACATTCTTTGCAAGGATGATGACGCCTACCGCACCGATGACCGCAATCACGAGCGTCTTTAAGTTGTCAAGGGGCTGTGTGATTGCACTCGTGCCTCCGCCTGCCGCAAGCACTGTCATGGGCATTGCATTGACCGCAAAGTATGCCGCACCGCAGAATGCCGTCACTGCCTTTTTTGCGCCTGATAACCTGCCCTTTCCTGCCTTTGCACCTGCTGCCTGTGTGCCTGCTGCCATTGTCTCTGAAATAACCTCTGTTCTACGCATAAAAATAATCTCCTTTTCATTTTGGTTTTTAATTGTTTTTTGTTGCTCTATCAAGACGGGGTTTCCCCCGGAATACTGTTTAATCGGGCTTTCCCCGATGCGCTGCTGCTTTAACCGCCTCCTTTCCATTGTGGGCTGTCCCTAATTCCCCGAATGCCGCACTGTCTGGAAGGTCTTTCTGATCTCCCGCATCTTTATGACATCCGTTTCCGGGTAGAATACCGCCAGTATGGTCTTTGTGGGCATACCAAGCGCAATCATCTTATGCAGCTCGTCTTTCTGCTCTTTGGAATACTTCCACTGCGCCATACGGTTCATGATCGTATCCTCGCCTTCCAGCCTGCGCCCCGCTGTTTCCTGTCCCGGTACAGCCTCTTTTGCCGCCCGTCCCGCTTCCGGCTGTGCTGCCTCCGGTTCCGGTTCATCTTCCTGCGCATACATGAGTTCATTGTCCTGTTCCCTGTTAAGCTGTTCCTTTTGTTCCTGTTCTTCCATGCTGGTGAAGCGTTTCTGCATCCCGGCGTCAGTGAGAAGCTCAAAGTCCCCGTATTCGATTTTGTCAATATAGACATTTTCGCCCTTCTTTTTCAGCGCCTCATAATAAGAAAGCGCCTTCGGCGTCAGCAGTTGGAAGGGCTGCGCCTGTCCGCCGCCCCTGCCTCCCGGAACATGGACATACGGTTTCCCCTTCCCGTCAGCGGTCTGGTCAAATGCCGGATGCCCGAACGGTATGAACTTGCTGTCCATGATCGGATCAAAGCCACGGATAAAGATAATGCATTTCTTATTGTCCAGCTTCCTCACTTCGTCCGGTGTGAACAGTTCCCTGCCAAGCACATCGTAATTGCGTGAGGAACTCCCCTGCCTGCCCTTTGTCTCGCCGCTTGATTTCTTGTCAATCGTGCCTTTGCCAAGCAGTTCCGACACATATTTGTGCGTACTCTGCTCATTGCCGCCGAGATAGATGAACGTGTCACAGTTGCCCGGTATGGTTTCCCATGTATCCTTGAAAAGCGCCTTTAACTGGGCGAAATTCTGGATAATGATGATGCTGGAAATCTCCCTTGACCTCATGGTGGAGAGCAGGGAGCAGTAATCATCCGGCAGTGCGACATTTGCAAATTCGTCCAGCATGAAGGTCACATGGATTGGGAGCCGCCCGCCGCAGTTGAAGTCCGCCTGATAGTAAAGCTCCTGAAAAATCTGTGTATAAAGCATCCCGATGATGAAGTTGTAGGACTTGTCGGAATCCGGTATGACGCAGAAAAGCGCCGTTTTCGTCTCCCCGTCCCCATTCACGCCAATCCCAAGTTCCGCAAGGTCAAGGTCATCCCTTGACAGGAGGCGGAGCACCTGCTTGTTTTCCAGAAAGGCAAGCCGGGAGTTTGCACTGATGATGATAGAACGGACGGTATCACCCGCACCACGCATACACTTGTTGTACTGTTTCACCGCAGGGTGAGCTGAGCCGAGTTTTGAAGTCTCCTCAAGGAATTTCATGCGCACATCCAGCCTTGAGGGTTTATTCTGTTCCGTCACTTCCGCCTCCCCCAAAAGCTGCAGGACCGTCTCAAAGTTCCTCCTTGCGGGCGGCTCTTCCAGCCACACATAATAAAAGATTGCCTGTAAGAACAGCCCTTCCGCCTTTTCCCAGAACGGATCGGAAGGCGTTGCGCCCTTTGGCGTGGTGTTGCTGATAAGGTTCGTGATCAGCTTCACCACGTCCGTTTCCTCACGGATATAGGAAAAGGGATTGTAACAGTCCGACTTTTCCATTTCCAGAAGGTTTATGACCTTTACGCTGTAACCGTTGTTTTTTAACATCTCCCCGCAGCTTCTTAAAATCTCCCCTTTGGGATCGGTACAGATAAAGGAACAGTTATGCGGCATCTGCATCAGGTTTGGCTTTACCTCATAAAAGGTCTTTCCTGCACCGGAACCCCCGCAGATTAAAATGTTCCCGTTGAGTTTCAGCCGCCGGAAATTCAGCGACATCTTCACGTTCTGGCTCAGTATGCGGTTGAAATTCTCGTCCTTGTCCGCCAGTATTTTATTTGCCATTTTCGGTGATTCAAACCTTGCCGTTCCAAATTCCTTGCCCGGCATGAAATTCCGCTGGCTTGTGATATACATTAAAAGTGCGGTAGCATAGACAATTAAGGCTATCACTACCGCTTTTAAGGTTGTTTCATTATAATAATTTGCAAAAGGCTTGGCGCACACACGGTTGAAAGACTCCAGAAAGGCGTTCATTTCCATCCCCGGCTCCCATGCCCCGTTTAGGAGATACCCCGCATATGCGCTGAGCAGCGCCCCCAATACAACGAACCATACGGACACTTTTTTCTTGTTCTGTACCATAGGCGGCTACCTCTTTTTCGGCGCAGGCGCTTTTTTCGGTGCAGGCTTTTTCTTCCTCATATATTCCTTTTCCTTTGCCTTCCGCTCCGCCTCTGCATAGCGTTTCCGCACCTCTGCGCTTACACTGTCATAATGACCTTCATACAGGTCTTTCCCCTTCATGGTTGCGACCACCCGGTTGTCTGCCGAATAAATCTTGTAATCCTTGTCACGGTCAAGGAAAGTCAGTATGGTCTTGCCGTCATGGATTTCCATTGCCTTGTCCTTGCTGATCCAGACATACCTCGCATTTTCGCCCCATGTCCCCGGTATCCTTGTCTTTATGGCATGGTCATTTTCCTCCGTTATCAGTTTCTTTGTAATGGTAATGTCAGTAAGGTCAGGGTTGTGTGCGGCGGCTACTGCCTGCATACGCTGCGCAAGCTCCCGGTATCCTTTCATGCGGCTTAAAAACATTTCCTTATCCATAAGGACTTTATGCTGCCCGCCTTCCCCTTTGGAAAGTACGCCGATCCGCTCAAGCTGCCCCACTACTTTTTCCGCCTGTCCGTTTTCAAGGCTGAAATTTTCCTTTACCTCCTCCACACTGATGCTCTTTTTCTCCATAGCATAGTTGCCGACTTTCTCAATCAGCCCGTCAAGCGCTTCCCCAGCCCTTGCCGCTTCCTCAGTGTGGAGGTTTTCGTTTCCCTTTTTCTGCCCTTTCAGGAAGGACAGCACCTTATCCATTTCCTTTTCGTCCCCATTTTTCAGGTAATCGTCAAACGTGGCAATCCTGCCGGATTTCAGTTTCTGTATCATCATGTTTACCCGTGGCACTGCCTCCGTATGGAAGATGATCTCGCTCATGCCGTCCTTTTTGTTGATGTCGGGCAGGACGGAATAAAGAATTCCGTATTTTTTTGCCATCTTCTCGACTTTCTTCATATCCTCCGTCGGGAACTGGAATACCTGTAAATCCCCGCCTTTCATAAGGAGCCTGCGCATGTCCGTCTTTCCCATCGTTTTTTCATGGTCCATGACCGCAATCAGGAAGTCAACCGCCTTTTTCATTCCTTCAATGGTTCCGCCGCAGACTTTCATAGCGATCTCTATCCCGTCATAGCCGACACGGATAATCTGGACCGCCTCCTGTATCTCTTCCGCCATACTATCTCCCCCTTCCCTGCTCTTTTTCCTGTACCTGCTTTTTCAGCCTCAGTTCATCCAGTGTACGGCTGCACAGATCTGCGGTTGCACTGTCCCTGTCTGAAAAATAATGTGTCTGTTGATAATTCCCGTCTGCAACCTCCCATGTGGCAAAGCTGCCGTCCTTCTGGTGTATCCCCATTTCTATCTGTTTACCGTCTGTGGGCAGCGTAGCCATTACGATATATTCCTCATGCAGCGTTAAGTTCATATCCACACCTCCTACAAACTTGCTTCTTTTTTTACCCGTTCCTGCATCTGTGCGGTATCCGTATGCCTGATTTCGTCCTCACTCATGGAAATGCCGCAGGCAGACAGAAGTTCCGATAAGGTCTTTACTGCCTGTTCTTCCTGCACACGGTACATCTCAAGGGATACGAGCAGGTTTTCAATCCTCTGTATCCAGTCCGGCACGAAGCCCGTGAGCGTCTGGTATTTCCTGCATACGGCATTCCTGTCCGCACCTTCATCCGTAAGTTCATCAATCAGCTTGTCTGTCAGTTCCTTATCATTTGTCCGGAAAGCAAACTGTACCACAAACTCCTTGTCCCTCTCTGTCATGGATAAATTTTTCTGCCGGAACAGTTCTGCCGTTTCTGTCACTGCTTTCAGCCCCATTGCTGCCCCTCCTTCATCTTATTTTCATAGACAGCGATGTTTATGATCTCCTCCATCTGCGCTGCCGGGATTCTGCTGTTTATCAGCACAAGGAGCTGCTTCTCCGACAGCCCTTTCTCAATGGCGTTCCGTACCTGCACAAGCTGTTCCGGTGAAAGGTCTTTTTCCGCAAGCAGCTTTACAATGTCCGTTTTCTTCTTAAAAAACAGGCGTGAGAACATGGCGCCCACCACGCTTCCCCTGTCCTTCCTCTCCATGCGCTCCACCGGGACAAACCGTATAATATTGCCGTCCTTATCCACAACCGCAGCATGGTATTCGATTCCGGGATAAAGTGCTGTTTCCGGCGCACTGCCTTCTGCCTGCGCTTCCGGCTTGTTTTCCTTTTCCGGCTTTTTCGGCTCCGGCTCTGCCATGCCTGCTTTTTTTACCTGTTCCTCCAACGCTTTCCTCTCCTTCCTTATTTCTTCCATCTCGCCATGCAGCTTCGCAATCTCCACCCTTGCCTCATTCAGTTCATTCTGCTGTTTTTCCAGCATCCTGTCCTTTTCAGAAAGCTGTGCGATGAGGTTGCCCTGTACCTGTGCATCCTGCCCGGCAGTTCCGATTTCTTTGAGCTTCTCATTCAAGGCGTCATACCGTTTCTCCTGGCAGGAAATCTTCTCGACCACCTCATGGATCTGCTGCATAAGCTCTTTTGCATATGCCGCATCCTGCCCGTTCACTGGCTCCGCCTCTTTAATCTTACAAAGGACCTGTGAAAAAAGGCGTTTCATGGTGTATGCCGTATTTTCCGCACTGGAAAGCACTTCGGTTATGGTATCCATTGGGACGCCCTTTTCATAAAACTCCAGCGCCACCGCCATCTGCTCGCCGCTTAATCCCTCTTTTAAGATTGCCGCCTTTTCCTCTTTGCTGTAGCCGTTGCGCAGGCATCTGGAATACACGCACATCTGCCTGTAATCGTACCTGCCGCCGCTGTATTCCTCTGTTTCCTCCTTTGTCAGACCGAACCGCAGGTCATCTTCTATCAGCTTTACGATTTCCTCGGTATACTTCGGGTTCTGCCTGAGCCTGCCAAGATACGCTTTCAAATCCATGCCGCTAAGCACTGTCCGTTCCTGCATAAAACCTCCAATCCTGCCCGTTTTGGGCAAAAATCAAGCAGCCTTCCGGCTGCAATGTCCTACCTGCTTTTCTCTTTTCGTCCCCTCTGCTTTTCCTGCCGCATTTCCGGTTCCGGTTTTCCTGCCCTTTCCCCTGCCGTAATCTCCGCAAGGATGCGGGCAGCGATCCGCTCCTCTTTCGCCACAGCCTTTTCCTTTTCCCTTATCCGTGCGATCTCACTCCGGTAATGTTCCTTAAATTCCGCAAGCTGCGCTGCCGTGTACCCCTCCTTTTCAAGCCTTGCCGCCAGCTCCACGTAGCGCATATGCTCTTTTTCAAACAGGTTCTCCCCACGCTGGAAACAGTTTTCACATTCTTTCAGTCCTTCCAGTTCCGCCGCAATGTCAAAGAGCGGCTTCATCCTTGCACGTTCCTTGAATATCCGGCTTTTTTCCCTTGATATTTCTTTCTTTTTATCCGCCATCTGCAAAGCTGTCTGCTTTATCTCCCCCACCGTGGATGCACCATGCCTTGCAAGGAAAAGGTAATCTTCCTGTAATTTCTGCATCTTCCTGATGTCGTCACGGTACTGCCAAGCCTTGCTGTACGGACGTTTCTTTAAAAGCCCTGTTTTGTAAAGCCTTGCAAAATAGCGTTTCTGTATGCCGGACATTTTTGCCTTTTTATAGCGTTTTACCCGGCACCGCACAATTCTTGTCTCCTGAACCGCCTGTATCTTCTTATAAGAAGAAAGGCTTTCCTGTTCAATCCGTTCCCGTATGCGTTCCTCCGTGTAGTTTTCCCCAAGCGACCTGCACCGCCGGAACCTGCCCATGCCCATAGGCTTGATTGCAAGATACTTCCCCTCTGTCCGGTATGCGTTCTTTATCCCATACCCCATGCCGGAAAGCACGGATAAAAAGGACTCATAGGTTGCCGACTGTATGATTGCTGCGTCAATGTCACGCTTTATCATATCCGCCCAAACAAATTTCCCGTCCCTGAAATCGTTCCATTCCTTGTAATTCTCGGACTTCTTTGCCCTGTCCTCCGATATTTCAATCGTGGAAAGCCCGTATTCTTCGCACAGGCGGTTCGTGATGGGCTGTATTTCCTTTGCCCAGTCCCCTTTCTTATAGCGGTACTTCCTGCCGTCCCGGAAACTGACGCTGTTAAAGATGATGTGACCGTGGATATGGTCCGTATTGTCATGCACTGCATACAGCGCCTCATAGTCCTTTCCAAGATATTCCTTTGCAAATTTTCCAATCACTTCAAAGGCAGTGTCCGCATCCACTTCCCCCTCCACAAAAGATATGATGAGGTGGTATCCCTGCCGCTGGTCTGTCTTTTGGAACTGTTCCTTTGTCTGCCGCATCTGCTCATACACCTGTTCCGGCTGGCAGTTCAGGGAACCGACGAGCCGCCCACCGCCCGTTTTCTCCGGCACGGTGATATAGTCAAGCGCCTGCTTTAAGTGCTTTCCAGCATACCCTGCGCCGCAGTCCCCGATATAAAGTATCTTGCTGATTGCCATTTTCCCGCCGCCTTTACCTTGTTTTCCCCCTGTCATGAATCTTTTCCGGTTCCATGACATACTGCTGCAGTTCATGTTCACAGGGAATATACTCTTTCTGGTTTTCAAGACAGAGGAAAATGTCTGCCGTCTTATCCGTGGATGCTTCATAAAATTCCTTATAAGAATAGGGATGCTTCTGAAGTCCGTAATAGTCTGCTTCCATCATGCCAAGCTCCACATCACGGCGCAGATGGTCTGTGACCTCCCAAAAATTTTCTTCCTCCGTAAATTGACGGAGCGGCTTAAAATGATACCCCTGATATAAGAAATAGCCACTTTCACGCAGGCGTGCTTCCTGTTCTTCTGTCAAATATCCTCCCCTCCTTGCATGTTTCCTATCTTATCTGCAGCCTCCCTTACGGTCAGGTTGAGTTTTTTCATGCAGGCGCATAAAAATTCCCTGTCCTCCGTGCGGTACAGCTTTGAATTATAGTTCCTTGTAATCTGGTTGATGTTGTTCCCGATTGCGTTGACCTCATTGATCAGTTCTTTTAAAAGGATACGGATTTCAGGGTAATCGTTGGGCTTCTGCGACAACAGCAGCCGAATATACTCTGATTCTTTCATCCCTCTTTCCTGTGCCTGCTTTTTCAGCCTGTCCGCTTCCTGCTGTGTCAGACGGAAAGGCTTGATGATGTCCTTTTTTCCTGCCGCCATCTACCGTAACCTCCCCGCACTCTGCTTCACTGCCGGGGAAACCTCCGTGCGCTGCTCCCCAGCCTCTTTTATCTGGTCTGTCATATTCTTTACAGCATCATCAATATTGCCGCCCCTGCTTACATCCTCAATCAGTGCTTCCGCCATCGACACTGCAATCGCTTCAATCGCTTTTCCATGCGTTGTGCGGTCAAACATCTTATCCAGTATTTGTTCATCTTCACGCAGGGAATCAAGCTTACTCTTCTGGTTTGCAAAGTCAATTATATCCTTTGGGTTCGTTACTGCCGCTTCCGCATCCTTTATCATTTCAAAATTCCACTCTGTAACAGCATCGACTGCATCATCTATGGTGTACGGCTCCCAAGTTACCTGATCCTGCTCATCGCACAGATTGCCACGGAACATCCCGCTGTCCATATGTCCCAGCAGATAACCATGCCCTTCCATGTAGTCAACAAGTTTCTGTCCCTCTTCCTCCGTCATGGGGAATGTTTCTTTGAAGAACTCTGCAAGCGCTTTCCCGTCCTTGAAATTTTCCGGCTCCTGCCCTCCTGTTGCCTGTGAAAGATACATCTGCTCGCCTGTGTACCCGAAATCCTCACAGCCGAATTGCAGGGCTTTTTCTTCCCCCAGTTCCAGTTCCTCCGCAAGAATCACCGCACCAAAATAGTTTACCCTGACACTTTCCTCCACGGACACCGGGAACCCGTCGTCATCGCCATACCGCAGTTCATAGCAGTGCATCCCCTCCGGCACGGTTTCCTTATCCACACGCAGCTCTGTAAAGTATCCTTTCCTGCCCAGTAAGTCTACTTCCTCAAGCACCTCTTTTCGCACGTCCACGGTTTCCATCTGCAACCACCTCCTTATCCGTATGAAATAAAGCCCATGATTTCCGCCCCCGCCCAAATTCCGATAGGAATTTGCCAGATACGCACTTTGTAATACAAGTGCCTCTGGTTAGGGGGCTGCCCCTAAAACCCCGCTTCATATATGGATATAACTTAAAATATCAGTTCATATTTGTACTTTCAGTTGACTTTTTAAGTTCATTTTCCTGCTTTCAACTGATTTTTTCAGTTACCCATTCCGAAGTTGCTCCCCCGCTTTTCCCAATGGCTTCCCCTTTCAACTGATTTTTTCAACTGAATTTTGCGGTTTCAACTGAATTTTTACATTCACTTTTTCCCTTTCAGTTGACTTTTTCAACGCACTGCCGCTTTTGGCGGCACAGGGGCGGAAATACACCTTTTTGCAGTCTGGAGCCATTGGTTATAGTCCTTGAACGGCTTCGGCGGCGGGCAGTCCTCCACTTCATAATCCAGCCCGTAGTATTTTTCCATGAGCGCCTCCGCCGCTTTTCTGCCCGGCTCGTCATTGTCAAGGCAGAATGAAATCTTACTGACTTTCGGGTGTTCCTCTAAAAAAGTGGCAAGCGGCGCATCGGAAAGCATTCCAAGCGCCAGCTTGTTTGTCACATAATCGCCACGGATTTCCACATAGCTCATCAGGTCTATTGCCGCCTCAAATACCATGACTTCATCACTCTGCCCATACCAGATGTTGAACCCGTAATTCTTATCATTGCCCGCCACATCGCACTTAAAGGCTTTCCCTTCCCGGTCAAACACTCCCCTCATGCTTGCAAAGCGTGTTTTGCCCTGCACATCATTCCCCTTAAAGACAATGTTGTGGTGGCTCTTTTCCTCGTAGATCAATCCGCAGTTTACAAAATAATCCACCGTATGCCTGTCAAGCGCCCTGTCCCCTGTCAGGTACGAATACAGGCAGTCATTGTTCTTTGCATGGGCAGGCAGTACAAAAGGCTTTTTCTTTTCTTCCGTGGAATGCTTTTCTTCCATTTTTTCCACATACACATTGGCGCTCTTTTTTTCCCAGTCCCCGTCCCTCCGGTATCCTGAAAAATCAAGCAGCCAGAAAACAGCCTCTTTGACTTCCATTCCTGCAAAGACACGCAGGAAGTCTATCTGTGATCCGCCGTTGTTTCCCTTTTCATGTTCCCTTGACCACCGGAACCAGTTCGTGCGGTTGTAAATCCGTATGGAATCCATTTCTTTCAGTGTGTGGTATCTGCCTATCTTTTTCACGGTGTAGCCAAGGCTTGCCGCTACTGCCGTCAGGTCAACGCTCTTTGCAAGCGCAAGTTCCTCTGCCGTAAAACTTTTTCTTTCTTCCATCGCCTCACCTTGCTTTCCCTTTTTCCGCTACCATTGCCGTTTTCCCAAATTCCAGCGCATTATAGTCCGTGGAAAGGTACATTGGCGGGTACTTTAGCAGTTTTTTTTCGCAGAAGCTGAAATATTCCCTGTTGTCACCGCCCACAATTACATGGTCAGCCAGCCTGATCCCCATAAGCTCCGTCAGCTTTAACATCCTGTCAGTTATCATGATATCCTCTTTGGAAGGGGTAAGGCTCCCGCCCGGATGGTTATGCACCATGATCATCGTTACCGCATTGGAGAGGATGCTTGCCTTAAAAAGCTCCCTCGGCTCTGCGATGGTCTGGTTGACCGCCCCCATGCTCACGATATTGCAGTTGATAGGGGTTCCGTCTGATTTCAGGTTGATGACGCACAGCACCTCCCTGTCCATTTCACATAAGAAATCCCCCACTACCTTTACGGCATCTTCCGGGGTTGTGATCCTGTGGTCTGAAAACAGCGGCGCATCCTTTACCAGCCTTACCGATACGACTTCCAGTTTAAAGGGTTCCTGTTCCTGCATCTGCTTCCTCCCCTCCCGGCTCAACACGGATGATAAATTCCCCCTCCTGCCGCTGTACCAGTTCCAAAAGCTCCTTTACCGTCAGTTCTTTTGGTGTTTCTTCCATATGGCAGCAATCCTCCTATCTGGACTGTTTTGCTTCATAAACAAGCCCCTGCTCTGCCACAATGCCGTCCAGCCTTTTGTTCGGCGTGTCGGTTGCAAGCGTGATCCTCCGCAGGTCTTTGTCATAATGGTACACCTGATTGGAAAGCCGCTCTCCCAGTTCCACCTGGTCCATGTTTATCTCTGCGACCATCTGTGCCAGCGCTTCCGGTTCGCCCATATCAACAGACACGGCAATGACTTCATGCACGGAAGAGGGCAGGATATACAGGTCACTTTCCACACTCTCCGCCAGCTTGTGCAGCTTATCCTCATAAAGCATGGAAGCCGCACCGTCAATGCCACGTTCATTCGTAATAACCCACATGGTCTGTTCCGGCGGCATCTGCCCCATCATGATGTCTGCCATCTCCGGCGGCATACCGTCAGCCAGCATCATATCCCTGATGACTTCGTTCATGGATTTTACCACGGGCGGCAGTATGCGTCTGGTGTTTTCCGCAGCAGCCCTGAATAGCTGTTCTTCCCCCATGCCAAGTTCTTTTGCCAGATTATTGCTGATTGCAGTGCTTGAGATTCCCCTTTCATCCACGCTTACCACCCACCGGTAAATAATGGAAAGGTCCTGAAATTCCCTGTGCGGCTTGTCCTTCAGCATATCCTCATTCTGTGCGGTATTCACAAGCTGGAAGATGATATTGTCCTTTGCCGTGCGCATATCCAGCGACTGGACTGGCGCTTCCCTGAATGCCCTGTCCATTGCCTCTGCCGCATCCTGAAGGGTTATCTGTAAATCCTCCGTCTTTAAATACTTATCATAAATGTCATTGATATAAATGGTTGGCGAAACTGTCCTCTTCCCGTCTGCCATGAACAGGCTCAGCCCGTCCAGCTTACGGTTGACCTTTTCCACCGTGCCGATCCTTACCTCCATATCCTGATATTTTTCAGGCATATAGGATAAAAATTTCTCTTTCACTACATCCTTGAATATCTCATAATCCATCATAAAATCTGTTCCTCCTTCCCATGCTGCAAAAAAAGGCAGGGCATATAAGCTGTTGGCTTACACGCCCCGCCGGGTTCATGCATTGCTGTTATTCACTGCTTACGCTCCTGCGCCGTCCTTTTTCTTCTTCCAGAAGATGATGCCGAGTCCCGCAGCGACAGCCGCAAGACCGAATCCTGCAAATACCCACGGGTTCATGTTGTCCCCGGTCTGCGGGAGCTTCGGTTCCGTAGGCTTGTTTGTCACTTCAAGGGTGTACTCAACCACTTTTGTCTTTCCGTCCTTGTATTCAAACTTCACTTCCTTCGGTGTGGAATCAAGGAGATACCCTTTCGGAGCCTCCACTTCCACTACGGTATAAATGACTGCCTCCTCATACTTCCCGTCCTTAAATGCTGCAATCGGAAGTTCGCCGCTTTCCGCATGACCGTCCTTGTCCGTGGTAAGCGTCTCGATCACTTTCCCGTCCTTGTCACGGATTTCAAATTTTGCGCCTGCAAGCGCTTTTCCGTCCTCTGACTTCTTGCTGATGATGATCTTTCCAACTGCCGCTTCGTCCTTCATTGCCACTTTCTGGATTTCATCAGTCTCTTTTACCTCAAACTCAATATCCTGTGCGATTACATACCCGAATGGCGCTGTTTCTTCACGCAGGATATATTTTCCGGCAGGCAGCTTCTCAATCATGTGCGGCTCTTTGCCGGAAGTCCACTTCTCAACCAGATTGCCGTCTGCATCAATGACGGAAAGGACTGCCCCCTCAAGCTCATTGTCGCCTGTAATATCCGTCTTTGAAATCTGTACTTTGATCGGCTTGTTCTCAAACTCTGCCTCAAATTCGATTACTTTCTTATCATCGCCCTGATAAGACGCATCCACATCGAATACCTTATCAGACTTCACATATCCCTTTGGAGCTGTCATTTCCTGCACATAATACTTTCCAAGCGGCAGGTCGGATACAAAGGTCAGCTTTCCGTCTTTTCCGGTCATGCCACGCTCAATTTCAGTGCCAGCCTTTACAACAACTTTGCCGTCTTTATTCACAATGTCCTCTTTTGCAAACAGTCCGAATACGGCTCCCTCAAGGACCTCATCCGTGCCTGCCTCTTTCTTAACCACGGTGATCTGCACTTTCTGTCTCTCATTGCTGATGTTCATTCCTGCATAAACTACTTTGGTATCCTGATCAATATAGGAAAGGTCTGCTTCGATTGGCGTATCGTCCAGAACGAACCCTTCCAGTGTCTTTGTCTCCACAAGGTAATACTTTCCAAGTGGCAGATTGTCAATGCTTGCATAGCCTTTCTCGTCAGTGACGATAGTTGCCACAAGTTCGTCTGCCTCATAATGGATTGTGTCAAGACCGTCCGGGCTAACAATATCCTCCGCTGCATAGACTTCAAATTCAACACCTGCAAGGCTGTCCTTAAAGTAATTGAAAATGAAATCATACCAGTGTCCTTTCATAAGGGTGGTGTCCGTTACAAATTCGCCGTCCTTGTTGATGATGATTGCGCCTGTTGGAACTTCATCTTTCATAACTACGCTCTGAATGTCAGCGGTATCTTCCACTGTAAACTGGATTTCCTCTGCTTTCAGATAGCCGTAAGGCGCAAATTCCTCACGGAGCGTATAAGTCTCTCCCGCTGCAAGTCTCTTGATCACATGAGCTTCATCTGCCACGGAAGTCCATCTGTCAACCACATTGCCGTTCTTGTCAATGACGGTAAGCATTGCACCGGAAAGCTCTGCTCCACTTGCGATGTCCTCCTTTGTAAATTCAAAGATTGTAGGCTCATTCAGAAATTCGCTGCTGTACTCTGCAACGGCTTCATGCTGTCCCTGGTACTCTGTCTCAAAAGTGATTACTTCCTCACTGGAAACATAGCCTTTCGGCGCTTCCATTTCCTTTGCCTCATAAACTGCAAACGGGTAATCCTTTTTGAAAGTGATCCTGCCGTTTTCGTCAGAGACAGCAGTTTCAAGAAGTGTGCCTGCTTCAATGATTACTTCCCCATTGGCATTTTCAATGTCCTCTGCCGCATACAGTCCGAATACTGCACCTGCAACTGGTGTATCTTCCTCTGCATCTTTCTTAATGACGGACATATCCAGTTTCTGTCTGTCATTGGCAAATGTCACGCTTTCATGGATCACCGGGGTTTTATCGTCCACATAAACGAATGTTACAAGCTGCTCTTCCCCGTTCAGCACATATCCATAAGGCGCTTCTGTTTCCACTACACGGTACTGTCCGAGCGGAAGTCCTGAAATGCTTGCTTTCCCATCTTCCCCGGTGGTAAGCGTTGCAACAAGATCGCCCTTGCTGTAATACTTTGTCCTGTTTCCGTTCTCGTCCTTCTGCATGTCCGCTGTAAAAATATCCTCTGCGGCATAGACTTCAAACTCTGCCCCTGCAAGGGAGCCTTCCTTATAAATGAACTCCTTTTCGTCAGAATCAGCAAACAAGCCGCCCTTGTAGCCGTCAAGGATTTCGCCTTTCTTCTCAACTGTCAGTTCCCCGACAACTGGTTCGTCCTCATATTCCACGGTAATGATTGCATCATAAGTGTCAGGATCAGTTTCATAGAACGTATCGGAATCAACCGACACTTCCACATAATTTGTGTTCAGCACATATCCGAAAGGCGCTGCCACTTCCTCAATGCGGTAATTTCCAATCTTCAATGTGTCAGGCAGGATTAAATCGCCGTCGCTGTCCGTGAAGAAAGAAGTGTGTGTAACCTTTGACGGATAAGTTGTGACCATCTTGACATACTCATTTTTGTCAAGGTTGAAAATCTTAAACTCTGTATCAGGGATAAGGACTGTCTGGTTTGTGTCAGCATCCTTCTTGATCACACGCAGCTTTGCGGTAAATTCACGGTCAATGAATACACGCCATACCTGCGGCTCTGTCGGGTGGTTTTCCACAATCCTTACTTCAAAAGGTCTTACTGTTTCCATGTTGTGGGGCGTTACTGTCTCAACCACCACATAAGTCCCGTAAGGGATCGGCTGTGTCACGATATGCCCCTTTGCATCCGTGAAAAGGGTAGTTTCCCCCTTGCTGCCGATTTTTACGGCTTCTGCGCTGTCAAAGTCATAACTTCCATCTTCCAGTACGGATAAGGAAGATTTCAGGTATGCGGTAAAGCCTGCGCCGGACAGTACAGGCGCTTCTGTGTCGTCCCCGTTATCGGATACTTTGATAAGCTGGAACGGCTGCTTGATGACCTGCTCTGCCGATGTTGTGCTTCTTGACACTTCCGCTACCAGATCGCCCTCATAATCGCAGATAACATCATGTTCCTCTTCGTCAAGAAGATACCCCTCTGACGGTGTGATTTCCTTTACATAGTAGCTGCCAAGATAGAGGTTCCTTACCTCTGCATTGCCGCCCTCGTCCGTTGTCAGTGTTGCAACAAGGTCCCCCGCATGGAAGATAATGCCTGTTGCGCCGTCCGGGTGTACAATATCGTCACGGGCATACAGACCATAGACTGCGCCCTCCAGTTTTGCGTCTCCCTGCGGAACTGCTTTTCCTGTTTCCTTATCCACCTTGTAGATGTGGATTTTTGCGGTTGTCCTGTCATTTGCAAAGGTATGGGTAAATGCTGCCTTTGCGGTTGTCTCCGGCAGGTAATTGAAAGTAAAGCTGTATATGTCAGAGCTGTTCCTGTAATATGCGTAAGGAGCCTGTGTCTCTGAAATATAGTAGCTGTTTGCGATTGGAAGGTCTACCGTGTAAGCGGCGCTGCCGTCCTCCCCTGTTGTAACGATCTGTAATGCAGTCCCCTTTGTCACGATGACCTGTCCTGCATAGTTCTTGATGTCATTTCCCGCATAGAGCGTGTACTGTCCGCCGTCCAGCGGGTTTGTTGTCTCGGAATCTTTCTTTGTAACGGAAACTTCCGCTTTCTGTCTGGTATTCAGGACGGTTGTTGACTCATACTGCACTTCCACCGTCTGATCCTTATACTCGATTTTTACCGTATGCGGCTCCGTATTGATGGTATATCCGTCAATGCTCTTTGTCTCTGTCACGATATAGGTTCCAAGATGAAGGTCTGATAACAGCACTTTTCCGTCGCTTCCGCTCACAAGGTTTTCAGCGATCAGGTCCCCTTTGTTATAAACTTTTGTGCCGTCTGCCTTGTAAATGTCTGCGCCTGCTGTCACTTTGAAAACAGCCCCCGGCAGTTTCTTTTTCTCATAAGTGAAATTGCTGCCATTCCATCCGGTCAGGACTTCTCCCTCTTTATAAATGGTTATCGCCCCAAGCTGCTCCTTGTCCGTTGCGCTGATCCCGGTTGTCTGTCCTGCCTTTACGGTCAGTGTGTGGACTTTGCCGCTCAGTACATATCCTTTCGGAGCGGTAATTTCCTTTACATAGTAGGTTCCTGCCACAAGCGCATTGGATTTTGCATAACCGTTACCATCTGTAGTCATGGTGTCTACCTTATTGGTGCATCCGCTGTCGGAATAAATCCCGTATACGGCACCTTTCAGCTTCACGCCGCTGGACTCATCGGTCTTAACGATTTCCCCATAGCCGATGTTTTCCGTCTTTACCTTAAAATAGGCATGGATAGGATCGGCACTGGGTCTTTCCGAAACAAACTCCTGATAGTTTGCTTTTTCCGTGAGCCAGAACACACAGCTTGAAGTAGTCTCCACTTCGCCTGCCGTGGAGTTCATGGTTGCCATTGTTGCCGCCGTGTTTACTTCCTTACTGGAAATGGTGAGGCTGTTCCCGTTCTTTTCCACCGTGTACCCGCTGAGGGAAATGTCAAAGTTCCCAAGTACGCCGTTGCTGTCAGTAAGGGTTTTCTCAAAACGCTGGTTCCCCTCATTCCATTTCAGCTCATAAGTTTCTGCACCGCTCTGTGTCCTGCTTGCAAAACTTGGTCTTGTCGCATTATAAGACTTGCTGATGTTGTTTTTCAGGCTTGTATAATAACCATAGGACGCCGACGGGTTCGGAGCCGTATCGCACAGTTTCCTTGCTGCTGAATCTCCGCTGTCAGTGCCGAACAGGTTCCCCACGATTATCCATACCATTGCCTGTGTCGCTATGAACTGGTCACACTGGTCATTTGATGGCGGTGTTGCGCTGTTGCTGTTGAAGCCAAAATACAGGCAGTAGCTTAACAGCTTCTCCTGCTGTGCCGACATGGAAGTGCTTGCATTCGGGTAGCTGTTCATAAGCTGCCCGCCGTCTGCCGCCAGACCGAAATTCATGCAGTAGGCGGCATTGCCGTCCAGTATGGCATACAGGATTTTCCCGTGGTCATAGCCTGCCTTTAACTCGCTTACCTCGCCGGATGCTCTTGTTGACGCATACCAGAAAGAAATGTTTGCGCTGGGACTTGCCGCAAACGCAGTTGTCCCGTTGCCAAACAGCGTCGTAAAGACCGTGAGCAGGGCTAAGAATCCTGCCATAAATCTTTTCATTTTCTGTTTCATTCAGGTTTCCTCCTTATAATAGGGCAAAAAAATGACAAGTCATGTAAAAATGGCTTGTCATTTTCCGTTTACTGTTACTCTGTTTTATTCTTTTAATCTTCATCAATACATCGGTATGCATTCTTACCTGTAACAGCGGAACTCATAAAAGTCTGTCCCGTTCAGATTGTATACCCCTGCATACTCGATGTAAAACACAGGTTCCGTTTCCAGCAGCATCATCCCCGCAATATAATCCGCTATTTCGTCCTCACTGCCAAGTTTCCTGCCTGATGTGGTGGAAGCTCTGTTTAAATCTGTTTCCACAAAAACGCTGTAATACCCCAGTCCGTCATACGGATAATAGGAATTGTATTCTTCCTGCGTTATCTTCCCCTCAGACAGCAGGTTTGCGAGGTTGTCCGTGGTGGTTATCATCCCGCCTGCCTGACACTTTGCAACCGCCTGGCTGCATACGGAAACGGGATCATATGAAGTCATGGGCTGTTCCTGCTGCTCCGTTTCCTCTGGTTCCGTCCCTTCCGGTTTTGCTTCACATTCCGGTTCCGTCCCCTCCGGTTTTGCTTCATGCTCCGGCTCCGCTTCTTCCGGCTTTGGCACATCTGTACTGTTTTGTGCAGGTTCCGTTTCAGCATCCTGCTCCGGCTGGCTTACAGACTGGGATTCCGGCGTTTCCCCTGCCTCCTTGTCCTCCTCTTCCGGTTCTGTTTCTTTAGGAGTTTCTTTTTCGGTCTGCTGCTTTGTTGTCTCCCTGTTTTCAGTCTGTACCGCTGCAAGAGTTTCTGTGTCCCCTGCCATATCCGTTTCCCCAGTGTCCCTTACTGTTTCAGTCTTTTCCGTCTCCGTACCAACCGTAATATTGTCCTTATTGCCGCATCCGGCAATAAGCATGATACTTACGGATAAAATCAGAAATAATCTCTTTTTCATATGAATCACCTTTCCTTTCCCCATAAGGGAAAGGCAGGCTGTGTCCGTGTGCCGATGTCCTCTCCCTTATGGGCAGACTCTGTATAATCTGCACGGGACACATATCAGTTCAGGGCTGTCCCGTATTCTGTGCATTGCTGCCTCCTATGATGCTACTTTAATTTTCTCAAGTATGCAAGCATTCTTTTCAACTTCTTATCTTTTGCATACGCCTTATAAAATTTCAGCCTCCACATGCTTACCACCTCCTTTACCGTCCGCTTCTCTTTTTAGGGGAGTATTCCACCTTTTCAGGCTGTCTTACTGAAATCTCCGGATCAGCCTGTAAATCACACTCGTCAAGCATCCCTTCCACACTCAGCAACATAACCTTGTCTGTATCACCGCCGTTTTTCAGGCACTCAGCCGCCTCCATCATTTCCCACGGATACAGGGTGTGCTTTACGGACATCCCGCAAATCTGTTCTGCCAGCTTTGTCCCATACTTCTGACTTACCCTGTAAAATCCCTCGTAAAAAGCATCAAGCCATTTCCCTACGGCAGCATCCTTGTCAGATACCGGATTAAAATCAGGGAACTGCCCCCTTTTAAAAGATTCCTCCGCAAAGGAAATCCAGACTTGCACGGATTCCCTGCTGCACTCAGGGAGCAGCCTGTTTATAGATTCCTCAAATGTTTTCCTATCCATTTCATTCTCCTTTCATCGTCTTCCTGCCGACACGCCTACCATCGTCAGCACAATCCTCATAACCAGTGCAAGCAGGAGCAGGAACAATTTTACGATACCAAACACCAGCTTCAATGCCACAAGCCCCGCCTGTAATATCCATTTCAATATGGTAAGAAGTACCACCCCTGTCTTTCTTAAAACTATCCCTGCCATAAAACATTCCTCCTATCCCCAGTTTTCAACCAATTCCATCATGGTTGGATCATCCGGTTCTTTAGTATCTTCAGCAGTTTCTACCGCTGCAACATCCATATTGTTCCTGCCAGTGGCTGCCTCCGCCACCCTCACGCCCCCGGCTCCGAGTGCCGCCCCAAGAAGCATGATGATTTCACTCTTGACTTCGCTTTTCAGTTCCTCCCGTATGCTGTCAAGGTCATCCCTTGAAATGAACCCTGCATTTTTCTTCGGTTCCACCGCATCTTTCACAAGGCTTTCATCATTCAGGCTGCGGATATAGTAATCTACCGCATCGACGATGAACTGATTGACGGATTTGTGTATTTCCGTATTCAGTTCCGACAGGACCTTGTGTACCCTGCAATGCTGTTCATTATCAAGGTTGAGCCGGACATTGTGATAGCAGATATTTGACTTTGCCATGTGCCTCACCCCTGTCCTATCTGGTTACGGTGCTTTGCAAGGAAAATCCTGCCAAGCTGTTCATACCCCTTTGCGTTTGCCTTGATGTCCTCAATGTACCGGATATTCCCGCCATCATGCGAACCGAACAGTCTCATGACTGCCGCACCGCCGCCTACGAACACAATCGGTATCACATCGAGGTTGTAACCGTGTTCTTTCAGGGTATTGTATACTTTCTGTGCGAAATCACGCAGGCACTCCCTTACAATGTTCATGTACTTATCCGGCAGCGCCGCTTCCCCTGTTGCCATGACCTGCTGTATCACGTTTTCCTCAAGTTCCTGCCCAATCTGCCTGTTGCACTCCTCATTGATTGTCCTCATGCAGCGGATAAGCCCCTGCTGGCTTGTAATGCATTCCGCTTCATTTGGCTTGCCGCCCTGTATCGGCATGATGTCAATGGTCCAGCTCCCTATATCCACTACCACCACACGCTCCGGCAGGGCTTTCAACTGCTCTGCAACCGCCGCATAGCATTGTGGGAACACGGACACCCTTGCTATCCTTGCCGTATACTTTTCTTTCTCAAAGCGGAAACCGACCTCTTTCCTCTTTGACAGGTAATCAATGAAGTCCTGCTTCTCTGCGCCGAACCTTGTCAGCGGAAGCCCCACCGATAAAAGAATATCTGCATTCCTCATTCCCCGCCTGTTCAGCTCTTTTGCTACTGCCGCAAGGGTAAGCAGATAGAAGTTGTCATTCTCAACTTTTGTGTCCCTAACCTCAAGCCGTTTCCCGCCTACCTTGTAATATTTTCCGTCCAGTTCCACCACATCATCATAAAATGCGGGTTCTGTCGTGATCTCCTTTACCCCTGTCGTAAAAATCTGTGTGGCTGTTTTCATGTTCGACCAGCCATGATCGATCCCGATTACTTCAATATGTTTTTCCATTTTGTTCTTCCTCCATAATTTATTCATGTTGATTTTCCCTCCGTCCTCTCCAACAGCTTTTTCATGCAGGGGAAACAGTATTTTTCTGTCTGGTTGTAAGGACAGCCGAAACACTGGCTTTCCCTGCTGACCTCCGCTGCCAGCGGGTTTCCTGCCACTTTCACACATTCACTGGCAATACACTGTCTGCTGTTATGAAAAAACCTGCACCGCATACAGCTTCGTATGTCCCTTTCCAGTAACGCCTCTGCCGTAATGACATCGTTTGCTTTTGGGTATTTCCTGACCTTTACGTTAATTCCCATCCAAGCCACCCGCCTTTCCTGCGGCGGAAAGCCTGTTCAGTTCTTCCATTTTCCTGTCTGCCATACCTGCCGATTTTGCAAGCGATAAATAAAACACAAACACTGCTGCTGTTATAATTCCTGCCACTACCTGTATCATCTGCCGCCCCTCCTTTTCTGCTCCGTTTTCTTTTTCTGTTCCGCTTCCATCCGTCTGACATATTCATGGATGTCAATCAGATCTTCCACATCATAGATTTTGGAACTCATAGCACGGTCCACATTCTCAGGGGTACATTCGCCATGTTCTGTTAATGCCGCTATCACTTTCTGCCTGATTTCCTCCTGCACAGAATCCGGCATAGCTGCTATATAATACGGCGGCAGGCTTGAAGCTTCTGTTATTACCTCCTTTTCATACCCGTAACTCTTTTCAAAGTCACTCAGGAACTGTTCTTTTACCAAGACTGCTTTTGTCTTGTTTTCTTCACTGGCTAACTCCACCAGTCCGTCTAAGAACTTAATCAGCTCTCTCTTTGTAAAGCCCATCTGTAAATCCTCCTTCTCAAAATAAAAAGGCAGGAGCAGATTAGCGATACTCAAACGGATTATCCGTTTTAAGAGCTAATTTAGTCCTACCTAAATCTTAATTGTTCTGTTTCACCTCGCATTTCATCAAAGCCATAGAATGACCGTATCAGTAATCGACCATTATCTGACTTTCGTAATGTAGGTTTTCGATTTTGTTCAGCGCTGTCCTAATCTTGACCTAAATGGGCTTAAAAAAATAGGACTAAATCAGTGCAAACCCTTGATTTTACTGGGCTTCTCTTAATTTAGTCCTATTATAACACCTTCATG
>Ga0129315_1000323_pt1 | contig 46000 bp, 42 predicted proteins | sample Cm827metagenome_FD_94432 | JGI IMG/M metagenome (GOLD analysis project Ga0129315, IMG submission 94432) | Eastern black-and-white colobus group fecal microbial communities from Wisconsin, USA - Cm827 metagenome | ecosystem: Host-associated > Mammals > Digestive system > Large intestine > Fecal... | reverse complement strand
TGGTGCGAGAAAAGGGGCACCATCCCCCGTGCTATCCGCACAGGCCCGTACGCCGACGCATCAGCGCATGCCCGGCACGATGACATCGGCGTACGTTCACCGGCATACCGCCTCCGTCGTAGTCGGTGTTTGGGCAGTGATGACGGCATGATGCTCTCTCGCACGCCTGCACCTCCCTGCCTCGTCCGGTGCCCTTGCGTGTGCCGTGATCGTCCTCACGCCGGACGACCCGCACCGCCTGCACCGATTTTTCTCCTATTTTCCCTTTCCTGTACCCTTTTCTGTCCACAGCGGATGACTCGCCCTTTTCTTTTTCTTCCCGTCGGGTACAATAGAGATAAGAAGCGGCATCCGCCGCCTACCTACGTATCGGAAAGGAGTCACCACTATGTGGGAAGATGAACTGACTGTCAACTGTTGTCGAATACCGGATGCCATCCTGACGCAGCTGCGCGCGGACTGGATTACCAACGTACCGCAATTGATTCGCTGCGGTAACCGCCTCGCACTCCGCGTGCGCCGTTTCCGCACCGTCCTCAAAATCGGTCACAAGTATGCCTCGCTGCGTCTCCTGGAGGACGGCCGCGAGCAGTTACACTATCGCGCCCGTATCAAGCACCTCCAAAAAGCCGCCGACCGGATGGACCGACTCGCTTTCACTATCGATTCCGGTGACTGGACGGAATCGCCGTGGCACACCGTCGTCCCCTCACCGAAATCCGCCGGCAAGTTTCCGCCCGATCCTCCTTTCGATATCAGCTATCCGGTTCCGCGCGTGGCCTACCGATTGCGGGTCCGCTATCTCTCGGACCGCATCGTCAAGCGCGAAGGCGCCTACACCCGCTGTCATGTACCGGAGGACTGGTTTCACGAAATCAACGGCTTTATCGAGGACGTATTCGGCCATGCCGCTACATTACTCGTTTGCGAAGATCCTGACTTTTTCAACCACGGGGGCGCGGATGAAGTCAAATGTTGCCGCTGTATATTCAGTCCCGGCGGTAAATCCTACCAGTATCTCACCGACAACGAAGATATTCGCGTCGGCGACTGGGTAGAAGTACCGGTCGGCGAGGAAAAGTCCCCGCGCTTTGCGCGTGTCGTCAGTGCCCGCTATTACGCACCGAAAGAGGCCCCCTATCCCGTCCGGCAGAGCAAGTATATCCTGCGGCGCCTGAGCGGGAACGACATCCCCACGGTCTCGCTGTGTATCGAGACCGTGCGCACCTGCGAGAACATGGTGAACTAACCCCCTTCTCCCTGTTATCCTATACCGAAAGAGTCGGCCGACGCCGACTCTTTCGGCTATCACGAGCACGCCCTACGGTCATCGCATCACGGGGGAGCGTTGCCTCTGCTCGTACGCACCGTCCGCTGCCCACACCTGTCCCTGCCCGACATAAAAACGAGTCGATAGCCATCGACTCGTTTTTATATGTACCGTCACCGTACTCTGCGGCGAATACACGAGGGCAATACGGTTTCCCGCGCAACAAGAACGTGCCCTCACGCAGGATTGTGCCGCACCGCCGCTTGCGCTGTTACTCACACGTCGCCACAAATCGTCACTCGCTATTCCGCTTGCGCCACCACTTATCGTGCCGCTTGCACATCACTTGCGCTGTTACTCACACGCCGCCAGTGGCCGCACGATGCGCTCCCGACACCACACGAGCAACCACTCCCGCACGTCGTCGCCCTGCGGCAGCGCCGCCGTCATGCCCAGCTCTGCCCATGCCGCGCGGACATCATCTACCGTCAGCAGGCCCCATTGCCATTCGTCCAATGTGTGAATCCACAGCACCGTCGCCACGAACGCTTCGCCATGCTCCGCCCGCTCCCATGCCGCGATAAAATCGTACTTCTCCGCCGTGCCGCCCGCCGCGCGGTATTCTTCCCACAACGTATCCGCCGTTATCCGATACCGCCGCAAGCGTTCACCCAGCGCATGCATCCGCTCCGGCGTCAACCCCGACTGCTTCGCCAGCGCCGCTTTCGTCGCCTGCATGACCGCCCGACCGATGAGCTCGCCCAGCTTGCTGTGCTTGCCCGCGTCCGTCAACTGATACGGTGCCGTCATATCACTGATGATGACCGTGCCGTCCGTACCACTCCCCGTCGCAATCCCGTACGAATAATTGCTGTTGGCCATCAGCTCCTGCAACGCCGCCGTCTTGGCCTCCGTCGCCGTCACCAACGCACGTGTCAACACCCCCGCAGGCAAATCCGCATCGATATGCACCAGCGTATTAATCGTCCCCTGCAGCGGCTTTTCCCGCGGTACATGCCACGTCGCCGGATCACCCGCACGCCCGCCGTTGACCTCGATACCGCCCGTGATGATGGCCGTCACATGAAGATTCTCATAGGTCTCCGTCGCCAGTGCGACATTTTGCATACTCGCCGCCGTCGACAGTCCCGTCGTCACCGCAGGATCCAGCCCCAAACGCGTCGCCAACAGCATCAGATGCTCCTCATATGTCGGTGCCTCCAGCTTCGCCGCCATCCCCGCTCCCGGATTGGCATCGTAATTAAATACATAGCGCATATCCTCGCGCACACCGCCGTGCAGCGGCGATGTCGACACCGTCCGTCGCGCCCCCGCCAGCACCAGCACCAACGCCTTCTGATAGCGGTGCAACACATCGCCGTTCTCCCATCGCATCAATTCCATCGTGTCCTCCTCACGCATTTTCTTTCAGTATACCCGAATTCTCATCACCCGCCAACAAAAAAGGATATGACCGCTGAATTACCTCCCATTTCCTGGACAAAAGAAATGGGAGGGCTTTTTATGGACGAACAAACTAAGTACACGGAAAGAACGCCAACGAGCTGATATCTCCCCCTTTACTGTGTGGCCGGTAAAGGGGATATATCAGAGGACTGCGTTCATTCATCCGCAGGGGAAATATTGCCTGGCGCCAATCTATGACTTTGCAAGCAAGAAAATTGTCGCTTGGTCAATTTCTCAAGCACCGAACATGCAACAGCAACTACAATTATTTGCACAGTTGGCGAGTAAATTGCCGAAAGAGAAATCGCCGATACTTCACAGTGATATGGGCCGGCAGTATCAACAACCGATTTGGCGCAAGCGGCTAATGGCAATGGGGATTCGACAAAGTATGTCACAAGAAAGGGCAATTTCTTGGACAATGCCGCAACAGAACAGATATTTGGGCATTTGAAAGATACATTTTATCACGGGAGAAAGTGGAGTAGCTACAAAGAGTTTGCGCAGGATGTAAACCGCTATATTATCTATCGGAACACGCAACGTAGGCAGGTGAAGCTAAAAGGACTGACTCCGGAAGAATTCCGAAGTCAGTCCACATAAAACTATCTTTATTTTTTCTGTGCAACTTTTGCGGTGCAGTTCACTGCGCCTACCCTTTGTATCCGTGTATTCGCTTATTCCCACTCAATCGTTGCCGGGGGTTTGCCGGTGATGTCATAGACGACGCGGTTAATCCCCGCGACTTCGTTGACAATGCGGTTGCTGGCGGCGGCGAGTACTTCGTAGGGGATTTTCGCCCATTCGGCCGTCATGAAGTCGTTTGTCACGACGCCGCGCAAGGCGAGCGTGTAGGCGTAAGTACGCGAATCGCCCATCACGCCGACAGATTGGTTGGCGGTCAGTACGGCAAAATACTGATTGACTTTGCGTTCCCAGCCGGCATTTTTGATTTCTTCACGCCAGATGGCATCCGCCTGTCGCAGGGTGTCGAGTTTGGCTTTTGTGACTTCCCCGATGACGCGTATCGCCAATCCCGGTCCGGGGAAGGGCTGCCGCCATACGAGATAGTCCGCCAAGCCCAATTCTTCACCGAGGGCGCGGACTTCGTCTTTGAACAAATCACGGAGCGGCTCGATGAGCCCTTTGAAATCGACGACCGCCGGCAGTCCGCCGACGTTGTGGTGGCTCTTGATGACCGCCGCATTGCCTTCGCCGCTTTCGACGACGTCAGGATAAATCGTCCCCTGTGCCAAATAGTCGACTTGCCCGATTTTGCGGCCTTCTTCTTCAAAGACGCGAATAAATTCTTCACCGATAATTTTCCGTTTTCGTTCCGGATCGGTGACGCCGGCGAGCTTGTCGAGGAAGCGCGCTTCGGCATTCACGCGAATGAAATGGACGCCGCTGTCTTTGAATGCGGCTTCGACTTCGTCGCCTTCATGCAGGCGCATGAGACCGTGATCGACAAAGATGCAGGTCAGTTGCGAGCCGACCGCGGCGGAAATCAGCTTGGCACAGACGGAGGAATCGACACCGCCCGAGAGGGCAAGCAGGACTTTGCCGCTGCCGACCTTGGCACGGATCTCTTCAACGGCTTGGGTCGCATAATGCTCCATCGTCCATGAGCCGCTGCACCCGCATACGTCCAGCAGGAACGACCGCAGCATGGTCTGCCCTTCGTCCGTATGCGCGACTTCCGGATGGAATTGTACGCCGTAGAGTTTGCGTTTCGTGTCGGCGATGGCGGCAATCGGGGTGTGGCGGGTCGAGCCGATGACGACAAACCCGTCCGGCACTTCCGTCACATAGTCGCCGTGACTCATCCACACACGGGTGATTGCGCCGACATGGGCAAAAATATCCCCTGCCGTACGTTTGACGACTTCCGCATGGCCGTATTCACGGCTGTCCGATGAGGTCACGATACCGCCGAGCGACCGACACATCAGCTGCATACCGTAGCAAATGCCGAGAATCGGAATACCCGCATGAAACAGTTTCGTTTCCATCTGCGGCGCGTCGTCGGCATAGACGCTGGCCGGTCCTCCCGTAAAGATAATGCCCTTCGGCGCTTTGTCGATAATCGCGTCCGCGCCTTGGCGATAGCTGACGATTTCCGAGTAGACGCCGCACTCGCGGACGCGCCGAGCAATCAGCTGGGCGTACTGTCCGCCAAAATCGACGATGACGATTCGTTCATTCGGTACCATAGGTATTCCTCCATTGCGTTGCGTATTGATTACCTGTATTATAGCACGCTTGCGCGCGGTTTAGCGAAAGGCGGGATTGCCGTTGGCGGCAAATCGCCAGCGTCGTTGCTGATTGCGGGCGGCAATGTCCCGATACCAGTGCAGCAGCTGCGCGTCTGCCCGATAGACCTCCCGCGCCACTCCGAAGCGCGGCGTTTTGCCGCGGCGTTCGGTGTATACCCGCCACCGCACGAGATAGCGTGCACCGTCGGCGGTAATGCCGAGCGCGATGCGGGTATTTTTGCGACAATTTTCCTTTTCCGAGAGTGCCAATTCCTGCCGCCCGATGCGGATATGATCCAGCGCTTCATCCTCCCACAGGCTGTCTTTATCCGGATAGGCACCGAAGTAAAAATAGGCGACCGTCGGTCGAAATTCGAGCGGCCCGACCGTGCCGTGATAGCGATACTCACAGACCCCGCGCAGCAGCGGCAAGCGGCTGCAAATTTGCGCCGTATAGCGGGCGTCGTTGACCGCCCGATGGGCATCGTCGTCCATGGCAATGCCCATGTATTCACAGGCTCGCGCCAGACCGTATTGCTCATACTCGTCCAGACAAAAACGGCCGAATATCCGCTGGGCATCGTACCAGCGCGGAATCTCACCGGCCGGAAGTCCGTGCAGGCGGATATTTTCCCCCAAGACCTGCCGGTCGCTCGTGCCCCAGGAGAGCAAAATCGGCCGCCGGCCGCACCACTCGCGAAACTGCCGCCACACCCGCATAAAGGACGGCGCCCGCATGAGCATGGGCCAATCAATCCCCGTCAGTCGCTGTACATGCGGATGCATACGCGTCGTAAAACTCGGCTTGACCAAGCTGCTGAATTCATCCTTCAGCATGCCGTCCGATGTGATTTTGACCGCACCGATCTCGATAATTTCCCCCGACAGCGGAAAGCCGATACGATTTTGCGCGGCAAATTCATCGGCCCGGATTTCGTTCCATTCCATATCAAAGATAATATAATTCGAACGCCCCATGTCTATTTGCCTTCAAAGTCGCGGAACAACAGGCTCGGCTGAATACCGACATTATTTTGATACTTGCCGCTGCGATATTCGTCGTATTCGCCTTCAATCAAATGGTAGTAAATCTGGCAGATTTCCACGCCGGCATAGATTCGAATCGGTTGGACACAAAACATTTCCAGCGTCCAGTACCCCGCAAAGCCGACATCCCCGAAGCCCGCGGTCACATGGATAAACAGGCCCAGCCGGCCGACCGACGACCGGCCTTCCAGCATCGGCACCAAGTCGCGCGTGCGGGTATATTCCGCCGTCCTTCCCAAGTAGAGACGGTTGGGCTCGAGCAGGTAGCCTTCCGGCGGTATCTCAATGCGTGTGGCCGTATTTTCCTTTTTCATATCGAGCGTATGCTCGTCATAGACCAGCAGTTCATCCGCCAAGCTCAAGTTGTAGCTGTTCGGATTGAGCCGTGACGGATCGAACGGCTCGATGGTAATTTCCTTGCCCATTCGGGCGGCGATTTCTTTACCTGATAAAATCATACTCACTGCCCCTTTGCCAAGATGCGTTCCCGATAGGTTTCAATGGTGCGCACCGCGCGCGCCGCCTCACCGGCCGCGATACCGACGCGAAACCACTCTACTTGCGCTTGCGCCCGCCGGCTATAGCCGCCGATTACGATATGCCGCAAGTTCGGGCGTTCGTACTCCCCCTCGCGAAACGGTACCGCACCCACACGGTCAATCTCCGACCACGCGACGGTCATGTGCGTCTGCAGGTTGCGCAGTCCTTTCGGACTCAAGTACAGCAGTTTTTTCGGATAGAGGTACATATATACGGATTGTAATAATCCCAGCATCCCGACTGCCAGGAAAATCTCCATCCCGCGAATCTCCAAAATCTTCCAGACCGCCGCCGCCACCGCAATGACAAAGATAAATGCCGCGATACGCAAGCGGTATTGTCCCCGTTCTTCCCGAATAAATATGTCTTTCATCTGTCACCTCTCACTGTCCGCCGACCGCCGGCCGACCGTCACAATCCGCCGCCACGGTACGGCAAGCGGGATAATGCTCACATACCCATTCCCTGCCCCGCCGGACAAATACACCCCGCCGACAACGCGGACAAACCGCCTCACTGCGCGGTGCATCTTGCGGCGGCGGCGCTTCCTCGGGGACCGCCTCGGCAACAGGCTGCGTATGCCGACAGGCGGGATAGCCGCTGCATCCGTAAAACGCACCGAATTTCCCCGTTCGCAAGCGTAGTGCTTTGCCGCAAACGGGACAGGACAGCGCCGCGGCATGGGCGATGTCGTCGTTGGCCATCGTCACCAAGTCCGTCACATACTCCGTCTGATCCCGCAAAAACGCTTCCAGCGTATCGTCTCCCGTCCCGATGAGCGCCAGCCGTTCTTCCCATTTCGCCGTTTCATCGGGATAGGTCAATGCTGTCGGCAAGGCGTCAATCAGCAGATACGCCGTCTCCGTCGGATACAGGTACTTCTTTTTCCCCTTGGCGACCATCAATCGGCGCGCCGTAAGCTCGGCAATAATCGTCGCGCGCGTCGCCTCCGTACCGATGCCCGCCACCGCCCGCAGCTGTTTCTTGAGCCGCTCGTCACGGACATAGCGATGAATCCCCTTCATCGCTTCCAACAGTGTCGACGCGGTAAACCGGGACGGCGGCTTCGTCATTTTCGGCTCAATCTGCAAGTCGCAGTAGCGGACCGTATCACCTTTCGCCAGCGGCGGAAACACCTCGCCCGCGTCATCACCGTCGGCTTCACTCTGCTCTTGCTTTTCCTGTCGATAGAGTTCTCGCCAGCCGGCGCTGCACTCGACCCGCCCCGACGCGGTAAACAGCTCCTCGGCCGCCGTGATTTCGATTTTCGTCTGCTCATAGATATACGGCGGGTAGAACTGCGCCACATACGCCCGTGCAATCAACGCATAGATATCCCGCTGTATCGGCGTGAGCGTGGCCGTCGGGCAAGGAACCGTCGTCGGGATAATCGCATGGTGCGCGGTGATTTTTTTATCATTCCAAGCGCGACTTTTCAGTGCTGTATCCGCCTGTGCCGCCATCTGTGCCAGCGGGGCAAAGGACTGTGCCAAATGCCCCAAAATCGCTTCTCTGTCCGCCCATTGATTTTCCGGCAAATACTCGCAATCCGAACGCGGATAGGTCGTCCACTTGCGTTCATAAAGTGTCTGCGCCGCCGCCAAGACCGCATCCGGCTCGTATCCGTAGCGTTTCCCCGCCAAGACTTGCAACGCCGAGAGCGACAACGGCAGCGGCGCCGGTTCTTGTTTGCGGCGCTTGCTGTGTGCACTGACGACACCCGTCCCGGCCGCGTCCAGACGCGCGGCCAATTCCTCGGCGAGATACTTTTGGCGCAAGCGGTTTTCACTGTCCAGTCCGGGCGCATCGGCGGCGGGTTTCCATTTGGCGACAAATTCCCCGTCTGTCGCGGCAAAACGCGCTTTGACCAAGTAATATTCTTCCGGCGTAAACCCGGCAATCTCCCGCTCGCGCCGCACCACCAGCGCCAATGTCGGCGTTTTGACCCGCCCGACCGGGAGTACCACTTTCGGATTCCCCTGCCGGCGCACCCTAAGCGTATACGCCCGCGAGAGATTCATCCCCATCAGCCAATCCGCCCGCGACCGCGCCAACGCGGAATCGCGCAACGGCGCAAAATCGTTGTTATCGCGCAACTCATCCAGCGCCGCGCGAATGCTTTTCTCGTCGAGCGCATTGAGCAGGATACGATAGACCGGTTTCGTATTGTGCAGATACTCCAAAATCTCGTCAATCAAGAGCTGCCCCTCACGGTCGGGATCCCCCGCGTGAACGACCTCATCCGCCGCTTGCAACAACTCGCGAATTCGGGCAAATTGGTCACGCGCCGCCTGCGCCACTTCCAAACGCCACTGCGGCGGGACAATCGGCAGGTCTTCCGCCGTCCAACGACGATAGCGCGCATCATACCGGCTCGGCTCCCACTGCGTCAAAATATGACCGTACGCCCACGTCACTACACCGCCCGCCGTCTCAATATAATCCGCATGCCGACGATGCGGTGCCGGCAGACATGCCGCCAGCTCGCGCCCCAAGCTCGGTTTTTCCGCAATATACAATCGCCGTTTCATCGATTCACCTCAACTACCTGTTATTGTACCACATCGAGCGGCCGCCGACCGACTTTTCTGCACGACCGAGGCCACTCTTGCCGCATCCGCGATGCTCTCTCACCGTGCCGGCACTCCTCCCCCTCATCATGACTAATCACCACTCTCGCAACCCTGTCCGCCGCGCACGAACGCACAAAAAAGCACGTCCGCGCGCGGCGACGTGCTGTCAAGACTGGCGTCCCAGGAGGGATTCGAACCCCCGGCCCACGGCTTAGAAGGCCGTTGCTCTATCCGGCTGAGCTACTGGGACAGCATCGGCGAATTGGTCGGAGCAGCAGGATTTGAACCTGCGACCCCCTGATCCCAAATCAGGTGCGCTACCAAACTGCGCTATGCCCCGTTTTTCCGATCATTCGCTATCGTTCATCATAGCATATGAAAACTCCTCATGTCAAACAGCGGATGCCATTACGCATCGCGCTGTCCTCGGTAATAATAGAGAACGTAACCGAGCATCAGCCATACCAGCAGAATGGCCCACTCTACTGCACTGAGCGAGACGCTTCCCCACGGCCAAACGAGAAGAAGTGTAATCCCCATGCCGCAGACAATACCGCTGCCGATACAAAACTTACCTCCCGGTACGCGGTACGGGCGCGGCAAATCCGGCTCGCGATCGCGCATACGCCAGCATGCCATCGCCGTCAATGTGCAAGGCACAATAAACGCCAGCGCGGCGATTGTCGTCAGCGGCAACAGCAATCGGTGCCCCAGGAAAGGACCGATTACGGTCAACACCGCCAAGAAGCGATTGGCCGCCATCGGCGTGCCGGTTTTCGGATGGAGCGCACCGAACGCCGACGGAAGCATGCGTTTTCGCCCCATCGCCAGCAAGATTCGAGCGGTCGCTGAAAATAGTGCATTCATCGGGCCGAGCGGTCCGATAAAGGCAATCGCCACCATCACCGTATACAAGGCCGGATGAATGTCACTCAGCACTGCCAATGCCGGTAGCGGTCGCAAAACAAATTCCGTCCACGGGACAATGGTACTGAACGAATATATGCAGACGCCGTAAAACACCGCCGACGCCAATAACGCCATCACAATGACTTGGCCGAACTTCGCCCAATTCATCGTCTCGCTTGCCTCTTCCGCTTGGTCGGGTATCGTGTCTAAACCGGTATAAAAAAACGGCGTCAGCACAAGCACCGCCGCAATCCCGGCGAGAAATGTATCGGCGGCGACAACCCCTGTCGCTCCTGCCACAGGGGCATACAGCGGCAGCGCATACGTCGGCGATCCGTACACCAACGACACGACAACGGCCACCGCCACGCCCAGAAAAAGCGCGCGCGTCAACCACTTCTGTAGCGCCGCCATATGATTGACGCCGCGAAAGTTTTGCACGATGACGCCGGCGGAAAACAGCAGGGCAATCATGACCGGAAACAAATACACCGGAGAGCCGGCTATTGTATAGAGGTGCACCGACTTCAGCCAAGGACAAACATCGGCGACCAATTCCGTCAGAATCGTCGCCATCGCAAGTGCTTCCCAGGGACACAAGACCCCGTCCCCAAACACCAACAGCCAGCCGGCGAAAAACGCCGTCCGCCTGCCGAAAGAACGTTCAATGTAGTCGATAATACCGCCCGATATCGGAAGCGCAGCGGAAAGCTCCCCCAAGACGGCGCCGATTGGAAGCAAGCAAACGGCACCGACAGCAAACGCAATCATCGCCGCCAGCGGACCGCCGCCCAGGGTCACCCAGTCTCCTACCATCAGCACCCAACCGGTTCCGACAATGGAGCCGAAACCGATGGTAAAATATTGATAAAGAGTTAATGTTTTGTGTGTGGACGGTTTCATCGATACTGCTCTTTCCTCAGGTACGACAGCGGCTCGGGGGCCGCCTTGCCGAAATATTTTTCCGCCAGAATCCAAGCCGCATAGTCATCGACCGGCACGGGCGGCGTCTGCCAGCCCGTCGGTATCCAACGCCGCCATCCGCGCGGCGGACGACATCGCCAATAGCGAGCGACCGCCATCTCCGTCGTGTGCCACTCGTCGACCGTCACGACACGCACCGCGGCCGACTGTACGGCGGGAATCGCCTCCAACCGCTGACGGTGATCTGCACTGCGTGTCCCGTCGCCGATGACAATGACCCGCACGGAGTATGCCGTCAGCAATGCCGCAACGACATCGGCCGCGTCTTCCGTCCGTACGATCTGCTTCTCACGCAAACAGTCCGGTGCCGTCACCACCGCGATGCCGGTTTTTTCACTGCCGGGATCAATCGCCACTACGGTTTCCATATGCCCTCAATCCCGGCTCACAATAATCCGAATTTTGACGGGGCCTTCCGTATAGATATCCTCCGTGGCCACCGCCGTCAGATGCGCCCGCTCGCCGACCCGCTCCACCTCGCGAATCGTCGTAAACAGCTCCTGCCCGTCCAGCTGCCCGACATTGCCGGTAATCGGGTCAGGCAGCACGCCTTGCCGGCGCGCCCGCGTATTCACATCGCGCAAGAAAGCCAATACTTTCATTTCCACCGCGCGATATTGATTATAATCGTCCATATACTTGTCAAAGACGATATCGCCCTTGTGATAGGTCAGCCGATTGTCAAAAATCAAAAACTCCACCCATGCCGGCTCGCCGACGATGATATTGCCTACGGATACGACCCGTATCAAACCGGGCACGGTGCGCCCTTCTACCGCATTGACCGCTTCGTCAAATGTCTCCGGCAAAATCCGAACGATTTCCTGCTCTCCTTCGACGCCGAGACGTTTGAGCAAAATCCGATTCGTGTCATTCAAAATACTTGCCAAGACCTTGACCGTATCGTCATGCGAGAGACCTTCCTTCACCACCGCGCTGGAGATGACCTCTCCCACGCGGAACAGGACCTGCCCTTCGCGAATGGCGGTAATATCCGTACGCAAGCGTTCCGCCTCTTCATTCAAGCGGCCGATGGCATCGGTCAATTCCGTCTTGGTCTGCTCCAGCTCCCGAATTTCCTCGGCCGAGGCAGTGACGTCGGCCTGTGCCTTGCGATACGCCGACTCGACGACTGCCAGTTGGGACTGCATATATTGCTGCTGCTCTTCGGCACGCGCCAACGCACGACCCGTCTCGCGTACCCGCTCGCTCATTTCTTCGTATTCACGGTTCTTGGCTGCGAGCATCGTCTTGCCGCGTTCCAACTCTTCCGTTTTGTGTTCGACCTGCGTCGTCAGCATCCCCATCTTTTGCCGCAATTCGTCCATCCCGAACAGCGCCACGCGGACATTATCCGAAAGGATACTCATCACGCTGATGGTCAGCAACGCAATCAGCATACCGGTGATAATCGTTACGACAATCGAGGTGTGCTTCGGCCGCAATCCCCACAGCGAGATGCGCCGCTTGCCGACCTTGCTGCCCAACTTATCGCCGATGAACGCAATGACGCCGCCGGTGACCGTCAACACCAAAAAAGTAATTATCCCGTCAATCATACATCTGACCCCTTATTTGACACGCCAATGTAACCATATCCCGATGCCCAGTGCCGTCAAGTTCGGAATCCATACCGCCACCATCGGCGGCAACACGCCGCCCTCGCCGAGCGTGCCCGTCAGCATCATCAATGCATAGTAAACAAATATCACCAACACACACAGACCGAAACCGACCGACGATGAAGAACGCTGCCGTTGGATTCCCAGCGGCGTCCCCAAGACCGCAAACACCAGACTGGCAAGCGGCAGCGAGAACCGCCGATGCAATTCCACTTCCAGTTTGGACGTATCCGCATAGGCCGCCTGATAGGCCTGAATCTCATGCCGCAATTCGCGAATCGTCATTTGGTCGGCGGATTTTTTGCGGGTGCCGACCTGTGCCGGTGTATCGGTAAACGGCAGCACCTGTTCCTCAAAGCGCAGCATCCGCTGTACGCCTTCGCCGCCGTCCAAATCATAGACCGTTCCGTTTTTCATATACCACTTGCCGTCCCGCCAAGACGCTTGCGGCGCATTCTCGACCCGTACCAATTCGTTGTCCCGGAATTCCTGTATAGTAATATGCTGCAACGTCTCCGTATCGGGATCGTAACGGTTGGCATACAGCAGGTAGCGGATATCGTCATCGACGACCCGTTTCAATACGATATGCGTTTGCGTTTGTTGCGGGCGCATATTGCCTTTGATTTCCTCCTGCAGCGTCCGCTCATAAGCGGTGTTGGCCGCGGGGACGACGTACTCGTTGAACACGATATTGACCAGACTGATGACCAGCGCCGCCCAAATGATTGGCGTGACCAGCCGGGCGAAACTTTGCCCCGCCGCCCGCATCACAATCAACTCGCTACTGCTCGACAGGCGTACAATCGCCATCAGCGCACCCAGCAATACGGACATGGGAAATGTATAGACGATAATGCGCGGCAACGCCAGGACGAATATCTTGCTCACCGCCCACAGCGATGCGCCGTACTCCGTCATCAACCCCGCGATACGAAACAGCAAATCCCCGCCGACAAAGAGCGAGGTAAATACCGCCACTCCGTACAAAAACGGCTGCAAAAACTCGCGCAGCATATATCGATCCAATCGCCTCATAACCCACTCCCGCTTACCATTACTATATCACACTTACCGACCGCGACGTTTATACCAACCGGAAACTGTCCCCCAAGTAAAACTTGCGCGCCGTCGGGTTACTCGCAATCGTTTCGGCATCACCTTCCAGCAATACCTTACCTTCGCTGATAATATAGGCCGTATCTACGATCGACAAGGTTTCCCGCACATTATGATCCGTAATCAATACGCCGATACCGCGCTGCCGCAATGTCCGGATGACGTCCTGGATATCGGCGACCGCAATCGGATCGACCCCGGCAAACGGCTCATCCAATAAAATAAACGCGGGGTCTGTCGTCAGACTGCGCGCGATTTCCGCCCGTCGCCGTTCACCGCCCGACAGCTCACGCCCCAAGCGGTCCGCGACATGCATCAGACGAAACTCTTCGAGCAAGCCGTCCGCACGCGCGCGGCATTCATCCGCCGACAACTCGGCACGTGTTTCCAACACGGAGAGCAGGTTGTCCCGTACCGACATCCGCCGAAACACCGACGCCTCCTGCGGCAGGTAGCTGATGCCGTGGCGTGCGCGGCGATGAATCGGCTCGGTCGTAATGCGGCGGTCATCGATATAGATATCCCCTTCATCCGGACGCACAATGCCGACAATCATATAAAACGTCGTGGTTTTGCCGGCTCCGTTCGGCCCGAGCAACCCCACTACGCGCCCCGCCTCGACGCGGATATCGACATGATTCACCACGCGACAGCCGCCGTAAATTTTGACCAATCCCTCTGTCCGTATCTCCATGATTTATTCCTTCGTCTGTATAATCAGCGTACTGCGCCCCTTGGTCTCGACGACACGATCTTGCAAGCGGATATCGAGCCGCGGTCCGCGTACGGTATGCCCCGACTGTGTCGCCGTCGCATCACCTTCCAGCACGGCATACCCGTCATCGGCCCCCGGCGTCTGCGTATAAGTAATGCGGTCTCCCGTCGCCGTAAATTCGTTCTCATACTGCCGCAGCGATACGCCGCCGCTGCCGATGAGACGAATCTCCCGTGTATACGCTTCGATTTCTCCGGCCTGCATCTCGGCCTCACCCGTTCGCACCGTCGCGCTGCCGCGGACATGCGCATACCCGTCAACCGTATCATAGCGTACATAGCTGCCGATCAGCATCCGGTCACCGTCCGCCAACCGCACGTCGCCCTCCGCCGTCAACAGCCGACCGCCGTCCCATGTCAATGTCGTCGCCGTCATCACCCGTGCCGCATCCGTATAGCGGACGCCGCCGCGCAATACCGCCGTACCCGCACCGAGCACATATGACCCCGAATCACCTTCCAGGGTCGCGGTATCTTTCTTGACCACGACATGCCCGCGTGCGTCAACCGTATCCGCCGCCCCGCGATACGTCAATTCATCCGCCGTGATAGCCACTTCCGCGGCCGCCGCCGTGGCCGCCGCAGCGCTCATCAAGACCGCCAGACAACCTGCATACCATCGTTTCATTCGGACTCTCCTTTCACCGCTCGCGCATGACCGCTTACGGTTATCTCCCGCAATGTACGATCCGCTGTCAATCGGTCTCCCGTCAAGACGACATCCCCGCGTTGGACGCGCACACCGCCCGTCGCCGACAGACGATTGGCCGCTCCGTCGTACACGACATCGCCCAGTTTCGCCGCCGTGCCGTCGTTACCGTGCACCTCGACCGTCCCCTGCAGCGTGACGGTTTGTGTCGCTCTATCCGCTGTCGCCTCTCGGGCGCGGATAGCGACTTCCCGCTCGCCGTCACGGCACCACAGTTCCGCATCTTCCAGATAGAGTATCCCCGTCGCGGGGTCAATGAATATTTGTTTGGCGCCGAGCCGCCACACCGTCTCGCCGTCTTGCTCCTGCGCCAGCTGTGCTCCCGTAAACTCGACTCGACTGCCCGCCGTGGCAGGGACTTGCTCTTCCGACGGATCCGCCGACAACGCATAGAGTATCGCCAGCACCAGCACGGCAAGAACGCCGCCCAGCCACCATTTAGTCTGCTTCATGGCCATCTCCTTGCCAATCGGCCGCCCGTCGGATATCTTCCGGCGCTGTCCACCAACGCCTTTGAATCCAGAGCCATTGCGTCGGATACTGACGGATAAAATCTTCCATAATCGTCGTCATCTTCTGCATTTCCCGGTCTGTATCCGCCCGCACATCACCGGTATCCGTATAGTGATACGGCTCGCCGACACAGATGACATGCCCGATACCATCATCGCGTCGCCGAATGAACAGCGGTACAATCGGTGCCTGAAAGCGACGGGCAAAAACGGCCGGCCCTTCCACCGCCGATGACAATCGCCCCAAAAACATGACGGGTACACCGTCCGTATCGCCGTCTTTATCCGTCAAAAAGCCGAGTATTTTTTTGCGTTTCATCGCCCGCGCCGCCCCGATGATATCCGAGCCGCCGCTGTGAAACACATCCAACCCCGCCAGCTGTCGGTATTCATTCAAAATTCTTGTGACCTGGTCATTCGGCTGTCGCTTGGCAATCGTCGTCGTCGGAAAACCGTAGAGAGCCAGTCCCGCACCGAGCCATTCCCAATTACCGATATGCGCCGTCAGCCCGACTACGCCGTGCCCTTCGTCCAATGCCGCTTGCAAGCGCTCCGGGTGATCAATCGTCACATATCGCGCCAATTGTTCCCGCTCCGCCACCAAGCGCGGCGTATACAAAATCTCCAGCGCCGTCATGCCCAAATGCTCGAAATGTCGTTGCAGCAATGCATCCGCCTCGGCACGGGACAGTCCCAAGCCGGACTCCAGCTGCGCCAACGCGCGGCGCTTCGGCTTGGCCAGGCGATTGAGCACGAACGGCCCCAGCCACTTCCCGACAGCCAGCACCCGCTCGTAGGAAAGCCGGCAAATCAAGCGACTGCACAGGGTAATCAAGCGGTATTGCCACCGATCAGTCATATGGTTCCCCTTTGTCGGCCGGCGCGGCTTGCTCTACGCGAACGGCCAAGAGCAAATCGAGCCACTCACGGGCCGCGCCCTGTCCGCCGACGGCACGCGTACGATAGGTCGCGACAGCCGCCGCCGATACATCCGCATCGCCCGGCACCGCCGCCAAAGCCACCCGCTCCAAAATCGGCACATCATTCACATCGTCGCCCATAAACGCCGCCTGTTCCCACGTCCACTGCCGCGCGGTCAGCTCCGCTTGCAGCGCGGCGACTTTGTCGTCTACGCCGTCATAGCAAAAGTCCAACCCGAGCTCCACCGCACGACGCTTGGTGATGGCGGACTTGCGCCCGCTGATGAGCCCTACGACCAGCCCTGCCCGTCGCGCCATGACCATCCCCATCCCGTCGCGGGCATGGAAACGCTTCAGACATTCACCGTCCGGCCCGAGATAAATCCCGCCGTCCGTCAACGTCCCGTCCACATCAAATGCGACCAGACGAATCCGTTGCCACAGTGCGCGATTCATACAATCCCCCGCCGAAGCAAATCCGTAACATGCAGCATGCCGATGGCCTGCCGATTCGCATCAACGACCGGCAGTACCGTAATCGGCCGCGGTTGATGCTGTTCCATCAGGTGTAAGGCCTCCGCCGCCAAACGATCGGGGCCGATGACTTGCGGCGACGCCGTCATGACCGTCACCACATCACGCAACATCAATTCCGGTCCGCGGTTGAGTGCACGACGAATATCTCCGTCCGTCACCAAACCGATAAGCGACCCGTCGTCAGCCACGACGTTCGTGGCACCGAGCCCTTTTTCCGTCATCACAAAGAGCGCGTCCTGGACAGTCGCCGTTGCCTCTACGACCGGATTATCCTCGTCGCCATGCATGACCTCGCCGACCGTCAGCAACAGCTTGCGACCGAGTGCCCCGCCCGGATGAAAGACCGCAAAACGCTCCGCGGTAAATCCGTGCCGCTTCATTAACGCCACTGCAAGCGCATCACCGAGCGCCAGTGCCACCGTCGTGCTGGTCGTCGGTGCCATATCGAGCGGACAGGCTTCACGGGCGACCCCCACATCCAGCGTCACATCCGCCATCCGGCCGAGTGTCGAACCCGTCTTGCCGACGACGGCGATGAGTTTTGCGCCGATGCGCCGCAACGACGGCAAAATCGCCAGCACTTCCGCCGTTTCGCCGCTATTGGAAAAGGCCATGACCACATCATCGGCCGTGACCATCCCCAAATCGCCGTGAATGCCTTCCGCCGGGTGCAACCAAAACGCCGGCGTACCGGTACTGGCCAAAGTCGCGGCGACCTTGTGCGCGATATGACCGGACTTGCCCATACCGGTCACCACGACCCGTCCGCGCACGTCGCTCATCAACTCCACCGCCGCCGCCGTACGGTCGTCAATCCGCCGCGCCAACTCCTCGATTCCGGCCGCTTCCGCCAGCAAGACGGCTACGACATCTTCCCGTATACTCATCAGCGACCTCCCCGATGCGCAATCGCGTGAATATCCAGCAAATCCCGAAGCAACGCTTCCAATCGGTCCAAGTACAACATATTCGAGCCGTCCGAGAGTGCCTCTTCCGGATTGTCATGCACTTCCATAAACAATCCGTCCACCCCGGTCGCGACCGCCGCGCGAGTCAGGTAGGGGATGAACTCCCGTTGCCCCGCCGTCGACGTCCCCGCGCCGCCCGGCAACTGCACACTGTGCGTGCCGTCAAAGACGACCGGATACCCGAACCGCCGCATAATCGCCAAGCTACGCATATCGACAACCAAATTATGATACCCGAAGGAGCAGCCCCGCTCCGTCAGCATGATATTCTCATTGCCGGCTTCACGGATTTTATTGACCACATTTTGCATATCGTCCGGCGCCAAAAATTGTCCTTTTTTCACATTGACCGTCTTGCCCGTCAGACCCGCGCCGTAGACAAGGTCTGTCTGCCGGCACAAAAACGCCGGTATCTGCAAGACATCGAGCACCTCCGCCGCCGGCGCAATCTGCGCTTCCGTATGGATATCCGACACGACGGGTACTTGCAATTCCTCTTTCACCCGTTGCAATATCGCCAGTCCTTTTTCCAAACCGGGGCCGCGAAACGAATCGAACGAAGTCCGATTGGCCTTGTCAAACGACGCCTTGAAAATATACGGTACACCCAAGCGCTCACAAATTCCCTTGATTTCTCTGCCAATCATCAATATGCGGTCATAGCTTTCAATGACACAAGGCCCCGCCAGCAAAAACAAGTCCCCGCCGCCCAATTGCAACTCACCGATTTGTACTTGCTTCATGATGTCCTCCTTCAAACAATGCGCGTACCCTTAGCAATTCTTCCAATGTATCGACACCGATAAGCTCCCGTTCTGTCGGAATGACACCGATACGATAACCGTGCTCCAGTGCCCGCAGCTGCTCCAGTGACTCCGTACGTTCCGCCGGCGTGGGCGAAAGTGCCGCAAACGCCAGCAAAAAATCCCGCCGATAAGCATAGATGCCGACATGCTTTTGCGGCGGCACGGCAAAGGCATGGCGCGGATAGGGGATCAGTGAACGGGAAAAATACATGGCCTCACCGTTACAATTGCAAACGACTTTGACGGCATTGCGATTATCATAGTCCGCCTCGGCCAAGGGCGCCGCCGCCGTCACCATGGCGAGGTCATCACGTTCGGCAATCCGTGCCGCGAGCCTATCAATCAACTGCGGATCGATGAGCGGCTCGTCCCCCTGGACATTGACGATGATGTCATAGTCCGGATACTGCGTCGCCACCTCCGCCAAGCGGTCGGTCCCCGTCGGGTGCGTCGCCAACGTCATGACTGCTTCACCGCCGAAGGCTTCGACCGCGGCCGCGATTTTTTCATGATCGGTCGCGACAACCACCCGTTCGGGACGCGAGGCGACGGCCGCACGCTCATAGACCCGCTGAATGAGCGGCTTACCGACAATATCCAAGAGCGGCTTTCCCGGCAAACGGGTCGAACCGTAACGCGCCGGTATCACGCATATTGTCTTCATCCCCGTACCTCCCGTTCTTCCTTGATATACGACCAGAATTCTTCTTCTCCGGAAAGGATGCGCAGTTCCAACGTCAAGACATACAAGTCTTCCGTATCAAGCGGTACACACTCCAGCAGCTTGACCGCGTCTTTTTCCGTCACTACCAGCCCCTGCGCCTGCTCGTTGCGGGCATAGGCCTGTGCATCTTGCCAATCGGCCGCCGTGTAACGATGGTGATCGACATGACGGATATGTCCCACCGCCTGCATGCCGGCCTGTCGCACACTGCGCTCAAACGAGGCGGGATTGCCCAACGCGCACATCGTGACAACCCGCCGCGGCGGCGTCTTCGTGCTCTCCCGTTGTGCCGCCCAATCGGCAAACGACAGCAACCGTCCCGGCCGGTGCGCCGTCACCATAATCGGCGCTTGCGAGGAGAAACTTTTCAAATTATCGATGATTTCATCCAAACGCTCTTCCGCGACCGCGTCCGCCTTCGTCACGACATACACATGCGCCCGTTCCAGATGGTCCAGCGGCTCGCGCAACAGGCCGCGCGGCAAGACGCGTCCGTTACTGAACGGATTGGTCGCATCAACGAGCACGATATCCACGTCGCGATGCAACGACCAGTGCTGAAACGCATCATCCAACAGTACGACCGAGGGACGGTACTTTTGCTCGACCCGCGCGGCGATTTGCGCACGTTTACGACCGACGGCCACGATGACCTTCGGCAAGACCCGTGCCAGCAAGTACGGCTCATCGCCCGCTTCCTGTACCGTCGCATAGACCCGCTCGCCGTCACTGACGATACCGCCGCGCGCCTCCCAGCCGCTGCGGTAGCCGCGACTGACAATCGCGACGGTTTCTCCCTCACTTGCCAACCGCGCCGCCATATAGCGCACAACGGGCGTCTTGCCCGTACCGCCGGCGGTAATGTTACCGATGCTCAGCGTATACGCCGTCAATTCATGCCGACGCAAATGACCGATATCGTAAAACGATACCCACATATTGAGCAAAAAGGAATATACTTTTTCAATCCCGCCTAAAAGCAACAAGGCCGCATGGTCCTGGAGGCTTTTCGGCTCGTCGCCGAACAAATGGCGCGCATAGCTTTCTCTGTTTCTCATTCTTCGGCTCCTCGCAACGCAATCCCTTCCCGTTTCGCCAACGCGGCAAATGCATCTACATTTCGCCGCGTCGCGCCGCGGTTTTCCTGAATCAGACGCCACGCATTGTCGCCCAATTTCCGCAAGCGTTTCTCATCGGCGAGCAAGGCCGCGACTTGCGCGGTGAGCTCCGCCGCACTGGTCATCACCACTGCCTCATGACGCTCCATCAGGGCGAATATCTCTTTGAAATTAAACATATACGGTCCGACGACAATCGGTTTGCCGTGCGCGGCCGGCTCCAATATGTTATGACCGCCGACCGGTACGAAACTGCCGCCGACAATCACCAAATCCGCCAGACTGTAAATCCGCCCCAATTCGCCGATCGTATCGAGAATCAGTACATCGGCCTGCGCCATGTCAGCCTCCATGCGCGTCCGTCGTACGACACGATACCCTCGCGCCGCCGCCAGCTCCGCGACCTGACCGCTGCGCGGCAATTCCCGCGGCGCCATAATCAACGCCGCTTCGGGATAGCGCCGACGCACTTCGGCAAATACATCGAGAATCAGCTCATCTTCTCCTTTGTGGATACTGCCCGACACAATGACGGGATGCTGATGCCCGACGGTAAATTCCCGCCGCAGCGCTTCTTTTTCCGCCGCACTGACCTCCGCGTACGTCTGGTCATACTTCGTATTGCCGGTGATTTCCACCTGTGCGGGGCAGGCCCCCATTTGAATGATATACTCGGCATCCTGCTCCGATTGCATACAAAACCACTTAATCTGCGCCAACATCCGTTGCGTAAAACGGCGTATCAACGCATAGCGGCGGGCACTGCGATCACTGATACGACCGTTGACCATCATCACGGGAAACCCCCGTGCCTCGGCCAACCGCAAAAAGTTCGGCCACAATTCCGTTTCCACCAGCAAAATCACCTTCGGCGCGACAATATCCACAATCCGCGCCGTGATAATCGGTAAATCGACCGGGAAAAAGATATGCCCGTCCGCCTCCGGAATAATCCGCTGCGCCATGCGATGCCCCGTTGCGGTCACCACCGACACCACGACCGTTTCCTCGGGATAGCGCCGCTTGAGCTCACGTACGACGGGACTGGCGGCGACAATTTCACCGACCGAAGCCGCATGCACCCAAATCCCGTTGGAGCCGTATATCTTTTGCAACGTCGGTTGCGGCATAATCCCCGCACTCTGTTTCAGTCGGTCGTAAAACCCTTCTTCAAAGGCCAGCCGATACAGCAAGACGGGAATCAAAAACAACCAATACCCGACCAGACAAATATTATATAGCCAGTACATTACGTCGGTTCTCCTTGTTGCCGCAACGTGTACAGATTGTAGTACATGCCTTCGGCGGCCAGCAATTCGTCATGCGTGCCGCGTTCGACGATGCGCCCGCGGTCAATGACCAAAATCAAATCCGCCCCTCGAATCGTCGACAAGCGATGCGCCACCACCATCGCGGTACGTCCGATCAGCAAGCGATTCAAGGCGTCCTGCACCACGCGTTCACTTTCCGTATCCAGTGCCGACGTCGCTTCATCCAGCACCAGAATCCGCGGATTTTTGAGCAGCGCGCGGGCAATCGCAATGCGCTGTCGCTGTCCGCCCGACAGTACCAGTCCCCGGTCACCGATGACGGTCTGCAAGCCGTCCGGCATCTCGTCGATAAACGATTCCGCATTCGCAGCGACCAGTGCCGCGCGAATCTCCGTCTCGGTCGCATCCAAGCGACCGTAACGGATATTTTCCTCAATAGTCGTATTGAACAAAACCGTTTCCTGCGGGACGATACCGATCTGCTCGCGCAGCGACGCCAGTGTCACATCCCGCACGTCGTGTCCGTCGACCAGGACCGCGCCCGCCGTCACATCATAAAAACGCGGAAAGAGATGCGCTACGGTCGATTTCCCCGACCCGCTCGGGCCGACCAGCGCAATCGTCTGCCCCGGCTCGGCACAAAAGCTGAGTCCCTGCAGTACCGGCTTAGACGGCTCATAGGCAAACGACACGTCGCGAAACTCCACACGCCCTGCCACCGGCGGCAACACCACCGCCAGTGGCCGCTCGCGCACGGACGGCTGTTCATCCAGCACGGAAAACACGCGTTCCGCCGCCGCGAGCGCCTTTTGCACATTGGCATACAAGCTGCTCAGCCGACGCACGGGATTGGCCAAGTTAATCGCATAAATCAAAAACGCAATCAGCTCGCCCGATGTCAGCTCTCCGTGAATAACACTCCAGCCGCCGTACCAAATAATCGCGATAATCGCAAGCGCCGCCAAGAATTCCACCAGCGGCGACAACTGACTCGTCTGCTGAGCCGCTTTCATCAACGCGCCGAAATTGCGCTCGTTAATCTGCCGAAACCGCTCGATTTCATGTGCTTCACGATGAAACGACTTGACCACGCGAATTCCCGCAATCGATTCCTGCAGATGTGCGGTCACATCGGCCACCGATTCCTGTACCCGCCGGCCGCTGCGCTTGATTTTGCGACCGAAGTAACGAATCGTCGTCGATACCAGCGGCACGATGACCAGGCACAAGAGTGTCAACTTCCAGTGCAGCCAGACCATCGCGACAACGGACCCGAGTAAAATCACGCTTTCTTTGACGATATCGACAATATTGTCGACAATGGCCGTCTGCAAGGCATTGACGTCATTGGTCAGCTTGCTCATCAAACTGCCCGTCTTGCGCCGATCGAAATACGCCAGCGACAGCCGTTGCAAATGCGCATACACCCGCAAGCGGATATCGATGATGACCCGATTGCCGATATAGCTCATCAAGTACCCGTGCCCGAAAGTAAACACCCCGCGCACAAAAAATATCAATAAAATCGCGACGGCGATGAGGTTGAGCGCCATCATATTTTTAGCGGTCAAGACATCGTCGACAATATCACGAATAATCCACGGCACCAACAATGTCGTCACGGCGGCGACAATCATACACAATGCGGCCGCGACGCCCCGCCGCCAATACGGTTTGACATATTGCAATAAGCGAAGATAATCGTTCATCGGCCGGCCCTTTCCGCGGTTTCCCGTACCAACTGTGCCACACGCATGACCGCACCCGGCGTGCCGAGACGAGTCCGTATCTCTCCCAATGCCGCTATCATTTCCCGACGACGCACTCCGTCCGAAAGAAGCGGTGCCAATTCTTCCGCCATCCTTGCCGGCGTCGCGTCACCCTGCAGCAGCTCCGGTATCACGGCGCGGCCGGCGACGATATTCGGCAGACCGATGTACGGTGTTTTGACCAAGCGGCGCCCGAGCCAATACGTCAGCGGCGACACCCGATACACCAGCACCGTCGGGAGTCCCATCAATGCCGCCTCGAGCGTCACCGTCCCCGAGGCCGCCAGCGCCGCATCGGCGATTTGCATCAAATCATACACACCGCCTTCGGTCACCGTCACCTCCACACCGGCGGCGGCGATTAGGCTATCCAACCGCTCGCGGGCAATGGTCGTCGCCCGCGGCAAGAAGCACTGTATCTCATGACCGTCGCCGAGCATTCGTACCGCCTCCAGCATGAACGGCAGGAGCCGTTCGATTTCCTGGCGGCGGCTGCCGGGCAATAGTAATAACCGCCGCGCCGACGCCCGCGCACCGAAATCGCGCATCGCGGCCTCGACACTGCGGGTCGGCCGCACCGTATCCAAAAGCGGATGCCCGACAAATGTCGCGCGCGCGCCCATCGCCCGATAGGCTGCTTCTTCAAACGGAAAGATACAGGCGACCGCATCGGTATCCCGTGCAATCGCATGACCGCGACTTTCATGCCACGCCCAAATCGTCGGCGCGATATAGTACACCACGGGGACCCCCTGCGCATGAACCGTGTGTGCGAGCCGCATATTAAACCCCGGATAATCCACACAAACCAAGACGTCGGGACCTTCATGCCGAACCGCCGCGGCCAGTTCATCCCGCAAGCGGAAGAAAAACGGCAGCCGGCGAACGACTTCCGCAATCCCGATAACACCGAGATCGTCGATATCCCGCAGCAGACGCACACCGGCCGCCGCCATCGCGCGGCCGCCCATGCCGAACATCTCGACCGACGGATCGGCATTACGCAACGCCCGCGCCACCGCCGCGGCATGCACATCCCCCGAGGCTTCGCCCGCGGAAAACATCACCTTCATAACGGCATCTCCGGTGCCTGCGCCTGTTCCTGCGTCACCGCACAAATCGCAATCCCCCGCCGATCGGCTTCGGCAATGACGGCCTCGCGCTCGACAAACAACGTCCTCTCCGCTTCAATCGCCAACACCGCGCCGTCATGCGCCAGCATGGACTGCAGCGTTTGCATGCCGACCGTCGGCACATCAAAACGAGTATCCTGCTGCGGCTTGGCCGTCTTGACAACGACCGCCCCGCGCCGCGCGAGTGCACAGCCGCGGGCAATACAGGCATCCGTTCCTTCGATGGCCTCGATTGCCATCACCGCACGGCGGCTGACCACCACCGTCTGCCCGATATCAAGGCGCCCCATCTGCTTGGCCGTAGCAAATCCGAAGCGGATATCCGCCCACTCCTCTGCCGTCGGGCGCCGACGGGTAAACACTTGCGGCTCCGGCAGCAAGGCGCGCAAATACAACGTCTGGTCCGGCACGCGAATCCCGTCCGCCGCAAGCTCTTCGACCAGCGCCTCCATGATGGTATCGTCTTTGCGATTATGGAGCCGGCGGAGCACCTTGAGTGCCCGCGCATCCGGCAACGCCATCTGCTTAAATAAAATTTCTTTCGTGACTTTGCCGAGCATCGTCGCTTCCGTGACACCTTCCGCCACCAGCGTCCGAATAATCCGGTTCAGTTTGAGTACATGAATGTAGTAAAAGACATCCGCTTCCCGCTGCAATTCGGGAGCCGCTCCGTCGGTGACCGCAACGGTCACGACGCGATGACCGTCTCGCTGCGCCGCCCGCAAGAACTCGACCGGCAATTGACCGATGCCGGCAAGCAAACCGATTGTCGCCATGACGTTCCTCCCCTGCTGATACTTCTTTTATTTTACCATACTTATACGACGCGCTGACGGGTTTCTCCCGATAAACCCGATATCTTCCCGAATTCCGTCATCAAAAAAACACCCCGACGACGACCGTCGCCGGGGTGTATGTCATGACTCTTTGCGTGTCCGCACGATACCGCGCTCGCAATTGCGCAAGAATCGCAGAAAATGCTCGATTTCTTCGTAGGCGTGCAGCTCCTGCTCCATTTCCTGAATCGCCGCAACCAGGCTGAGGCCGGAACGATAGAGCAAGCGATACGCCTTTTTGAGGTTCGATTTGACTTCAGGCGATACCCCGCTACGCGCCAGTCCCACATGATTGAGCCCTACGACTCGCGCGGGATTGCCGTCAACGATAATGTACGGCGGCGCATCCTGCACCACCTTGGTCATCGCGCCGACCATGCACGTGCGGCCGATTTTGACGAATTGGTGCACACCGGCCATCCCGCCGATGATGGCCCCGTCTTCCAGCGTCACATGTCCCGCCAGCCCCGAAAAGCTGCTCATCACGACATGATTACCGACTTGGCAGTTGTGGGCGACATGCGTATAGGCTTGCAACAAACAATGCGAACCGACGCGCGTCTGCTGATCCTCACCGGTAGCACGGCTGACCGTCACATACTCGCGAATCTGCGTCGCATCGCCGATAATCGTAAAACTGCGCTCGCCTTGGAATTTCAAATCCTGCGGCTCCCCGCCGATTGAGGCGCTGGGAAAAATCCGGCAACGGGCGCCGATGGTCGTATACGGATGAATGACCGCATGTGCATCTATCTGCGTCCCTTCTCCGATTTCCGTATGCGGGCCGATGACTGCGTACGGTCCGATTTTCACATTCGCGTGTAACTTCGCCGACGGATCGACAATCGCCGTCGGGTGGACGTTCGGCGCTTCCGTCTTGACTACTTGTAATCCCATTCTGTCTCCTTCATCTGCGTGTGTTGTCGTCTCCCGCTTTCACGGGCTATCAATATATAGTCGGGCGGCGGACAAGAAAATCAACTCGTCTCTTGCGCAATGACACTCGATTACCGTTTTTATCCGTCGCTTAACTCTCGTTTTCTGCCTTTTTCAGCCGATTTAATCTTTTTCTTCTTCCGTTGCGGACGCCTCATCGGCGGCCTTGGGAAATTGCAAGTAAAACATAAATTCCCCTTCCGCTTTCAACGTCTCACCGACATAACCGCAGCAATGGACCTTGCCCATTTTCCCTTTGATTTTGAGCACTTCCGCTTCCGTGCGCAACGTGTCGCCCGGCACAACCGAGGAGCGAAATCTCGTCCGATTGATGCCCGTGAACATCGGCAAGACGCCTTTCTCATCAATCCCGCACAGCAGGGCGACCCCGGCCACCTGTGCCATGGCTTCGCAAATCAAGACCCCCGGCATCACCGGCTCTTGCGGAAAATGCCCCGCAAAAAACGGTTCATTGACTGTGACATTTTTTATACCTACCGCCCGCTTGAGCGGTTCGACTTCCAAAATCCGATCCACCAGCAGCATCGGATATCGATGCGGCAAAATGGCCATGATGTCTTGTATGTTCAGCATGCTTATTCCTCCTTTGCCCACTGCGCGGCCATTTTTTTGGCCAACTCCGTATTCAATTGGTGACTCGACTTGCGGGCGATGATATGCGCCTGCACCCTCCCTGCCAAGTACATATCGCCGATGACGTCCAGTACTTTATGCCGGACCAGCTCGTCGGGATAATGCGGCGCGGACAGGCATTCCGTCTCCGAATACACCAGCGCATTCTCGAGATTTCCGCCCTGCGCCAACCCCATTGCCCGCAACTTGTCCAATTCATACGTAAATCCGATGGTGCGCGCCCGCATGATTTCCTGTTGATACGATGCCGGTGTCACGTCCACATCAATCACCTGTGTCCCCAAGAGGGGGTGCGGATTTTCCGACACAAACGTCACACGAAATCCGTCATACGGCACCGCGAGGATAAATCGATCCCCCGCGTCGTCATACACCGCACAACTCTCCGTCAAGTGCCGCAAGCGCGAGGCCCCCTCCTGCTCGACAATCCCCGCCTGCAAGATGAGTGCGACAAAATCCGCCGCGCCGCCATCGGCCACGGGCGGTTCGGGTGAATCCATCTCCACGACACAATTATCGACACCCATCGCATGCAGCGCGCTCAATACATGCTCGACGGTAATGACAAATGCGTCCCCGCCGCCGAGCGCCGTCGCTCGCATCGTCGTCGTGATTTGCGCAACATTGACCGGAATCGGTGTCGCCTGCGGCAAATCCGTCCGTACAAATGTGACGCCGCTGTCGACGGCGGCCGGGTGCAAGGTCATTCGTACCGGTTTCCCCAGATGTAAGCCCGTTCCTTCATAGGTAACGGTTTGTCCCAAAGTGTATTGCATGCTGACTCCTTTATGAACTTCCTTGTTGTAACCTTTTTATTATACCCTGTACAAGGGTATGGTCGCAAGTCTCGCCCACCGCCCGCACGGGAATCCGCGGATTGATATGAAAAAAGACCCGACCGAAATCGGGTCTTTCCGTTGTCTTAACGTTTGGAGAACTGCGACGCTTTACGCGCTTTTTTAAGACCGTATTTTTTACGTTCTTTCATGCGCGGATCGCGTGTCAGGAACCCTGCTTTTTTCAGCGTCTGACGATAGTCGCCGTCCACTTGCAACAACGCCCGGCTGATGCCGTGACGAATCGCACCGGCTTGACCGGTAGTGCCGCCGCCGTGAACATTGACCAATACATCATATTGTGCGGTCGTTCCCGTCAATTCAAGCGGCTGCTTGACAATCAATTCCAACGTCTTCATGCCGAAATAATCGTCCATGTGACGTTGATTGATGATGATATCACCTTGACCCGGAACCAGACGAACTCTGGCAACGGATTTTTTTCTGCGGCCGGTGCCGTAGTATTGTGCTTCTGCCATGTGATGTTCCTCCTTCCGGTATTACCGAATATTCAATTCCAACACTTCGGGCTGCTGCGCCTGATGCGGATGTTCCGCGCCGGCGTATACCTTCAGTTTACGATACATATTTTGCCCGAGGGTGTTCTTCGGAAGCATCCCCCGTACCGCCATCTCGATGACCTGTTCCGGACGACGTTCCAACAGCCATTGCAGGCCGATGAACCGACCGCCACCCGGATACCCCGAATGCCGGAAATATTTCTTTTGTACCAATTTCTTACCCGTGACCGCTACTTTGGCCGCGTTGATTACGATGACAAAATCGCCGGTATCTTGGTGCGGCGTGTACGTAGGCTTATGTTTACCCCGTAGGATTTTCGCTACTTCGGCAGCAAGACGTCCTAACGTTTTGCCTTCCGCGTCAACGATGTACCATTTCCGCTCAATATTGCTCGGATTGGCCATAAACGTGGTTTTCATGCTGGTTCATTCCTCCTTGTACATATTCAGACGTGAATGGTTTATCCTTCCGGGGCTAAGGGTAAGGACAAATGCTCACTCGTATTATTTTATGTGATTTAGCGCGACTTGTCAAGCCGTGGACTTGCCTTTTATTGCAGCCGTTTCTTGTCTGTCAAGACATCTGTGACACTTTGGAGAAATACGAGGCGACCACCTCATCAGGGCGTTGAAAGTCCGGCGCAAGCATCCCGCATACAAAAAAGGCTCTCCACATACGGCGAGAGCCTTATCTTCTGCTCGAATAACCGATAGCAAAATGAGAAAAATCACCTTAAATGGTGCGAGAGAAGGGACTTGAACCCCCACGCCCGAAGGCGCCGGATCCTAAATCCGGTGCGTCTGCCATTCCGCCACTCTCGCAACAAGGTCATTATACGCAGGAGCGCGGGAAAAAGTCAACTTCAGCAAATCAATTTCAGCGAGGCGCACACATGTCCGTACCGATGAATTCCCGCAAAATGGAATTGCTCGGTACGAGCGTCGGTGACAGCGGCTCGAACAAATCAAGGAACTGCAAAAGCCGATGCGCCGTCGTCGATAGCGGATTGTCGGACGCGATTCGATGCAACAGCGGCTCGGCGCAAGTCTTCAAGACAGGCAGCTCATAGAGGAGCGCACTGTTGAAGATGACGTCCGCCCGATGCTGGTAGGGGAAAATGTACTGTTCTTCGCCGTGACGGACCGCTTCCCAAATGCCGAGCGTTGTTTCCGGTGCATGACCGCGCATGCGTTCATCCCGTACCAGACGGCGCAGCAGCCGTGTGTCGGTCGTGGAGACACGGATATGGTCGCTTACCGTCAGCGGGCTCAGGGCATTGATAAAGACATTGAGCCGCCGATGAGCGGGTACGACCCGCGATACTTTCGGATTGAGTGCGTGCAGCCCTTCCAAAATAATCGGCTGCCCCGGCTCGAGAACGGTCGGCGTCTCGTCAAAGGTGCGGCCGTTGTCCTTAAAATTGAAATGCACCAAGTTGACGGGCTGACCGCTCATCAGTGCCAACAACTGCAGTTCCAGCAGTGTCAAGTCCAGTGCCTCGACGGATTCATTGTCAATTTCCCCGTTCGGCAGTAAGGGGCGGGCGGAGCGTTCTTTGTAATAATCGTCCAGCGAGACCTGGACGGGACGCAGACCGTTGACCCGCATTTGAATCATCAGGCGACGCATGGTCGTCGTCTTGCCGGCCGACGACGGCCCCGCAATGGTGACCAGCCTCACGCCCGAACGGTCTTGCACAATACGGTCGGCGATTTCCGCAAGTTTCTTTTCGTGCCGGGCTTCACTGATGGCAATGATGTCCGCGATTTGCTCCGTCCGCATGGCCCGATTGAGGTCGGCGACATAGCGGCATCCCAGCTGCCTGCTCCACTCGGTCGATTCGAAGAAAATGCGCGAATATTGCGCGATTTCTTCATAGGGCTGCATCTCCGTCCCCTGATGCGGCTCGGGCAGACGCAGTAAAAACCCGGGCGCGTACGGCACGATTTCAAAGTTGAGCAGGTAGCTCATCGCCGGCAAGAGCGGGCCGAGGTAGTAGTCATAGTAATTGCCGCAACGATACAGCAACAGGCTGTCGGTGCGCATGGCAGCGAGCTCCTGCGCGAGTTCGTGCCGGCGTTCGTTGGTGCAGACGGTCATCGCGAGCTCCGTATTGTCCGCCAGGCGTTCGATTCGCCGCCCTTCCCGTACCAACTGATGCATGTATTCTTCGATGTCGCGATAGTCGTTCGGTGTGACCCGATGTCCCGTTTCCAATACGCCGTAAACGGCCTTGCCGAGCGAATGCTCAATCCGCACCCGCCCCTGCGGATACATTTCGTAGACGGCGGTTGCCATCAATAAAATCAACGTCCGCTGATAGGCCAGGTAACCGTCATAGGACGCGGCGTCCACCCATTCCAATTGCGCGTCGTGACGCAGCGGCGTATAAAAATCCGCCAACTCGCCGTCAATCCTGGCCAGCACCGCTGTCGGTGCCGTCTCGCGTACCTGCTGCCACAGTTCCCCGACGGTGGTATAGGACGCGATTTCGTATGTCTGCTTTCCGATGGTAATACGCATGCCGATTCCCCTTTCGCCGACGATATCTCTGTGCCGACCTCCGACACAAGTCCGCCGATTACCGATATTATAGCATATCGCCCCGAATCCCCTCACATAAGAGAATGTCTGTATTGTAAACTTATGATTACAAACGTGTTGACTAATGTGTCTTTTTCCCGTATAATTCCACTAACGATACGAGGTGAGGTGACGGTATGCATACTTTATATCAGACGGCCTGCCGCACGGACAGCGGGCTGGCGCCCGATGCCCTAATCGGACGATTGGTCCGGAGCGATGCGCACGGCCCCGACGAGGTCACGGTACGCACGCGCATGCACAGTGCGATTATCACCGTCCGCAATGCGGAAGGGACATTGTCACTGCATCTGCTGGAGCCGCGGACGCCGCCTGCCGTACCGACAAGCACAAGCCTGCCGCCGGATGCGAGCGCATGGCACCGGTATACGGCGGCGGAAGTGCTCGCGTTTGTCGACGCCGTCGGCGATACCAATCCCGTCCACCGGACGGCCGCCCCCATCGTGCCGGCCTACTGCCTCTTATACGACATCGCCGCGCCGTTTGTCGCATCCCGCTATGACTTGCGCCTGCGGTGTCCCGTCCGAGCCGGCGAGATGCTCTATCTGGCGCGTCATGCCGACCGTATCGAGGGCTACACGAAGCGGGGCCATGTATGTACACTCACCGTCACTCCAAGAAAGGAAGTATGATGTATGCAACTCAACACACGTGATTTGACCAAAATTTCTTTACTGCTGGCACTGACCTGCGTGTCGGGATATATCTCGATTCCGATTCCGCTGTCGCCGTCGCCGATTTCCGCAGTCACGCTGATTTTGAACTTGGCGGCGTTTTTGCTCACTCCGCTGCAGACATTGATTATGATTGCGGCCTATATCCTGCTCGGTGCGGTCGGACTGCCGGTATTCAGCGGCGGTACGGGCGGACTGACGATGCTGGTCGGCCCGCGCGGGGGATTTTATGTCGGATTTTTGGTCGCGTATCCGCTCATCAGTTATTTCTGCGGTCGTTTGCGTTCGTTTTGGCGCTATTTTCTCATTTCGGTCGGCATCGGGATTCCGGTGACCTACATCGGCGGTGTCGCGGGAATGATGTACTTCCTGCAAATCGACCTTTGGGCGGCTCTCGTCGCCGGCGCATTCCCCTTTATTTTCGGCGATGTACTGAAATGTGCACTCGCCTCGTATATTGCCAATAAGGTGAGACTCTGAGATGAACGACGTCTATATCGTCGCCGCTTGCCGTACGCCCATCGGTGTACGGGGCGGCGCTTTTTCTCATACACCGCCGGAACGGCTGGCGGCACAACTGTTTACTCATTTATACACGACCTGCGGTCAGCCTGCAATCGATGCCGTCATCGGCGGTAACGCCGTCGGTCCAGGCGGGAATCTCACCCGTCTGGCCGCACTGTATGCCGACTGGCCGGAAACGATTCCCGCGTGGACCGTCGACCAGCAATGTGCGTCCGCGGCGGCGGCGCTCGGTGAGGGCGCAGTGCGGATTGCGGCGGGAGCGGCCGATGTCGTCATCGCCGGCGGCATGGAAAGCGCCTCGCTCCAACCGATACGCCGCTATGCATCGGGGGATGCCCGGCAAGGCGAATTTACCGTCGCCCAGTTTTCGCCGGAGGAGAATCATCCGGATGCCATGCTCCGCGGTGCCGAACGGGCGGCCCGTGCGCTCGACGTCTCCCGCGAAATGCTGGACGAGTATGCCTTGGACTCGCATCATAAAGCACTGACTGCAGCCGAACGCGGCCTCTTGACGCCGTATATCGTCCCTACCGACGAGCTCGCGGGCGATGAATGCCTGCGTCCGCGCATCAGTCGGCGTCTGCTGGCACGGATGCCGCTCCTGCTCGGTCCCGATACCCGCATCACCGCCGGCAACTCCTGCCTGATTCACGACGGTGCGGCGTTTGCCCTGCTCGCCTCCTCCGCCGCCGTGCGCGCATACGGCTGGACACCGCAGGCCCGCATTCGTACGGTCGCGGCCGCGGCGGGTGCGCCGCTGCTGTCGCCGCTCAGTGTCGGTGCGGTCACGGATGAATTATTGCGCCGCAGCGGCCTTGCCCCCGAGGATATCGACTGTTTCGAATGGAACGAGGCCTTTGCCGTCATCGACGCCCTCTTTGCCGCGCGCTGGCCGGCACTTCTCGACCGTTACAACCGCGTCGGCGGAGCGCTGGCCTACGGGCACCCTTACGGCGCGTCGGGTGCGATATTGCTGGTGCATCTGCTCGCCGCCTTGCAGGACTGCAGCGGCCGTATCGGTCTACTGGCCATTGCCGGTGCCGGCGGCACGGGAGCCGGACTTATCGTGGAGGCGTGCCATGACTGATCCGTGGTATGCCCGCCTCTGTGTGCACGCCGCCGACCGCCCCGACGCGATAGCCTGGGCGGATGATCGACGCACACTGACGTATCGCGAGTGGGCGGCTATCGTCACCGCCCGCGCAGACGATTTCGCCGATGCGTGCGGCCGCGGCGTCGCCATTCAAACCGCCGACCCCTACCTCCAATGGCGCGACTGGCTGGCCGCGCAAACTGCCGGTGCGATTCCCGTCCTCTTTCACACCACGCTCGATGCGGCGGATACCGAAGCACTCTGCCGCGCCCACGGCATCGGCCATGCCGCAAGCGTCACGCCACCGACCGGTGCCGGCTTCGGGATATTGTCATCGGGCTCGACCGGTCTGCCCAAGTTGTTTTGGCGGCGTTCGCACTCATGGATTGATTTTTTCCCGATGCAAAATCCGCTTTTTGGATTGACAGCAGCCAGCCGCCTCTTTTTCCACGGCAGTTTGAGTTTTACCGGCAATCTCAATGCTTGCGCCTCCGTCTTCTGGGAAGGCGGCGCACTCATCACGACCGCCCGCAAGCGCCCCGATGCCTGGTGGAAGACCATCACCGACCGCGACGTCACGGCCATGTACCTGCTGCCGGTCAAACTGCGCCACTTGCTTCACGTCGCGCCGTCGGTATATCCGCGCCTGCAGAGTCTGTTTGCCGGCTCGCAAGCGCTTGACCGTGAACTGGTCAGTGCCGTACAATCGCTCTTCCCCGCGGCGACCTGTACACTCTACTACGGCGCGGGAGAATTGAATTTCATCACCTATTGCCGTCTTGACGAATGGCAGCGCGACCCCGGTATCGTCGGCCGCCCCTTTGCGGGTGTCCGTGTCCGTATCGCCGGCGACGGCCGCATCTACGTCACAACCCCCTACGGTGTCTGCGGCACGGAATCGGAGACCACATTGGGCGACCTCGGCGCGTGGACCGAAGACGGCATGATTCGCTTTCTCGGTCGCGGTGACGATGTCATCAACTGCGCCGGCCACAAATGCTCACTGACACATATCGAGTCTGTCTTGCGCGGTCATAGTGCCGTCCGGGATATCGCCGTCTTTGCCGTCCCTGACGAGTTGCGCGGCGAAATCCCCGTCGCCGCCTTTGTCAGCGATACGGCAGACCGCGAAGAGATGCGGCGCATCGCGACGGTATTGCCCCCGCTCGAACGCCCCCGCCGCTGGTATCGCTACGATGAACTGCCGCTGACGGATTGCTCCAAGGTCGATTATCGGCTCTTGCGCCGTCGCCACCGCCACTAAAAAAGACGCTCTCGCGTCTTTTTTTGTGCCGTATCAATGATAGACCCGCTCCCAAAACGCATGGCCGAATCGTCGCTCCAATTCCGCCAGCAATGCGGGCGACGGATTGGCCGCATACGCCGTCGCCGCCTGCCGGGCATCGACCAGCAATCGCCAATCCCGAACGGGGTCGGCCACCCGCAAATCGGGCCAGCCGTGTTGCCGATAGCCGAAGAGCTCTCCCGCACCGCGCAAGAGCAAATCCCGCTCCGCCAGTACAAACCCGTCCTGCGTTTCCGTCATCCACTTGAGCCTGAGCGCGGCCTGCTCACTGTTGCCGTTGTACATCAAAATACAATACGATTGCCACTCGCCCCGGCCGACGCGCCCGCGCAACTGGTGCAATTGCGACAGACCGAACCGCTCCGCCGCATCGATATACATCACCGTCGCCTGCGGGACATTGACCCCTACTTCGACCACACTGGTCGCGACCAAGAGCCGATTCTCACCGTCGGCAAACCGCCGCATCGCCGCCTCCTTGTCCGCGCCGGGCATGCTGCCGTACACCAGTCCGACGCCGTACGACGGAAACCGGCGTCGCAAGCGTTCGTACATATCCATGGCCGCATTCAAATCGCTGCGCGCCGACTCGGCAATCAACGGACAGACGACATAGACCTGATGCCCCTGCGCCATCTCCCGCTCGAAAAAGCGAAAAATCCGCTCTTCCTGCGCCCGCCGTGCCACATACGTCCGAATCGGTTGCCGTCCGGGCGGCAACTCACGAATCACCGAACTGTCCAAATCACCGTACACCGACAGCGCCATCGTCCGCGGTATCGGGGTGGCGGTCATCACCAAGGTATGGACATGGGCGCCCTTGCGCTCCAACTGCATCCGTTGTTTCACGCCGAAACGATGCTGCTCGTCCGTGATGACCAGTCCCAAGGCGGCGAATTCGACCTCTTCTTCAATCAAAGCATGCGTGCCGACGACGATATCGGTCTCTCCCGCGGCAATCGCCGCCAACGCCGCCCGTCTCTCGGCCGCACTCAGCCGCCCCGTGAGCAACGTCACGCGAATCGGTGTCGGCGAAAGCCACGTCCGCAGTGTCTCCACATGCTGCACCGCCAATATCTCCGTCGGTACCATCAGGGCGGCCTGGTATCCGTTTTCGGCGATTTTGGCCAACGCCAGTGCCGCCACCGCCGTTTTCCCCGAGCCGACATCGCCTTGCAGAAGCCGGCGCATCGGTACCGCTTCTTCCATATCGTCGGCGATCTCCGCCGCCGCCCGCAACTGGTCTTGTGTCAGCGTAAAAGGAAATTGCTCGTAGACAGCCCGCACCCACGCCCCGTTCGGGGCACATTTGATACCCGTGACCCCCTGCCGCTCCGCCCACCGCCAGCGCAAGAGTCCGAGCTGCAAGTAAAACAACTCCTCAAAGGCCAAGGCCTCGCGCGCCCGTGCTTGTGTCTGCGCATCGGGCGGGCGGTGCATGACCGCAATCGCCTCCCGCCGCGACCCGTAGCCGCGTGCCGTCCGCACGGCGGCGGGAAGCGTCTCGGGAATCTCTTTGACCGCGTCAAGCGCAATCTGAATCCAGCCTTCCAGCGCATTGGCGCGGACACCCTCCGTCAGCGGGTACACCGGGGTGATTGCGCCTTCGGTCGGCGTCGCACCGGCCGCACACACCTCCGCATTGACGATTTGTATCCGTCCGTACGCGGCTTTCGTCCGCCCGCGAATCAACAGCCGCTGCCCCGATACGAACTGACTGCGGCGCCAGGCCTGATTGAAATACACCAACTCGATATGCGCGGTATCGTCGGCCACTTCCACCGCCAATATCGTCAGTCGTGCCCGCGGACGCCGTTCCGTCACGCGCACCACCTCACCGCTCACGATGACGTCTTGTCCGTCACGCAATTCACGCATCGCCGTAACCGCCGCAAACTCCCGGTATTCCCGCGGGAAATACTGCAACAAATCGCCCACCGTCGCAATCCCCAGTCCCGCGAGCCGCGTTTTCATTTTCGGCCCGATGCCCTTGATGACACTGATCGAATCATGCAGCTCCATATCGTCCTCCCTCTGTCGTTTATTATACCACTACCGCCCACACCGCCCTGCTGCGGATACAGACGCCCCGTCATTATCATTTCGGTATAATGTGGTATAATAATAGCATCATACTACCGATTTCATATATGGAGGCGCTATGAAACACTCAAGTACCCGACCCCGCACGCGACGCAACAAATCCCGTCGCAGCCTGTGGCTCGGGTTAATCATTGTCCTGATTATCGTACTGGGAGCCGGTTGCGGCTTTCTCGGCGCGACCATCAACAACCTGCCCGAGGTCGATCAATCGCATCGTCCCGAAGCTTCTTCGCAGGTATTCGATATCAACGGCCGCCTGATTGCGACCATCCATGCGGAACAAAACCGCCTGCCCGTACCGATTGACCAAGTACCGCAAACACTGCAGGACGCGTTTATCGCCGCGGAAGATATCCGCTTTTACGACCACTACGGCATCGACCCGCGCGGCATCTTGCGCGCGCTGTGGACCAACATCAGCAGTCAGGGCGTCGCGCAAGGCGGCAGTACGATTACCCAGCAGCTGGCCCGCAATGCGTTTTTGACACAAGACAGAACCCTCAGTCGCAAGCTGCAGGAAGCGATTTTGGCACTTGAAATCGAACGCGAGTACTCCAAGCGGGAAATCCTCGAGATGTACATGAACCAGATTTATTTCGGTCAGGGCGCGTACGGCATTCAGACCGCGTCGCATGTCTACTTCGGCAAAGACGTCAGTGAGCTCACGCTCGCGCAGGCCGCCATGCTGGCCGGACTGCCGCAGAGTCCGAACTACTATTCGCCGCTGACCAATCTGGAGGCCGCCCAAACGCGGCAACGTACCGTACTGAACCAAATGGCCAAGTACGGATTCATCACGCAGGACGAAGCGGATGCCGCCGCCGCAGCGGATTTGGGCTTGCGCGGGCGCGGTGACGGCAGTGATGACGGGGCGTCCGCCTCGTACTTCATCAGCTACATCGAACAACTCATCAGCGACAAATACGATGCGGAAGCGCTCTACAAGGAAGGCCTGAAGATTTATACCACGCTCGACTTGGACGTCCAGGCCGCCGCGGAACGGGCCTTGCGCGCGCATCTGCCGGATTTCTATACCGATGAAAACGGCCTGCAACAGCCGCAAGGCGCCATCATCGCCCTCAATCCGCACACCGGTCACATTCTCGCCATGGTCGGCGGACGCGGCACGGATCATTTCAATCGGGCTACCCAAGCCCTGCGCCAGCCGGGCTCGGCATTCAAGCCGTTTGTCTATGTGACCGCGATTGAAAAAGGGATGACCCCGGGCACCGTCATCGACGACTCGCCGCTGAAAATCGGCGACTGGAGCCCGCAAAACTACGGCCGCAACTTCAGCGGCAAGATGACCCTGCGCTATGCCTTGATGCATTCCGTCAACGTCCCCGCCGTCAAACTGGCGCAGGAAGTCGGCATGCACAATATTTTGGCCAATGCGGAAAACATGGGAATCAGCACCATCGTCCATGACGGTGCGGTCAACGATAACAACCTCGCGGTCGCCTTAGGCGGGATGACGCAGGGTGTGACCCCGCTGGATATGGCCTCGGCCTACGGCGTTCTTGCCAACGGCGGGGTACGCGTACAGCCGATTGCTATTTTGCGCATCATCGACCGCAACGGCAATATCCTGGAAGAAAACGAGAGCAAGGAAACACAGGTCATCAGTGAAAAAGCGGCCTACATCACGACCAACATGCTCGAATCGGCCGTACTGCAAGGCACCGGCGGCAACGCCTACATCGGCCGGCCGATGGCCGGCAAGACCGGCACGACGGACGACACCAAAGACGCTTGGTTCGTCGGCTATACACCGGAAATCTCGGCCGCCGTCTGGATTGGCGACGACTTTGACGGCGACTTGCAAGGGCTCACCGGCGGTACGGTCCCGGCGGCCATCTGGCGCGATTTCATGAGTACCGCGGCGGAGATTTACCCCGGCGGTAACTTCATCGCGCCGGCCGGTGTCGCGGGGATTGCGGCCGAAGGCTTCCAAAATCCCAAGGACGACAAAGATAAAGACAAGGACAAAAAGAAAGACAAGGATAACTCCGACGGTGACAAGACATCCGGCGATACCGACAGCGACAGCACGACGAGCGAGCGAACGCCGGGACGTGTCAAGGGCGCACCGGCTGAGGACTGAACCGACAAAAGAGCTTTTCCCGATGGGAAAAGCTCTTTTGCTTGCCGGTCGCCGGCATCCTATATTGACCGCGGAGAATACACACCGTGTCCGCCGCCGTACACATGCCCCTGCCCGCGGCGTATTCTCTCGGAGCACTCGATACCGGCGCATTCCACCGATGACGAAAAGCCGTGTACCCCGTATCCGATTGACGCACTCTCTGCAAGGGGAACGCCATGCAAGCGTCGTCACCGTCATCCGTGACCGCTCGGTGCTCACCGCCTGGCATGCCGCGCCGCACCGCCGGGCATGACGCGCCTCGGTATCGCACTGCCCCTCTCGCACGCATATTCTCCATCCGACGAGAAACGGCGGCTTCCTTTGTCCGGGAGCTGCGGGACACTTGCAAACACAAAAAACGGCGGAAATTCCGCCGTTTTACATACATTACGAGATGGGCTCGCCCGTGAGCCGGTCACGATGCATGACTACCTCCCCCGCCAAGAGCGATTGGGCGATATCGATGACCCGCTGATTGGACGACCCGCGAAACCGCAGCGCCGGATCGCGCAACGCATTGACAAACAGTCCGTCCACCAACACATCGCACAGACGAAGCAACGCCAAGCGATGCGCATCGGCCACAATCTGCTCCCACGTATATCCCGAATACACCCAGACAGTTTTTTGCGGCCGGGCGGCACGTACCGCCCGCACAACCCGACACAAGCCCTGCGTATTTTGCATCGGTTCACCGCCGAGAAGCGTCAGCCCCGCGACATTCGGATCCGAGACATAGCGCACGACCGTCTCCGTCTCTTCATCCGTCCATTCCTTGCCGGCCTGAAAATTTTGATATTCCTCGTTGAAGCACTCGGGGCATTTGTGCGTGCATCCCGTGACAAAAATGCTGGTACGTATGCCCTCGCCGTTGGCGATATCATATTGCCGGATTTGTCCGTAGCGCATCAGATATGCATGACGCGGTCACGGATTTCTTTCGTGCGACCCAGGTTCCAGAAATTTTCCCCCAGGTAGCCGCACGTCCGTCGGATGACGGTCAATTTATTGCGGTCTTTGTTATGACAGCGCGGGCATTCCCACTCGATATCATCATTGCAGATGATTTCCCCGTCAAACCCGCATTCATGGCAATAGTCGGACTTGGTATTGAATTCCGCATAGCAAATATTGTCATAGATGAATTGAATCATCGTCAAGACCGCTTCGACATTGCTCGTCATATTCGGAATTTCCGCATACGAGATACACCCTCCCGTCGAAATTTCCTGAAACTCCGATTCAAACCGGAACTTGTCAAAGACGGTAATCGGTTCGCGGACGTCGACATGGTAGCTGTTCGTGTAGTAGCCTTTGTCGGTAATATCGGCAATCTCACCGAAACGCGCCCGGTCAATCGAGGCAAAGCGGTTCGTCAAGCTTTCCGCCGGCGTACCGTACAGCGCAAATCCCAATCCCGTCTGCGCCTTCCATTCATCCACCGCCGCCCGCAAACGATGCATCAATTTCGCGGCAAAATCATGCCCCGCCCGCTCCGTATGCGAAGCGCCCGTGATAAGTTTCGTCGCTTCATACACGCCGATATAGCCGAGTGAAATCGTCGCGTAGCCGTTTTGCAGCAAGGGGTAAATCTTTTCCCCTTTGGCCAAGCGGGCGATGGCACCGTATTGCCAGTGAATCGGCGACACGTCGCTGGTGACGTCTTTGAGCAAATCGTAGCGGAGCATCAGCGCCTTGTAGCACAGTTGCAGACGTTTTTCCAAAATCTGGAAAAATTTGTCCTCCGAACCTTCCGCCAAAATCCCGATCTGCGGCAAGTTGAGCGAGACAACACCCATATTGAAGCGGCCGTCAAAGACGTACTCGCCCGCGTCGTTTTGCCACGGCGACAAGAACGAACGGCACCCCATCGGGGCAAAGACATTGCCCGCATAAGTTTCGCGCATTTTCTTCGCGGAGATATAGTCCGGATACATGCGCTTGGCGGTACATTTTGCCGCCAGCTGTGTCAGATAGTAATACGGCGCACCGGGCGTCGCATTGTGCTCGTCGAGGACATACACCAACTTCGGAAACGCCGGCGTAATGTATACATCCGCTTCGTTCTTGACGCCCTCATAGCGCTGCGAAAGGATTTCTTCCGTAATCATCGCCGCTTCTTTGGCGTGTTCGCTCGTCGGATCGAAATGCATGCACAAAGTGACGAACGGCGCCTGTCCGTTGGTCGTCATCAACGTATTAATCTGATACTGAATCGTCTGAATACCGTCCTTGACCTCTTTGCGCGTCCGTTTCCAGGCGATTTCTTCCGCCTTCGCCATGTCCGGCTCGATGCCGTAGACTTCTTGCTGTTCTTCGACGACCCCCGCCAAAATCTTACGGTAGGATTTACGCACAAACGGCGCCAAAATGCGGTCGATGCCGTTGATACTCTGCCCGCCGTACTGGCCGCTCGCGACCTGCGCGATGATTTGCGTCGTCACCGTACAGGCGACTTGGAACGATTTGGGAGAGTCGATTTTCTTGCCGTTAATCACCGTGCCGTTCGTCAGCATATCTTCCAGATTAATCAAACAGCAATTAAACATCGGCTGGATGATGTAGTCCATGTCATGAAAGTGAATCGCGCCGCTGTCATGCGCCTGCACGATATCCGCCGGAATGAGCTTGCGGCGGGCGATATCTTTCGATACTTCGCCGGCAATCAAGTCCCGCTGCGTCGAGACGACATGCGCATCCTTGTTGGAATTCTCATCGAGGACAGCGATGTTACTCTTATTGAGCAAGCCGAAAATGCTGTCGTCGGTGGTATTTTCATGCCGCTTGAACGTCTGTACGGCCTTGTAGTTTTCATACGCACGCGCCGTAGCGGGATTATGATTTTCGATGAGCTTATAATAGACTTTGTCTTCGATTTCATAAATCGTCAGCGGCTTGTCCGCTTGCCGTGCTTCTTTTTCGATTTCCCAGGCGATTTTGTCGGCCTGGCCGATTTCATAGACGCCGCTGGAGCTGTTCATCGCTTTTTCAATCGCCAGCGTAATTTTGGAACGGTCAAAAGGCACTGCCGTACCGTCACGTTTGACTACCTGCAACATGTCTGTCTCTCTCCTCTTCCTAACAAAATCGGCGACCGCGGACGCATCCGTTTCCCTGTATGCCGCCGTCCTTCTTTACCTCAACAGTATACTACATGTGGTAGTTGAGGCGCAACACAAAACGATGCAATTTCTATATGTTGTTTTTGCATACAGACGATGAAGGCGCGCATCGGCCGCTCACCGTAGTGTCGCCCTGCCTTCGGCATTCGCCTCACCCCGACCTCCAGGCGGTATATTCATTTCCCGCATGTAATGTGCTGAGACAAAGTTTTGGTCTCTTCGCTGTGCTCTTTACCTTGATGATATCCGATGCGCGGGGTAATGTATCCTTCTTTTCCGAAGTCCGCCCCGATTTCGCTGTGACTGTTTTCGCTGCCGGTTTCCGTCTCTTCCGTATTCTTGGCAGAGGAGATATCGATGTGGTGGCCTTCGAGTTATATTTTCTTGCCGGTGAGGGTTTCGCCGATCAGTTTGACGGTGCCGTTTTTGAGGTCTTTGGCACGGATGACGATATCGCCTTCACTCGTGACGTTTCCTCCTTGATGACGGATGATGACATTGTCATAGGAGGATGTCGATTTGTCGTGCAGGAATGCTACGGTGAGGGTGATGCTGTCTTTGCCGCCCATGTTCCAGTATTCTTTGTAGTGGTCTAAGTGGCCAAGGCCCAGTGCCGATCCTGTTTCGATGCCTTCCAGCAGGGCGAGGCGTTTGTCCCGTGCAGCGAAAGCCGCGGTGCCGAAGACATAGGCATCGCGCATCTTGCTGACGGCCCGACCGCCAAGACCGATACCGATGCCGGTAAAGGAGGTGGCATCGGTCTGTCGGTACGTTTCTTTGCGGTAGGCGCCGTCTAAAGTAACGGTAGCGCCTTGTATGGTGACACCGTCTTTGCCGTAGATGTAGGTGGTCGTCGCATGGACTTTCCCTTCGGCATCCAGATCGACGCGGCCGTTGGTCGAGGTAATGGTCGTAGGTACGGGCTGCTCGGATGTGCTTTCTTCTGTGTGCGAGGTCGTCCATTTGCCGATGCGAATACCGAAGAATCCTTGGCTAAATGCACGCATCAAAAAGCATACTGATGGTAAAAATCATTGAAATATATCCTTACAAGCATAGCAATATCCTTCCGCTTTTCTTTGTTAACCATAATCTTAAATCCATAGTTGTCGTCCCTTGTCCGATAATGGAAATAATAGTATTCTTGATATTCATGCTCCTCTTCTGTTATCCATTTATTTTTTTCCTTCAGCTCCTTTATCTTTGTAACTAAATCATCATAGGATAAATTCGATTCATTTTTTATATCAAGATACACCCGATATCCGCCCCTAGAATAATCACATTTTTTAATCAAAAACAGTGTTTGATTGTCAGAAAATTCATTACGATACACTTGTTCAAGGGTATTTACTCTTGCTTGTATCTTATCAGTAAAAAACATGCCATAAACAAAAGTGGAGATGAAGTAAGAAATTCCACATAAAAACCACCCTACAGCAAAGCAGTTAAAGATTTTACGCATCATTAGATTCTCCCCTTCAATGCCGTCCACGTAAAATCAAACGCTACTCCTGCTGTCATACCGGCCTGAATACTTGCAACACCCCCATATCCCCCCAATTTATCACCGAACCAAGAATGCGGACGAATGATAGGAATACTGCAGGAAAGGGACGCATATCCGTTCTTAAATGTGGTGGCGGACATTGAAAAACAACTAAATAAATCCTTGATTTATCCGCAAACATCCTTTTGAGTGCAATGTATGCTTTCTATCGCCTCTTTTAATTTCTCAAGCCTCTTACCATTATATGAAACAAATTGGTATGTATTTTCCACTGCCAATGCACGTGTGCCATCATCAAGAACTGTGGGAATATTAACTACATCATCCAATTTCCAATTATACAAAAATGGTATGCCAAAACGTTGCTTATCTGTTCTGATTAGCCCCTTGATTGACCAATCGGTATCCGCAAACGGATCATATCCTCCCGAGTTTCTTGATGTCATCTCCAACACTACCGCATCCGGTCCATTTCCCAACACACGATATGGATGGCAACTGTAGTTTTGAACAACTTCACCACTTGAATTAACAATAATTGAGCCCTGCTCATATTCGTACACAAAAAACTCTTGCTCATTACGAAAGAATCCATCCACCCACCGCCATGGCATTGTAACAGATTGACCGTTCGACCAATGAATCATCCCGTCATCATCGCGCCATGCAACTGTATTATTTACGCACATCAAATTAGCCCCTTTGTCTTGTACATCGCACGCTATTAATGTACATTCGCCCGAGTTATCAACAGAATAAAAGGAAATAGTACAAAAGGGTGCCACCTTTTTTTGAGCAATTACATATCCGGAGAAGGTCTGCCCCCAAGACAGCCATAAATGATTCTCCACATTACGAGATATATTTAGCTGTTTTTGCATCCAATCCCCGTTTGTATTAAAACGATTTAGCATGATTACTCTATTTTGTTCGCTAATGACGGAAATACTTCCGTCATTATGTAATATCGGAACAGTGACACACTGGACAGGGAAATGTATCCAAACAAAATCATTCATATTATTGGGATTCATAAAAATCCATTCGGATGACAGACCTTCATTAGTTCGTTGCAATACTATTGTTCCTTGATACTCAAACTGCTGTACCTGCTGACCGTGACACACTTTCCAAATCAATAGAACAAGCATTACAGCCATGGTGATACTACCTACAAATAACGAAACTTTTTTTCGACAATTCATCGCTGTCCACCTATACGAGCCACCAAACCGTTCCCATGAAACTTTCGAAAATCTTCTGCTAAAATATTTTTTATTTCGTATGGGCTCACCGCTTTTCTTAGCAGGCGCAAAGTTTGAATCGCCGGTGTATTGTCATATAGCCAATCTACAGAAACACCATCAAACAAAGGCGTAATTGTCGTTGTCACGCAATTATTTCTCAGCAATTCATAGTCAGTTGCAGGACTGGAGATTCGATAATAGTATCCTATATTCACCCCTTTTCTTAACTCTACAGGTATCTTGTTTTTTTCTCTATCATCTTTAGACATGTTAGTAGCATTTATGTACTGATATCCCTTAGTATCAATAACATTATTATATGACCAAGCGACATCATTAGCGTTAATTATCGATGTGTTCAAAAAATATATCGTCTTATTATCCCCACCTATTCGATAGTCATCATCAAATATATATGTTCCTTGCATTTCTACACTCACATCAATACTTCCAGAAGAGTTTCCATATACTCCTCCATATCTACCAAAGTTTCCTTCTTGATAAGTTCCGTCTGCAAATCCTGCAATCAATGACACATGTCCTAAATTTTCCGTTTCCACTCCAATGGCAATCTCGGTGATTGATACAGGTGCCGGCTTTCCGTGTCCAAATTTATTCCACTTCGTCCCGTATACCGCCTCGGCAGCTCCCGTTTGCAGGGCTTGGTTGGTGCTTGCATTCACAATTACCCCCACTGCCGCGCTCAGCCACTGGTGACGCTGTGCATCAATCGGATTTGTCGGGTGGGTGCGGTTGTATTTGTCTATTTCTCCGTTCACCAGTTCATTGACTGCGCCTGCCATCGCTCCTGCCGTGTAGGTGTCTCCGCCCAGTTTCGCGGTAAGTCCTCCGACGACGG